>Ga0187886_1000234_pt1 | contig 75210 bp, 44 predicted proteins | sample June2016WEW_20_1_FD_133001 | JGI IMG/M metagenome (GOLD analysis project Ga0187886, IMG submission 133001) | Peatland microbial communities from SPRUCE experiment site at the Marcell Experimental Forest, Minnesota, USA - June2016WEW_20_150 | ecosystem: Environmental > Terrestrial > Soil >... | reverse complement strand
TGTTAATGTAGCGTTGACCGCAGGCACAAGGGATATACGTCTTGAATCTTTGACCTCCGGCGGACTGGCCAACATCGACTACCTGATGCCGACTGGTGCAGCTACTCCAACACCGGTAAGCTGTCCGTAGTTAGACTGGTTTTCTACAAAGCAAAATAATATTTAAAAAAGGACACTTCCGTAACAAATCGGTAACAAGCTCCTGTTATAAATTCTACTGTTGTAAAATCAATTTTTTATGTTAACCTATTTACTGTAAGGAGTTTAAAAATGAAAACGCTAAATGTCATCTTGTTCTTCCTGCCAGTTTTCGGCTCAATTGCCATCGCGGCAGAGGTCAAATCGCCCGCCGTCCTGCTCCAGGAAGGTATCTATGCCGAGGAAACGGAAGGCAATCTCGACAAGGCAATGGCAATTTATAATCAAATCCGCAAGGATTACAATGATGTCGAACGCATAGCGGCAAGAGCAACGTATCAACTCGGTTTGTGCAATCTGAAAAAAGGAGACACTCAAAAGGCCGCCGATTTATTTGAAGATGTCATCAGTTATTACCCGCAGCAAACAGCAACAGTTAAAATGGCTCAGGAGCAGCTTGATAAATTAGGCGTAAAAAAAACTGCCGAAGGTAATGTGTTTGAAATTTTAGGGCAGGTCAATACATTTATCGGCTCTAAATACGGCGAGATATGCGCAGAAGCAGGATATAATAAATTGTATTCCAACTGCCATATTTATGTTGTCGATAAAGATTTTATCCTTCGCAGCGGAGGTATGGGATATGTTTACAACTGGACAGGAAATACTATCACCGGAAAATACTTCATTTCCAGCACAAGTTATCCCAACCAGAAGCTCTACGATATTATGGGAAATCCGATGGACATTGAAATAGTGCCGGATGAAAACCGACCGAATTTATATAATATCTACTGGAATCTCAAAGAACCGCTGGCACCCGGCGGATTTTTTAATTATGGCTGGGCAACAGATGGCAGCAAACCTTTGCCGAACTTAGGGGGCGGAGATGCCTATTCACTAACAATGCAGAATCATTTCGGTCAGCATTGCTATGAGACTTTCTTTCTGGCACTTCCAGAAGGAACGGCAATAACCCGCCAAAGCGAAGAATATACCAATAAAAACACTCTTAACGGCTGGGATGTTTACTGGTGGAAAAAAGAAGTGCCGGATAATAACGAGCATACCGTCTCCATAACATTGAACAGGAAAAAAGCCCAGCTATTAAAACTTGAATCTGCGCCATGGGCTGACGGTGAAGTAATGGAATTAAGACTCAAGCATCCTACCGGCGTCGAATATGGAACAATAATTTATTCGGCTAAGCACAATAAAAACAACTGGCAAATTATCTCACATCTGTATGTAAGCGAAGGCGGGGGTTTATCTCAATACACTTATGTCGAAGCTGACGCCAATAGTTTTGCTCCAATTTACGGACAGACAACTAATTGGACGGGAAATTTCGCTGCCGAATACAGTGAAAGCAATGTAAAGCTCACTACCGACATACAAGACAATAAAAACACACGGGATATTCCTATTGCCGGTGTCGCGTATGACAATGAGCAGGCAATTTATCTTATCAGACGAATGCCCCTTGCCGAAGGTTACGAAGGCAGTTTCCCGATTTTTACCATTCAGGGCGGCGCCGTAGTAGAATGCAGAATCAAGGTTCTGGCGGTTGAAGATGTCAACGTAGAAGCGGGAACTTTTAAATGCTACAAAACCGATCTTTCTATATATTCGCAAGAAGTAAGATCGCTGCAGCATACTCTTTGGTTTTCTGCCGATGAACATAAATATCTCGTTAAATATGATGTAGGCGGCGCTGCAACAATGGAACTGGCGAAAGTCTGGCAGAAAAATAAAGATAGGCCAATCACGTTCGAGAATATTGAACCTGCTTTTTCAGTCTCAATACCTGCCGACTGGCGTTTCTATAAATACGAGTCCCCTGGCCCGCAGTTCAGTCTGCAGTTAATGCCGCCTGAGCTTAAGGCCTGGGCAGTTCTCGTCTGGCAGAAACGCGGAACAGACCCCGATTCCGCATCTGCAATGACAATAGCAAAGGCCGATTTTGGAAAGCTTAAAGGATTCTTTGAAAACTATGCCGCTAACCAGAATGGTTTTAAGGAATTAAAAATCAATTCCCTCGAAGCTGTTCAATATCTTGCGAATTATCAGGAAAGCGGCAACCGTCTGAAAAAATACGACAAACCCAAAGATATGGTCGAATACCGCACATATATTGTTGATGCTTCCAACGTTTACTGGTTCGTTTTTAGAATTGAAAAAGATAAATTCGAGCAAAATAAAGCTGAATTTGATTCAATAATTAACAGTTTCAGAACCAATGCAAAATAGATTCAGCAATAACTCGGCAAATCAATTACGGTGGGTGGTATTGCTGCTGGCGATAGCGGTGATACTGCCCGCCGTTTGTTTGCTGTGGTTTATGACACAGGCCGTTAAAAACGAACGGCTGGCAATAAGACAAAAATTGATTGACAGCTATACCAGCCGGGCACAGGATATATTTTATAAACCCGCAGACGAACTCATAAACAACTCTAACAATTTCTCCGCTTCGGTGATTTATGACGCAAACGGCAGGATAATTTATCCTGTCCAACAAGAACAAATGGCAATTCATTCCTCCAATTCAATTCAAAAGATTTGGAAATTAGAATTCTCAGACACAAATTATGCCGAGGCAATCCAGGAATACGAAAAAACTGCCAAAAGGTCTTCCGTTCCAAATGAAATATATGAATGTAAAATCAGCATAATCAGATGTCTAAACAAACAAGGCAAAATAGACAACGCAATAAAAATATGCTATGAATCGGCTTATGATGTGAACATATTTACCGCTGAGCAAACCGCCAAAGCAAAACTTATGCTGATAAATCTTTACAGCAGGGCTAATCATAAAGATTTACTAAAGGAACTGCAAAATCAGCTCTCAAATATTTCAAAAGCCGATATTTCGACCGAAACACGGGTATTTATACTTGAAGAACTGATAAAAACGGCTGAAAAATCAGGTCTGAACGAAAAAATACAAACAGAAATTCAGGCTGCTCAAAAAATTATCGACTCAGCGACTCTTGCAGTTATGACGGCAGATTATATAAACCCAAATACTGTTTTTTTATCGCAATCCGAAAAAACATTTTTCAAAATTCCTACCGCCCCGCCGCTATATGGTATTTTTCTCAAAACCGGCGATAGAAAAATTCTCAGTCTGCTGACTGCTGAGAAAATGACTCAATTCTGGCAAAAAAGTGTTGATGATTTTACTGATGAACTGGTTTTCTGCAGAATCTATGATGACAAGGGACAGCAAGTTATCGGCGAAGAGACTGTGGAAGGAGAATTATTCTCAACTTTAAACCTTAAAAATCATTTTACCGGCTGGAAGGCAGAACTTTACTTGCGTCAAGGAGTTTTTAAAGAAGCCGCAAATAAAAAAATGCTTGCATATATCTGGGTCGCTGCGACGGTCATAGTTCTTATGCTCGCCAGCACTCTTCTGGCAAGCAAAGCCGTGCTGAAACAAGCCAAACTTAACAAACTCAAAAACGATTTTATCGCGACAATTACTCACGAACTTAAAACCCCCCTGTCATCAATGAGGGTCCTTGTCGATACGCTGCTTGAAGGCAGATGTGAAAGCAGGCAGCAGGAAACAGACTATCTCCATCTTATATCGAAAGAAAATGCGCGTCTAAGCAGATTGATTGACAATTTCCTGACCTTCAGCAGAATGGAAAGAAATAAACAGGCATTCGATTTCGCACCGACCAATCCTGCCCAAATCGCAAAGGCCGCTGCTGAAGCCGTGCAGACAAAATTTAATAAAGAAAATTGCAAATTTAATGTAACCATCGAGGACAATCTGCCGTCTATAATGGCAGATAAAGACGCTTTGGTTACCGTGCTTGTGAATCTGCTGGATAACGCTTACAAGTATTCTTACGATGACAAGCAGATTGAACTTAAAGCCTTTGCCGACAAAGAGTTAGTGTGTTTTTCTGCAAAGGATAATGGTATTGGAATGACGCGAAGACAGATGAAAAAAATATTTGACAGGTTCTATCAAGCCGATACCAGCCTTTCTCGCAGAACCGAAGGCGCAGGCTTGGGACTATCCATCGTGAAATTTATCATTGACGCCCATAAAGGCAAAATTGATGTTGAAAGTAAAATCGGCAAAGGAAGCATCTTTACCGTAACATTGCCGGTCATAAAAACTTAATACAGGAGATATACAAATGAAAAAATTACTTATATGGCTCGCAGGTTTCATTGCTTTATGCCTTTTGCTGACCGGCTGCGATTTGAAGGAAAAATATGAAAGGCCGGTCGAGATGCCTTTGTCAATCAGCGCCGGACAAAAACTGATTGTTCAGACAGAAGTCGGCTCGATAAAAGTATCTGACTGCAATGCCGGACAAGGCAGCAGTATAAAAGCAAAAATAACAGGCAGGGCCGATACTATAGAAAAAGCAAAAATGGTGGCAGAGGCAGCAAAAATAAATGTTGAATATAAAAACAACGATGTAGTTATTAAAATTAACAAGCCGGAAGCTATTAATAAATCCTGGCTTTCTGTTGATTATACTATTGAAGTGCCGCAGGAAACAAGTCTTGATTGCCGGACCGATGTAGGCAATGCAAACATTTCGAATATAGCCGGCGATATCGCCGTTTCCTGCGATGTAGGCTCTATTACCTGCGAAAATGCCCGGGCCAAAACAAATCTCAAGGGCAATGTTGGTAATATCCGGCTTGTTTACGCTGAAGATGCAAACATTGCAGTCAACGCCAATCTGTCCACAGACGTAGGAAATATACATTTTAAAGGCCCTAAAAATATGTCCGCTAAATTTGATGCTAAAACAGAGGTCGGCTCAATCAGCTCAAGTTTGCCGTTAACGGTTCAGGAAGATTTCTGCAAAAAGAGTCTCAGCGGCACAGTCGGCCAGGGTCAAGGCAATGTTCAGATACAAACAGATGTAGGCTCAATTCATATTGAATAACGGATTTAGGCGCGAAATTTAAAATGGAAACCGTTCTGATAATTGAAGATGATTCGACAATGCTACGGGGGCTGAAGGACAATTTTGCCTACGTGGGATATAACGTCCTGACTGCCGCCGACGGCGAAAAAGGGTTAAACGACGCTCTCGATGCAAAGCCGGATTTGATTATCCTCGATATTATGCTGCCGAAAATCAACGGCTATGAAATATGCCGGCTTATCAGAAAAGAAAAACTCGATATGCCGATTATTATGCTCACCGCCAAAGGAGAAGAATCGGATATTATACTTGGGCTTAATCTTGGCGCAGATGATTACGTTACCAAACCATTCAGCATAAAAGAGCTGCTGGCAAGGGTTGCAGCGTTTCTGCGGCGAAGAAAACTAAAAGAAAAAGAAAGTTATAAATTTGGCGATTTTGTTTTTGATATTTCCGCTCGAAAGCTCTCGAAAAAGGGAAAGGAAATTGAGCTTGCCCCGAAGGAATACAAGCTGCTTGAATTTTTCCTTAAAAAACAGGGCAAGGCATTGACACGCGACGAGATACTAAATGCAGTTTGGGGCTATAACAGTTTTGCAGGCCATCGCAGCGTTGACCGTTTTGTAACCACGCTGAGAAATAAAATCGAATCTGACCCACACAATCCTACTTTTATCCATACGCTCCGCCAGGTTGGCTATAAATTTGAACAGCTCTAATCTTTTGCATTCCTGACCGCCAGCGTATAAAATAATCAGCAATATTGAGCGCCCGTAGCTCAGACGAATAGAACATCGGATTTCTAAGCCGAAACTCGCGTTTGTAAGTATTTGTGGCTAAATGATTAATGACTGTAAATAAAAGACTTATGAGACTGACGGTAAACCAATGAAGCACCAAAGTAGTACTAAAGGTGCAAGCTTGGTACACGTTTTGGTACGCGTGGTTCGGTTCACACGATAATATCTTTCTGAAACCTTAGGTTGGGATGACTTTTGAAACCTTACGGGTTTGCAAAGTGGTATAACAGCAATAGGTATCATGAGGCAATTGGCAGTACAATTTCTAATGACATGCGTTTGGCGAACGCGAAAAAAATCTCATATACTTAACTGAATTGAATTGAAAACAAAAACAGTTCTTGAAAGAAAGGAAAGCAACGGTAAAATGGCTGTTAATCTCATTTTTGCTGAAGATATACAATGGCACTCTGCACCTCAAATTATTGAAAAACGTAAGGATTGACGTATTTAATGATGGAGAAGTATCAGTGGTAAATATTTGTGATTTTGGGGCCCTCGGCGATGGAGCTGCCAATAATACTCAAGCCTTCAACAAGGCTGTTGAGAAATGCTCGAAAGATAATGGCGGAAAGATAATCGTTCCCCCAGGAAAATATCTGACCGGGCCGATCCATTTAAAAAGCAATATAAACCTGCACATTGGGAAAGATGCAATAATATTATTCAGCGACAATTTCGATGATTACCCACCCATCAAATCAAGATGGGAAGGTGTGGAGTGTTTCGGATACTTACCCTGTATCTATGGCGAAAATCTGGAGAGTGTTTCTATCACAGGTCTCGGGATAATTGATGGTCAGGGACCGGCATGGTGGAATGAGTTTAAAAAACGCGGGCAGGGTCCTAAAGAACCGATTTCCACTCGTGATAAAGAATTCGCAAAACTTAACAATGGCATCGACTTGTCCGATTGCGGAGGAGGAGGCATCGGCTCTTTCTTTTTCAGGCCGCCGTTAATCCAGTTTAATAATTGCTCAAATGTGCTGCTTGATGGTTTTACAACTCGTAACTCCCCTTTCTGGAATACGCATCTCCTTTATTGCAAAGATGTTATAGTAAAAAATACAACATTTAAAAACCCCGCTGATGGATGTAATGGTGACGGACTTGATATTGATTCCTGCAGCGGTGTTCAGGTCTTCGACTGTATTTTTGACGTAAATGATGATTGCCTTTGTTTTAAATCCGGCATTGGAATAGATGGTATGCGCGTAAACAAACCCTGCGAAAACGTTGTCGTAAAGAACTGCAAAATGCTGCGGGGTCATGGCAGTGTTGTTATGGGCTCAGAAACCGCTGGTGGCATTCGAAACATAGAAATCTCCGATTGTGTTTTTAACGGCACTGACCGCGGCATCAGAATAAAATCCCGGCGGGGAAGAGCCGGCGGCGTGGAAAATCTTACGCTTAATAACATCACTATGAACGGCGTGGGTTGTCCGATAGTTATGAATTTATATTATGAATGCGGCGCAAGGCCTGAAGAAATCGAGGCTCTCTCCGACCGGAACCCCAGACCTGTCACAAAAACTACGCCCTACATCAGAAACATAAAAATTACAAACATTACCGCCAATAATGCTCAATCTGCAGCATCTGTCTTTTGGGGTCTGCCTGAAAGACCGATTGAAAATGTATTATTTGAGAACGTTAAAATAACGATGGCTAAAAACGGCAAACCCGGCCGGCCGGCTATGGCCTTTGGAATGAAAGAAATGCAGGGCAAAGGAATCATCGCTGAGTTTGTGAAGGGCTTTATTCAGCGAAACGTTCAAATAATATCCTCTACTTAAAGCAGGCATTAGCCGGAAATTTTTTATAACCCTTTAAATCGAACTTCTTCGACTTTTTAGTCCATTCCGCGCCAACCTCGGAAAACAATTTACCTTCTTTATGAGCAACATTCAAAACACGGTCAACATTCTTAATTACCGTCTTAACTGATTCGCCGCTGGGGTCGCTTTGCTCAGACCAGCTCAGATACTTCTTGTCAATCGAATGGGGGTATCCGCAGGATTCAAACGCTCCGTTTACAACAAGCGTAAAGGGTCTGCAGGTTTCAAGGCTTACAGGATAAGGCTCTCTGTTTTCATAACACGCGACCAGTTTTTTAAGCATATTGACCCGCTTTTCACTCTCGTCGTCTATATTATCAACTCCGCCGTCTTTGAGCGATATTTTCGCCTTACGGAAACCAACATATTCAATCTTCGCTTTTTCGCACTCGATAATAACGGATGTATCCATTTTCGCATCGGAACAAAGTGAAGCATTAAACAGCACCTCAACATTTTTATCGGTTATAATCCTTAAACTGCTGGTATCCTCGCTTTCAATATCATGCCCCTGATATAATTCCGCCTGGACACTTACAGGTTCTGCCATTGCACCCGGCTTCATAGAAGCAAGGTAGAGTTCGTCACTCAACATATGAGCAAGAGGATTATTAATTGTTCCGTCAAGAACCCATTCACCGTCCACACGAAGTTTGCCTGCCCATTCGCTGCGGGTATAATATGTATCAAATCTCGGCCAGCCGGCCATTCCTCTTACTCGTTTTACCTGACCGTAACGCCCTTCCACAATCCGCTTTTTCAACTCCTGTATAATCGTCGAATAAAGATATTGAAATGCGACAGGAACTATTTTGCCGTGCTTCGATACGAAGTTTGTCAGCTCGTCTAAGTCCTGTATGGTGGCTACCGGAGGCTTCTCAAGAAAAACGTCAAAACCGGCATCTATACACTTCTTGGTCAGACTAAAATGTGTATGAATCGGCGCCGGAATAAAAATTACATCTGCTTTCCCCTTAATATTCTTAATCAGATGGTCAATGTCATCATAAACCGGAATGCCTTTGCTCTGACAGTCAGACCTGCCGGACGATTTCCTCGTCGGATTGCTCGTAACCGCCACCAGTTCTATCTTATCAGGTATGTCCCATATACGCTTTATCAATTCATAAGCGTATCCGCCCGCGCCTACCATAGCTAACTTAATCATAAAGTATCCTGTATAAACATATTACAGAATTCTTAATTATAATCGGATTTAGGATAAATTACAAATAGGTTTTCAGTGCTCATGCTGTTATCTTTTGCACATATTTTGCTATATTTTGGACATACTATGCTATATTCAAAACCTTGTTCTTTTCAGCGGCATCGCGGGCAAGTAGGCAAATCCTGGTCAGCATAAAGGATACCTCCTGCAATTCGGTGCTGCTCTTACCGGCAGGAATACTCAAAAGAAATCTTCTGAACATCTTGTCTTTTCCTTCAGGCAGCGGATGACTAAAGATGCCTTTTTCTTTGCTGATAACGGTGCATTCTTTTTTAGCCAGACTGGCTTCAAGAACGCCCTTTGTGCCGACAACTCTTATCCAGTCATCGCCGTGTGTCGGGGCTTCCTCAGGCCGGCAGTAATCAACGCTTATTGTGGCGTGCCCGCCGTTGCTTAATTCGGCAATAAGAACACAATTATCCTCGCAGGCCGGTCTTTCACTATGAACAAGATTGCCTTTCATCGCGGCTATCTTCGTAAAACCCAGCCCTGTAACATAATTTATAAAATCAAAAGCGTGAATGCCGACCCAGCCTATTGTGCCGCCGTATTTGTCCTTTTCGCCGAACCAGTCGGGCCTTGTGCCCCACTTATAACTCTTTCGGCCGTTTGCCAGAATAGCCTGGCCGATAGCGCCGCTGTCATAAACCTGCTTAGCGGCTACAAACTGCGGGTCGCTGCGCATTGTCAGCATAGCTATTAGATTAACCTTATTTTTCTCAATCGTTTTACGAACCTTTTCCAGGGTAGCCATATCGAGAGCCAGCGGTTTTTCAGCGATGATATTACGACAGCCCGTATTAACAACTTCCATTATCACCATTGGAATCAAATCAAGTCTCGTGCTGACTATCGCCGCATCCGGCTTTAGCTCTTTAAGCATCTGCTTATAGTCTTCATTATATATCTTCTTATCGGCTGCAGGCGGAAGCTTGAGAAACTTTGAAATATCTTCACCCGTATAAGCCGGCGACATCCCGACTAAATCGGCTTCATCCATACCGGCCAAATCACGAAACACGGCATCTATATGACCAAAACCGCCTATGCTTACTATTTTTAATTTATCCATCAATTACCTTTCATCATTTGTTTGCGAAAATCAAGAATCTTTCGCAGCCATTCGTCGGTAGTTCGGCCGTCAAGCATCATAAAGTTTTCCGGCATAAACTTTTTGGCCTGGTCTTCTGTAAGCTGACGAGACCATTGCACGCGTGCCGTTGGGTTAGCGCCTGGGCCGCTGCTTTCGTATTCTGCAAAAAAAGCCGTCTTTTCCCTGTTGGGGTCTCGCCAGTTGTTCCAGCCGTCCGGCTTTATCCCTTTGTCAAGCCGGCACTTATAATAAACCACTTTCGCGTAAGGCCGCCACGGTCTGCCGAGGTCGGTCAATATACCATCGGCAGTAGTTACTCGGCAATTATAAAATACAAAACCTGTGGGAAGGTTTGGCTCGAGAGCGGCGTGGGCGGTAATATGACTGCTTTCTTTCGAATGTATAAGACAATTTTCAAAAACCGATTGTGAATAACCATAGATAAAATCTGTGCCGCCTTCGATATAGCAATTCAAATAATATTGCCGGCCTAAATTAGCCATCAGTGTGTCCTGTCCGCCAAGGAATCGGCAGTTGACAATAATCGCCCGCGGACATTCTAATTTCGCAGCCAGCGCCTGCGGATGAGGCCCGTAAGTATTTTCAATAGTAAGATTTTCCAATATGAAATCGCTGCTTTTGACAATTAGTGTTGCGCAATCTGAGCGATATATCCCCGAACCATCAGGCTTGTTCATATCATGATGAAGATTATAGCTTATAATCGTTTCATAAGGGTCTTCGCCGCGCAAGGTAATGAAGGGTTTGTTTTCCTGTATGAAAACCCGCTGCTTATAAAGGCCGGGCTTAATCAGCACAACTGTTCGTTCGTTTTCTGCCGGAATTGCATCTATCGCCTGCTGTATCGAGTTAAAATCTCCTGTGCCGTTTTGGTTCACAACAATCTGTCTGGTTTTGCCTGCTTCGCCGAAAGGCGAGCCGGTTTCAAAAAGCTTCGTTAGTCCTGCGAGTTTCTTGTCAGGCTGCCAGGGCACATTATTATCCTCAGCGGCTAAAACCACATTAAATAACAGTAAAGATAAAATGAATAATAACCTTTTCAATATTCCTGCCCCGTCGTTAGCTAATCTTGAGCGATGTAATATAAATCATCAACTAAACAAATATAGATAAAAAAATTCTCATTACAGTTATGTCGAAAACCCCTCCCGCAAAAGGCTGGTACTATTTCCACACCCATAATCTTTCTGGAAAATATCCCTTCAGGATAATAATCAGGCCATTATCATTATGGTCTTGGCACTCTAAATTCTATGCCGCCCAACTCCTTATCTTGTCCGGCCGCCGGTTAAACCTACTCTATTACCGCCAATCAGCAGGAATATTTTATAATAAAACTTGGGATAGTCGCTTGCCAGGATAGTTCGCGGTACATCACTGCCTTCCGGAATATCCCATCCATCCCACTGGGGATCAGTGAAGATTGCCTTATTGGTAGCGAAAACTACGTGGCCATCGGCGAACAAGGCATTTAAGCCGGCATTGGCCAGAGTAACTTCTGTGCCGTTCACCTTCATTCCTGACTTATGAGCCAGACCGCTTCTTGAGTTTATAGAATCCGTCATATATGGGATAGCCTTGTCCAAACGGTCGAATTTTTCGGTAGTCTCTACTGGCGCATATATAGCAGGAGTTTGATTAGATGCCGGGACCACCATCCAATCCATATTCTTGGTGCTGGTCGGGTCTGTAGGATAATAACTATAACCGGAGCGCACCCACTGATTGCCATTTGAGCTAATGCCTCTTGGAGGAGTATAGCAGCTTTCCTGCGGCAGAAAGCCCCACGGCGCAGGGTTGGTATAAGATTCATACCTGTAAAGGCGGTCCACATTACCTTGACAATAAAATGTTCTCGGCTCGCCTATAAATTTCTTTTCATACAGCCAGGCAAGCCTGAGAGGCCAGGCTAAGGTTCGTCCATCAGCCGTTTGCCCCTTTGTCCACGGGGCTTTATCGCCTCGATATAATACGTATGGGTGAGTTTCCTTTGTCTTTTTTGGATTCTTGGGGTCCGTCGTATCCCAAATATAGTCGGCCGGCAACTGGCCGTCATAAGAACTGGCATACGCACGCATCCCAATACCTACCTGTCTAAGCTGGCTACTGCATACGATTCGTCTGGCAATCTCTTTGGCTCTTTTCATAGCGGGAACAAGAACCGCGAGCAGAAGAGCGATAATTGAAATCACTACCAGTAATTCGACTAACGTAAAACCTGTTTTTTTGGCCTTCATGATATTACCCTTTCCATAATTAGTAATATCTTCAAAATAGTCTTTACACATTATAATACAATTCGCCCATCGCGTCCAGCAATTTACATTTGTCGCCGGCCGCAATGCCGTAAATTTTCTATATTATACTAATTATATCTTATTTATCGGCAGTTACCAGCCGACACATCCATTATCAGTTCTTCCGCGGCATTCCAGCCATAATTGTGCATAGTTGTATAAATCCACAAAGTCAATCAGGTATGCATTTGGACTACCGCCTCCGCGGTCTGCCGCCCAATCTTTCGCAAAATACCAGAAGTCTGCGTCGCTAACCACGCAATCATGGTCAATATCCCAGGCCGGCCAACCGTGATTGAGAGGTTCGCCAATAGATACATTACAAGCATCAGGCGCCAGGCATTTCCAGCCGACTGTATGGAAAGACCATACATCGCTGCTGACAGAGCCGACCGTTGTTATAACCTTGAAGTAATAAGTCTGGTTCGGATAAACATTGACGGAAACACCATGCTGACCGCGTGTAGCAGGCACCTCGCCTGCTTTAGTGGTCGGGTTTGTGCTTTGGTCGAAGTAAACTACATCATTAGCAGCGGTAACATTATAGCCGGAATACCACTTTAATGTCAGAGCCGTAGGCGATGACGGAGCGTAAACCATAGAATCACCGTTCTTCGGCGTTGGAGCCGAAGCCTTGCGCGGTGAACCGTTCGAAGAAAAGATAGTTCCGTCCTGACCGTCTTCAGCAAGACTCTTATCCCAGTTATATCCATTAGATGAAGTAGGAAGGACTACACCCTTTGCACCGCCTTTGGCAGTGATTGATGAGCCCGTATTTGTATAAGTCGTGCCATAGAATACTGCTACGCGCCCGCCGCCGCCGCCGCCGCTGGTATTATTGGGTTTCGCGTTGCCGGTGTCGGTGGTGCTGTTATCGCCGCCCTTTCCGCCGTTGACATCGATAACACCTTTGATGGCAACGCTGCCGCCGGCAATAATCTTTACAGAACCGCCTGCGCCGCCGCCGCCTGAGTATTTAACAGCAGCAGACGGAAGAATAACACTGCCGCCTTCGGCACGAACAATAGAGTTACTGTCCAAGGTTACATTACCATTGGCAATAATCTCGATACCGCCGCCGCCGGCACCACCCCACATCTCAGCGCCCCATCCACCGGCACTGCCTCCAAATGCCACAGGCACTTCCTTATCACCATAAGTCGGGCCGCCGGCAAATATGCAATGGAAATAACCGCGGCCGCTGTCGCCGCCCATACCGCCATAACCGCCGCCGCCGCCTTCTTTACCTGACTCAGATACAGTTATACCCATTCCGGGACCGTATAATTTATATGCGGTATTCGGATCCCCTATCCAGTAATTTTTGACGGTAGGAGTTACGGACAAACGTTGGTCATAAGTTTTTTTAGTAATAAAATTAGAATCGTAATCGGTTGTGCTCGCATAACCATTTCTATGTCCTCCGCGATAGCCGCCGCAGCGTGCCATTGGCCAGTCCCGCTCTTCCGAATCGCCTATTGTAGAAGTGCTCTCGCCGGAGATATCTATCCTGCCATCAAAATAAAAATTACCATTTACGTCTATGCACAGCGAAGTAGGAATCTTATTAACTTCTTCATCCTGTCCATACCACGGCACCGCAATAATCTCGTAACGGTTAGTATAATTGAAGCCGTTGAAGTCGAAAATTATTGTTAAGCCATCATTGACATCTTCGATATCATTGGCATCGAAACGGCCTGTCGATATAGTTGACCAGACGCCGAATGAATCTCTTACCATACATGTATAGCCGGGTATAACCTGGCCTTCATAAGCTACATCGCCGTCGTCGGTATTGAAAACTATCGGATACGGCTTAGTCCTAAAGCTCCATACATCAGAATTAACATCGGGATAGCCAACGCCTGACAGTTTGCTTACTATGCGCCAATAGTAGTTTTCGGCGCTAAGAGGGGCTGAAACCACATAATTGGGGTCAGCATCTACAAGACCGCTTTTAACCTTCACAGAAGGGTCATTCGATGCCACCAGACTCTGGTTATTTGAAAAGTAAACATCATAACTGGTTGCGCTTGGACAACCAGACCATTTCAGATCAACAATGCCGAAATTGACATCCTGCTGGCTGTTCGTCGGTGTCGGGTTATACGCCTTGCCGTCTTCGGTAGTAAACTTCCAAACCGGCCCCTGAATCATATTTCCGCCGACAGTGGCATTAACATCCCAGTAATAGGTAGTGCCGAGGGCAAGCGGGCCGCTGATTTCGCCATTGGTCGCCGAATTCATAGAACCATCGCCGTTTTTCTTTGCGGCGCCAAAATTACACGGGTCTGTTCCAAAATACAACGACTGTGCTGCAGCACCGGCCATATTAGGCTCCCATTGTAAATTGGTAGTAACTGCCACCCTTGAAGCATTCGGATAAGGACTAAGCGCAAAGGGATGTGGTTTACCATCGGTCTGATAAAGAATACTGATTTCAGAAGCTGTAAGGACTCTGCCATAAACTCGAAACTCATCGAGCAGACCGTCAAATTCTTTCTCTCCAGCGCCGAACTCAACAGGTGAACGGTATTGTGTGTCTATATCCGCATCGAGGTAGTATTTATAGTCATCAATAACTCTGTCCACCTCAACGCCGTCAACATATATCTTGTTGTTTACCCTGGTTGAGTCGTTATATACGTCATAGGTCATAGCGACATGGTGCCAGGTATTCGGCTGGATTCCCATATCAGACAGAGTCTGCATAGTGCTCATATCCAAAATGCTGAGCTTATGCTCGAAACGAAGTTTTCCATCATATATCTTTATTTCCCAATAATTATTTGGGTAATTTACGTCGTCAGCATTGGCGTGCCTGAACATTGTGCCCTTAGTAAGATCCGAGACATTGAACCAGCAGGTAAAGGTGCGTGTGACTGGAAAACTATAGGTGCCGAGGTCAAACAGGTGATTATATGCCGGAGTGGTCAACGGTGTGTTCGGCCCTACCTTAACCCTGCAGTCATAGTCCTTGCCGGTATTCATATCGCTGGGAGCCCTGAAATCGCCGACGTAGTTGCCAATCATTTTATCGTCTGTGTTCGAATCCCACATACGAAAAGTGTCAACACTGTTATAATCATACGCTCTTCCCACAAGGTTTGCCTTGGCATCCGTAGTTGTGGGATTAGGGCTGGTAGTGTTGGTCTCAAAATTGAGGTTAAACGTCAAATCAGTGCCATTAGGATTCCATAGCGCCGCCCAGGCGGTCGGACAAATCATCCCTAACACTGCCAACAAAATCGTAAATCTGACTCTATTACTCATCACTAAGTCCTCCTTAAAAAACATTTACCCCGCCTAACCGGGAAATTATCGTAATCAATAATATGAATTTTATTTATTGCAATTCGCATAACATTCCCGGACTACAGGCTTAACCGCAGCAATCCCCACCTTTAGTTTAAAGAGAGCATAAGCCAAAACGTCAGGCCGATTAAATTTTCTCAGGGCCAACCTGATAGATTGGCCCTGAGATTAAACTTAACGTTTACTTTACTTTTTGCGTCTTATGGCAATTAAACCAAGACTGAGTAATGCAATTGTTGCCGGCTCAGGAGTGTATGTCAGTCGGAGAGTATCCGTTGACCCATCGGGAACAGGACTCGTATCGACCCAGGAAGCCGTCCAGTTAGTTGGAACACTGGCGAATAAACCGCTGCCTGCCTTGGACTTGTCGCTGAACGTCCATACATCAAAGAAGCTACCCACGTCCGGGGTATAACCTTCCAAAAGGTTAATATTCAAGGTTGCCCCTGCTGTATTGCAAAGGTTTCCGTACTGGAGAACTTTATCATACGAGCTTGCACCACCAATATCAAACACCAGGGTTCCACCAGTGCCGACAGTATAATCCATAGAATTGGTGCCGTTACCCATGGTTATCGATTTGACAGTGCTAACAGCGCCTATTTCCAACTTGGCCAGACCCTGATTAAAGCCTACGCCATTTTCGCTGATGAGCCCAAACCGATAGATCATGTTCCGGATGACCAACGTTCCGCCGGTAGCATTAAATTGGGCGTTACTGTTGTTTTTATTACCCTTGCTGAGCACCTCAGTATCAAGGACGGCCGTTCCGGACAGATTGTAAATTGCCGTCCCAGTTGTTGTACTAGCCGTAACAAGACGTGTTTCACCTGTTCCGGCATAACCGGTAGAATAGACGCTTACGGTACCGGCACTGTGGTTGATAGTCGAACTTGCACCCGAGGCCTTTACCATTCCAATGAGCTCAGCCGAATTCTTGGAAACGGTCAGATTCGCACCGGTGTTGATGTCCAACACACCAACGTCCGTTGCAGCAGCACCCATCAATAATTGGCCAATCGTCTGAGTTGCGTCAAGTGTCGCGTGGCCGTTATTGACTTGTGCCGTCTCGGTAGTTCCAGGCAGAGTTCCGCCCCAGTTAACCGGATCACTCCAGTTGCCGGTGTTACCACTAACCCATATTTTGGTCGCCTCAGCTGTCGAGCCAATTGTCAGCAAAAAAGTACATAACATTAATACACCTAAAGTTTTCTTCATCTTCTTCCTCCCTTAAACTAAAAACATTAAAAATATACGCGCGCTACTTATATTTACAAACATATACAGGGCAACAAGCCCGGTATAACATATACTGCAACAGCACTACGCCATTATGAATATTATCCTAAAAATTAACATCAAAAACAAGGCTATCTTGCGCGGAAATAAAATCAATTTTGCGCAAAGGCTTTGTGGATATAAAAATACAGAATTATACCTAAAAACGAATTGAAAATATCCATTATCAATCAAAAGTCCCAAAAAAACCTTACAAGATAATTAAATAAAGACATTTATATTTCAAGACAACAAGAGTCTGCTAAACAACAATAATAATTATGGCTGGATGTTATATTCCGTTTCATAAATAAAAAAAATAACCCGAAAATAATACTTGAAAAAAACGAATCTGACTAATTTGACATATCCACTGCTGCCGAAAGTAAAATTTACAATTGCTTGACAAGCAGAATTTAGGCTTTAGAATCACCTTATTATTCAAAGAAAAACAACTTCATTGGCGGATTGGAATGAAAGAAAAAACCAAAATAGCCTTTGCGCATAATAATATCAGTCACAACACCGAAGGAATAATGGCCGGGCTTTCAGAATACGTTCACAATAAAGGTAATTGGCAGTTAATCGTCTGGCCGGACAGCTCGCAGGAATCTCTTTTATTTCTAAAACAAAAAGGATGTAAAGGCGCTTTTGTAAGCACTCAAACCGCGGCAAGAGCAAAAGAACTTCTTCAAATAGGAATACCTGTCATTGCCGTATATACACTGCAGGATATGCTTAATCTGCCGTTTATCAGCGCCAATTCCGAGCTCGTTGCTAAAATGGCATGTGAATATTTCGTCAAAAAGAAATTCAGGAATTTCGCGTTCTTCGGCATCACTCAGGCGAAATGGTCTCTTGAAAGGATGGAATATTTCGTAAAATATGCTGCCAAGGCCGGATACGAAGTTAATGTGTTTAAAGAAGAGCAAATCCCAATAACAAGTGATTTCGTTCCATTTATTAATCTATGGATAAATAAAACTTTAAACACAGGTCAGGAACAATTGGCCAAATGGCTTAAACAATTGCCAAAACCGACGGCAATATTTGTCAGCTGCGATATACTGGCCTGCCATCTGAGTAATGTAATAAAAGAAACCGGCTTGAATATTCCGGATGAAATTTCCGTGCTGGGAGTCAACAACGACCAGGCAATCTGCAATATCTGCGACCCGCCGTTATCGAGTATCGCCCTTAATTTCAAAAAAGCGGGGTATGAGGCAGGTAGGCTGCTTGATAAAATCATATCCGGCCAGCAAAAAATGGAGGGTCAGTGCATAGAAATTCAGCCGACCCATGTTGAAACAAGAATTTCAACCGACATCTTCGCGATAAACGATGCGGATATTATTCAGGTTCTCAAATATATAAGGCAAAACAGCAATAAACCCCTCCAGGTTGACGATATCGCAAATTATGTCTGTATAAGCAAACGTTCTCTGCAGCTTAAATTTCGAAACGCGCTGGGCAGGTCAATACACGACGAAATCGTCCAGGCTCATTTTGACATCGCCAAAACCCTGCTAATCGAGACAAACCTTCCAATAGATGAAATAGCAGACCGGTCTGGTTTTCTTTATACTTCAAATATGAGACGTGCCTTTAAACAAATCGCCGGAATGCTGCCTCAAAAATACCGCCAGCAATACCGCGCTCATTAGGCTATGTTGTTCAAACGCGCAAAATATAAATTTGACATCCTTGAAACTCCTTTGCATACTTATTCATAAAAGGAAGTAAGGAAATAAGGGTAATGAGTTGTCGGTTTTGGTATTGGTAACGGTAACGTCTCGTTGGCGTTATCGGTTTTCGGTTACGTTACCCAAACCGAAATACGCGACCTTACCGATGCCCATAACAGTATCCTTATATCCTTATTTTCTAACTTCACTTTTTGGAGGATTTAATATGGAAAAAAGAAGTTTTATCACTTTTATAAGTGCTATTGTCCTGCTAATGTGGTCCGGCTGCACGGCTTTTCAAAAACAGGACCAGAATTCAAATCCATCTGATTCCAATGCATCAAAAACGGTTGTTTCTAAAGGCACAGTCGTTGCCCCGCCTCAAAATTTGATGGTTCCGCCTATGGCTTACGACGATTCAGGCATTACGGCAATATGGAGCAAGCCGGCCGATTACTCAACTGTTGTCAGTTACAATGTTTACGTAAACGGGTCCTTGGCGGGGAATACAAAAAATCTCTTTTACAACATTACAGAACTTGAAGCCAATTGTCCATATTCGCTAACCGTAAAAGCCGTAGATGCAGGAGGAACAGAATCCATATCCAGCAATAAAATCATACAATTCACAGCCCCTGCGATGAAAGTATTTGATGTTACCAAATATGGCGCGGTCGGCGACGGCAACACAGCGAATACTGCCGCGATTCAAAAAGCTATCAACGAATGCACACCGGGCGGGAAAGTTTTAATCCCCTCCGGAATATTTTTGAGCGGCGCTATTTTCTTAAAAAGCGATATGACCCTGCAAATTGACGGAACACTGCTCGGCAGCGATAACGCGGCTGATTATCCTCTGACAAGTATGCGTTTCCCGTATTATCTATCCGGCAAAAATTATATGGGGCTGATAAACGCATACACCGAAAAGTATGGCAATATAACTAATATCAGGATATGCGGCAGAGGAAATGTTTGCGGAGGAACATGGGCCGGCGGCAATACTGTCGATACCATTCTCGGCGCCAATGAAAGAACCGCAAGCAGCGGCAATGACAGTGCCCGCGGAGATATGATTACGATAAAGGGCGTCCATAATTTTTATATCGGCGGGCTTACATTAACCAATCCCGCGATGCATACAATTATGATAACATATTGCAAAAATGTAACCATAAGCGGCATTACAGTAAGCACTTATGATATACACAATGCCGATGGAATTGACCTTGCGACAAGCGATACAGCTTATATATTCAATTCAAATTTTGATACCGGCGACGATTGTATCAATTTTAATGCAGGCGTCGGAGCAGATGGAGTAAAAGAAAACTGTCCTGATAATAATATCAGAGTTTTTAACTGCACGACTAGGCGCGGCCACGGCGGCGTGGTTTTCGGCAGTTTCACCGGCGCGTGGATTCAGAATGTTCTGGTAGAGGACTGTGTTTTTGACGGAACGGATATCGGGCTTCGGTTCAAAACCGGCACCAAACAAGGCGGCGGGGCCAGAAATGTCCTTTGCAGGGATATTACAATCAAGAATATCGCAAAACATTCCGCCATATTTTTTGATAGTTCCTATTCCTGCGATTATCCTTCGGGAGGACCGGGGCAATTTAAGGATATCACGGTAAAGAATATCACTTGTTCCAACCTCAAAAAGTATGGTATTTACGTCAGCGGATTGGCCGGCACACCGCATACTAATCTTTCCATCAGTAATGTTTCAATAGACGGCGGCAAGTCCGGCGGAGCTTATATCAAGTATTGCACAAACAGCTCATTCGATACGATTGATATTAAAAACAGCACGCCGGTCTGGACAATTGATTCTAATTCGGCCTCCGGCCTTACTTTTAAAAATTGCAATCCTAAGCCGTAAAAATTCAAATTTAAAATAATATTCTTCGAAGGGCTGTCTAATAGACAGCCCTTTTTTATTTAAAAAAGCATTATGAACCCTTTAAAGCTTTTTTGCGCAAAAGGAAATGTCAATTTGCGCAAATATTTTTATGCGGCTGAAATTCAGCCAGGATTTGTGTATAATATATAGTGTCTTATTTCTTATTCAGGATGAGCAGTATGAAAAGAACATCTTTACTATGGGCGGCCGTTGTCCTTTCGGCATTCTGCTTTGCATCAAGAATTTTTGCAGCGGACGGCTTTGGCGGAAACGCCACAGGCGGAGCAGGCGGAAGTATTGTTACAGTCAGTACAGCCGCGGACCTCAAGCGTTATGTCGAGCCGAATAACTCACCATATATTGTGCAGGTTACAGGCACTATCGACCTTGGTTCAATCGGCGGAGGAGTTAAGATTCAGTCAAATAAAACCATCAAAGGCATAAGTCCCGGCACAACAATTACAGGAAGACTCGGCTTTAGAGATGACGCCAACAATATAATTATCGAAAGATTAAATATAACTAATCCCGTCTATGATGAAAAAGACGGCATCTCTGTAAAGGACAGGATAACCAATTTATTTATCACTCATTGCACTGTATATGATTGCTGCGACGGTCAAATAGATATAACCGAAGCGTCAGATTATGTTACTGTTTCGTGGTGCAAATTCTACTATAACAACGCACACGATCACCGCTTTGTAAATCTCATCGGCGCCAGCGACAGCGCGACAGGCGACGCAGGCAAACTCCACGTTACAATGCATCATAACTGGTGGTCAACTCTGTGCAAAGAAAGAATGCCTCGCGTCCGTTTCGGCAAAGTTCACGTCTATAACAATTACTACGATTGCTCCGGTAATTCTTACTGCGTTGGAGTAGGCAATGACTGCAACATTCTGCTCGAAGGCAACTACTTCAATAGTGTAGCCAACCTGTGGGCAGACTACGGCAGCAGCGGTCATAAGGGACTAATTCATTGGCGAAACGTTGGCAACGTGCTCTATAATTGCTCAACTCCCACCTGGGCTCCGGACTCCGTCGTCTTTACGCCGCCATATTCATACACGCTCGACAGCGGCTGGGATATTCCAGCCATTGTAATGAACGGCGCCGGCGCCGACGGCAATGATTCAGAACCCCCTTCAGCGCCGACAGGTCTGACGGCAACAGCGGGTTTCGCAACGGTCGGGCTTAACTGGAACGACAATAATGAAAGCGACCTCGCCGGTTATAACGTATATCGCTCGACAACTTCAGGCAGCGGCTACAGCAAGCTGAACAGCTCGCTTTTGAGCGACTCGAATTACACCGACAGCAACGTTTCCCACGATACAACTTTTTATTATGTCGTTACAGCGGTAGATACATCCACGAACGATTCTAATTTTTCGAACGAGGTATTCGGCGGTCTGTTCGGCGATTTTACAGGCAACGGTATAGTAGAAATGAATGACCTTCCCGCCTTTTTAGACTTCTGGCTGGTAAATGATTGTAACGAAACTGCCGGCGTGGACCTGGATGAAAATTGCATAGTCAATTTCTACGAATTTGCCGTGCTGGCGGAAAACTGGCTGAAGTAAATCGCTTCAATCATTTTATCCTCATAAGACCTTTGAAGTCTTTTTTATGCAAAGAAAAGTGTAAAATCTCGCAAATCCTTATGTTTATTGATTTTAGACAAAACTTATGATATTATGATAACCTCTGATTTTTATATGAAGGTGTTGATGTGAAAAAGATATTTTTCATAATAATACCCGCTGCAATTTTACTATTCAATTTTTCGGCGACAGCCGCCGGGACATTCGATGTTCGTCAATTCGGCGCCAAAGGCGACGGCAGGACGTTAGACACCGAGGCGATTCAAAAGACGCTCGATGAATGCGGCAGCGCAGGCGGCGGAATCGTTCGGCTTGTGCCCGGCACATATTTAAGCAAGCCGATTTCTCTACACAGCAATACCACACTGCAGCTTGACGAAGGCGCCAAGCTCAAAGCAACAGATAATCCACAGGATTTCCTTAAACCAGGCAGGACTTTGGAGGGAGCAAAGGGCAGCAGCGACTTTGTAGCATTCATCAGCGGCAAAAATCTAACCGATATCGCCATTACCGGTAAAGGCATTATTGACGGCTCCGGTGTCCGCTGGTGGATTCCAGCTGAGGATGCTCGAAGCAAAAATCCGGGTTTTACCTCGCCCCGCCCTCGTATGATTTTGCTGGAGGACTGCAGGAATATTAAAATTATTGGTGTTACCTTAGTCAATTCGCCAAGTTTCCACATTGTTCCCAAAAGATGTGAAAACGTCCTTATCGAGGGTGTTACAATCCGTGCGCCATCCATCTCGCCAAACACCGATGGTATTGACCCCGGCGAAAGCCGCAATGTCTGCATTTCAAAATGCGTCATTGACGTCGGAGATGACAATATCGCAATCAAATCCGGCCGTGCAGACCCGGCGCACCCAAACGCAGCCAGTGAAAACATTACCGTCACAGATTGCACGTTCCTTCACGGTCACGGTATGTCCATCGGCAGTGAAACGGCAGGCGGCGTTAGCAATGTTACAGTTCAGCGCTGCAGGTTCGAGAACTTAGCCAGTGGTATCCGAATCAAATCCGCCCGCGGCAAAGGCGGGTTGGTGGAAAATATCAGCTACAGCGACATTACAATGAAAAACGTAAAAATCCCGATTAACATTTCTTCTTACTATCAGGATTCGCCTCAGGGAGATTCGGCACAGCTCGTTACACCGCTAACACCGGTTTATCGTAATATCCGTATTAAGAATGTTACGGCTGCCAGTCCATACGACGGCGATGACTTCGTTGACCGCATTACCGATTTCCTCTATTATTACTATGCCTATCATGCTTATCTTGAACCTCGTGCCGCCGGTTTCATCGTCGGCCTGCCCGAGTGTGAAATATCGGATATAGTGCTGGAAAATGTAAATATCAAAGCAAGCAAGGGTATGACAATTCAAAACGCCAAAGATGTTAAATTAAATAATGTGAAAATCGAGACTCAAACAGGAACGCCTCTTAAATTAGACAACGCACAAGTTGTTCAATCTGCCACGGAACACAAATTGCGAATCATTCTTGTCGGCGATTCGACAGTTACAGATAGTAACGGCTGGGGAGCAGGTTTTAAACGATATCTGACCGGCAATATCGAATGCATAAATAAGGCAAGGAACGGTAGAAGTTCCAAAAGTTTTATCAATGAAGGACGCTGGACAGAAGCGCTGGCTCTCAAAGGCGATTACTATTTAATTCAGTTCGGTCATAACGACGAACCAGGCAAAGGTGAACGTTCAACAGACCCTAATACCACTTATCGTGAATTTATGACGCGATATATAGATGAGACCATTGCAATTGGCGCCAAACCGATACTTGTAACCTCACTCGTTCGCCGGCAGTGGGACAAATCAGGCTCAGGCAAAATCAATTCAAGCCTGACGCCTTACGTTGAGACGGTAAAACAGCTTGCCAAAGAAAAAAATGTCCCGCTTGTTGACCTGCACGCCCGCAGCAAAGAGCTATGCGAGCAATGGGGCAAAGAAAAATGTTTCAAGTTCAGCCCAATCAAAGACAATAACCAGATTGACAATACCCACCTTAACGCCAAAGGCAGCGTGATATTTGCCCACCTTGTCGTTGAGGAACTTCGCCGCGCCGTGCCTGAATTACAGCCGTATCTTCGCGATGAACCGGCCCCGGACGCGAATCTTGCGCATTAAAGCGTTATTTTTTGCGCGGTTTTCGAGTAGATATAAGATGTTATTTTTGATATACTTCCGGCTCAAACTGTAAATGAATCCCGTTAGACCTATTCTGAAATCTCAAAGGGGCCTAACAGGATTAATATGTAAAAGAATAGGAAAATTTTATACCGTTTTCACAATGAACGAAGGTCTAACGGGATGAAAGGAATGGCAGGATGACTTTTTTAGGTTTCCATTTCATCGATATCATAATAATAGCAGTCTATCTGGCGGCAATCACCTATGTTGGTAAAAGAACTGCCGGTAAAGTGCGCAGCCAGGAAGACTTCTTTATGGCCGGCCGTTCAGTAGGCAAAATTCTCCAGTATTTTATGAATATGACCACTATCGTCGATGCAAGCAACGCTGTAAATACTGCCAGTTTCGCTTTCAGCAAAGGGCTCGGCGGCGTATGGCTTATGCTGGCCCCTATTTTTTCAGGACCCTATTACTGGTTTATAGCCGGCTGGTTCAGGCGTGTAAGACTGATTACAATGGCAGAACTCTTCGAAGAGCGTTTCAAAAGTAAAGCCTTGGCCTTCATTTATGCCTTCGTGGGAATCTGGCTGACCATAGTTCTCACCGGAATGAGCTACAAAATCTCGCTGCGAACCTTTCAGGCGATGACCGTCAAGCCCGTTGAAAAATGCACCGTCGAAGAAAAACAAAAAATGGATATGTTTCAGGAATACCGCCAGCTCGACAAATCCTATAGGGCAAAACAGCTCGAACCTGAAAAAACCGAAAGATATAAAGCCCTCGATAGTATGTATAAAAAAGAGCAAATCAGCGCTTATATATCTTACACCCCAAGCGGGTGGTTTTATCTGATTTATACAGTCTTTGTAGGAACTTATGTAGTGATGGGAGGGCTTAAGGCAACAGTATGGAACAACGTGATACAGGGGCTTCTCGTATTCGCATTTTCAATAATGATGATACCAATTGCACTAATAAAGCTGGGAGGCTGGAGTGTCTTTTCAGCAAGGGTTCCGGACCATATGCTGTATTTTTTCGGCTCAGGTCTGGACGAATTCTCGCTGGTCTCAATCGCCGCGTATCTGCTGGCTAATTACGTCATCGGCATTACCGGCCATCAGGGCAATATGGCACATAACGGCTCTGCCAAAGATGAGCTGACTGCAAGAGTCGGCGGCCTGGGCGGCAATTACACCAAACGAATTCTTACGATTATGTGGGCAGTTTGCGGCCTGCTTGCTTTCGCTCTTTATCCGGAATCGATTTCCGACCCGGATACCGCCTGGGGCGTAATGAGTAATAATCTGCTGCCAGTGGGACTGAAAGGAATTATGATAGCAGGCATCCTGGCGGCAAATATGGCCGCACTGGCCTGTAACTGCATTTACCTTTCGGCATTATTTGTTCGAAACCTCTATAAACCATTTGTTAAAAACAAAAGCGAACATCATTACATCAGTGTATCGCGAATTGCTATTGTAGTTATCCTGCTGCTGGCTATTTATGTCGCGGTATCCAGCACAAGCCTGATTGGTATAATTAAGATGCTGCCTTCATTGAATATAATCTTCGGGGCCCCGGTAATGCTCCTGCTGTTCTGGAAACGGCTGACACTCAAGGCCGTTTATGTGCAGGTAATAATCTGCGCTTTGCTGTTTGCGGTTCTGCCTGAAATACTGCCGCGATTCGATGCGGTCAAACAATCAAAATTGTTTACTCAGCAAACCAATCAAAAGACCGTTATACATAATTCGCCAGCTACAAAGGAAGATGTTGAAAAAGGTCTGGCCGCCCAGGCAGGTCAAATAATAAGCAAAGAAATTGTAATTCCTCCTGCAAGTATATATTTTGATTCAGTAGCAAGAAGCAATCCAAATGATGCAAATTCTCCGATGGTCGGTATAGGGAGAATAAATATGGAACTTGCTGTCGGCAAAATAATAGGGCTGGATCTGCAAAATATGAAACCGTCCTCGCTGCTGACGGCCCGATACCTTATAGCATCGCTGCTGCCGTTTGTGATTCTTATTCCAATAAGTATGCTCACGAGGGATAAAGGCCTGGAAGAAAGCATAGCACGCTTCTACGTCAAAATGAAAACGAAGGTTATCGCAGACAGAGAAAAAGACAAAGCTGAACTTGAGAAAAGTTATGCCGACCCGACACGGTTTGACCATACGAAACTGTTCCCGAAATCCAACTGGGAATTCTGCAAGTGGACATGGGAAGATACCTGGGGCTTTTTGCTCAGCTCAGTCTTTACAGTCGGAATATTAGGAGCCTTCTGGATACTGATTAGAATGATTGCTCACTGACGCCGGCTCTATTCAAGAAACAAAGGTTTTATGTGCCGATTGAAAATGTTTTCAGATACACAACCGGCTATTATATCTTCATGTTTTTCAAGAGCGTTTAGATAATCTCTGCCCATTTCAGCGGCAACTTTATAACCGACGTGCAGGAGTTGTCTGACATTTCTGTCATAATCGCCACACTTTTGATTGTGCCGCACTGTATTGGTAAATTTTTCGCTGTCCCAGCCGGCAACTGTCTGGAGTGTAGGCAGTTTGTTTCTGTCGATGTCAATTACCGTCGCATAAGGGCCGCATAATTCGTCAAACCTTCCAAATGCACCGGCATAAATTTCTTTGGCAATTTTAAGTCCATCGCCGCCGGCTACCGCCAGGCCGATAAGCTCTTCAAGCCAGGTCGTCCCTGCGGTTTTTATGTGCAGCCCGGCATCGAATTTTTTAAGCGCCCTGTTAATAGGAGCATAAATTGAAAACTTATCACTGCCCGAATGAATACTCAGCTTTAAATTTTCAGGAAGGCCGAATTCCTTAACCGCAAAGACAATTACCGCTAAATCCTCATTGAATTCCTTCTCGAATTGAGCAATGTTCCCAACATAATCAACGCCCTTGTTAAACCTGCCGGTAAATTTAGGAGCAATCGTTTGTGCAGGGATTTCCTGGCCGGCTATCGCGGCGAGAATAAAGAGCATCTCTATGGGACTTTGCGGCTGATTCGTCTCATCCATTGAAACTTCTGTAATGAAATTACCTTTGCCCTTTGCGGCTTCTATCCGACGGTAAATTTTGCCGGCCTCTCCAACAGCCCATAGAAACTTATTCGCGATTTTAGTTATTAAATCTGCGGTTATCTCTATCGGCTGTTTAATTCCATCAATATTGAGTCTGCCAGCAAATTTTTTATATTTCTGCAAGAAAGCGTTAATCTCGCCGTCGTCAGCTTTTTTGCCGATATAATCAGCAACATCAAGCGTAAAAAAATCGCTGGATTTAATAAAAAGGTCAACATTGTTCAAATTGATATGGTCGGCATCGACAAAATAATTTCCTCGCCAGCTCAATTGCTTAACGGCGTTGTCCGCTTCTGCGCGAACTGAACCCGGAGATGTCTTTATAATCGTATGCTCACGATGCGATTTGTTCCAGACCGGCGTAATATCAACGCCTGCCTGCTTTGCCTTTATCATCGCTCCAAGCTGAGCCTTGCCCTGATGAGCGAACCTGTCGCCGATACCGAATGAGAGCCTTCCGATTTTCATATTTGCTTCCTTAAATTTCAAAATCCTTTCTAATAGTAACAATTAGCCGGCTTGTTATCAAATAATGTTTTTACTTCTTAATTCGGACGGCCTGCATTTTATAACTGCTTTGAAAGCGCGGTAAAAAGTCGAAATATCTTCGTAGCCAAGCTCAAAAGCGATAGACGCTATTGACATATCTGTTGTCTCGATTAAATGTTTTGCCCTATTGCACCTGTGGAAATTCAAAAACTGGGTATAACTTTTGCCGGCAGCCTTTCTGCAAAGACTGGTGAATCGTCTCTCGGACAGCTTGGCCATCTTGGCGGCATCCCTTAGGGAAAACTGCTCATGAGAATTTTCGGCAATATAATCGAGCACCGTCATTGTTCTCGAAAGGCTGTCTTTGCTGTCCGGCGGAATGCTCTGTTTTGCCTGCTCAATTTTCGCCCGATATATATTCAATACCGCAAGGCTGAAATTCTGCTGTATCGAAAGTTTGAACCCCGGCGGCCTGAATTTTTGTTCGTATAATATCTGACGCAGATTTTTTTTGACCTGCTCTGCATAATATATCGGCAGAATAAACGGCTTTTCGCTTGCCGTAAGGCATCCCCCAGCGGAGTCGAACAAATAATCTATAATGTTTTTGTTAAAGCCGGTTTTTTCAATGTCAAAGTAAATCGCAAAGACGGTCATCTGCATTTTTGGTTTATCAGCCAATTTGTGCAGCCGACCGGCCTGAAGCATTATTACAGAGTCGGCCTGCAAATCATACCTGTCTGATTCATATTCAACCACGCCCCTGCCGTTTGCTATATAAAGGATGCTTTTGTTTTTGTGGCTGTGCGAGGTTTGCCGTTGTGTGCGGCTTTGAACAATTATTCCATATTCAGGTAAAATAGTTTCATTCATAAGAATCTATTTTAACTAATGTTATATTTAATGTCAAGAAAATTTCCCAAAACGCAAATCCAAAATTGCCCTTTTCGCCAAGACAATAACATATAGTTCCATATACAATAAAGTTATGATACAAACCTCAAAAAATACTGACTGGCAGTTTAAATTATCAGATACCGAATCATTCAGGTCAACCTGTGCCGTTGTTGGCGTCAATATTGAAACAAGCGAAGATATTTCCATTTTAGCCGAACCTGTCCGGGCTGGAAATCTGCTCATCCCCAATTCTCTGGCGGTTCATCCTATGGAAGGAGCTGACGGAGATAATTTGGGCAAACCTTCTTCGCTGACTTTTCGCAGATATAAAAGATTCGCTGCCGGCGGAGCAGGTCTATTATGGTCGGAAGCAATAGCCATTGTTTCTGAAGGCAGAGCGAACCTGAGGCAACTCTGGATAAATGAAGACAGCAAAGATGCATTTGCCGAGCTGATAAAGCAAATTCGAGCCGCTGCGAAAGAAAGTATGGGCGCCGAACACAGACCTGTTATCGTCGCTCAATTGACTCACTCCGGCCGATACTGCAAGCCAAACCCGCTTATTCCACAGCGAGACCCATACCGTGATTCTCTTGTTCCCGAGCCAAAGCCGAATACCGACAAACAAAGCAAAGTAACCGATGATTGTATTGTCAGCGATGACTATCTTGATAATCTTCAATTTGCTTATGTAAAGGCCGCCAGACTCGCCTTCGATGCCGGCTTCGACGCAGTCGATATAAAATCCTGCCACGGTTATTTGATAAATGAATTACTTGCAAGCCGAAACAGAAAAGGCAAATACGGAGGCTCGTTTGAAAACCGCACAAGATTTCTGCTTGAGGTAATTGACAAGATTCACGCTGAATTGGGACAAGACAAGCCCGTTGCTGTGAGGCTGGGCTTTTATGACGCGATTCCATTTCCTTACGGCTGGGGCGTTGACCAGAGGGATTACAAAAAGCCCGACCTTGCCGAACCGAAGAAACTGCTTGCTCTGTTAAGCGAACGCGGCGTAAAAATGATTAACTTTACAATTGCCAATCCGTATTATAACCCCCATATAGGCCGTCCTTTCAATTTGCCCATCAAAGACGCTTACGAAGAGCCGGAACATCCGCTTAAAGGCGTTAAGAGATTAATTGAAATCGCCGGCGAAATCCAAAAAGCCTTTCCCGACATCGCCATAGTCGGCACAGGTTATAGTTGGCTGCGCGAGATGATGGGAAATGTCGCCGCAACGAGTAAAAAAGGAGGCAAGGCTAAAATCATCGGCGGAGGCAGAATGGCCTTTGCTTATCCGGATTTCGCAAAAGACCTTTTAACAAAAGGCAGACTCGACAAAAATAAAGTCTGCGTCGGCTGCAGCGCCTGCACTCAATTGATGCGCGATGGCCAATCGACAGGCTGTGTTATTCGCGATAATAAGATTTACGGCCCCATTTTTAAACACGGCAGAATGAGCGACAAGGCAAACCTGCAAAGGTTAGCCTCAAATTGTCTCATCTGCCAGGAGCCGACCTGCCAGCTTGGCTGTCCTGCCGGTATTGACATTCCCGAATTTATTCAAAGGTTTCTCGCAGGCGACGAAAAAGGCGCATACCAGACAATCCGCAAATCGAATATCCTGCCGGAGGTCTGCGCCTGGCTTTGTCCCGTTGAACAACAATGCCAGGGAAATTGCCTGCAGAAATTCATCGGCGACGGCCCCCTTCCAATCGCCGATATTCAAAGATACCTCGCCCAGCAGGCTAATAAGAATGGCTGGTCGAAGATTGAATTCGGCGAAAAATCCACCGGCAAAAATATTGCCGTTATTGGCGCAGGCCCGGCAGGCATTGCCGCCGCTGCTGTTCTTCTCGAAGGAGGCCACAAGGTAACTATTTTCGACAAGGCGAAAAATCTCGGCGGTATGATTGAGTCCGCCATACCTTGCGAAAGACAAGGCGAATCGCTGCAAGTTGAGCTTACAGCGATATTTAAGGATATCCCCGCTGAGCGAATGACGCTGCGTTTAGGCACAGAGCTAAACGAAAATTTCAATCTCGACAATATTATGGCTGAAGGTTTTGATGCCGCGTTTATCGGCCTTGGTCTGCCGAAAAGTATCCACTCGTCCGGCGAAAAACTTGAAGGTCTCTTAGACGGGTTTGAATTTTTGAATATGGCAAAACAGCCGAACAGACCTGATTTAACCGGCAGGAAAGTCGCTGTAATCGGCGGCGGCAATACCGCTATGGATGCCGCGACTGCTGCGGTTCAACTTGGCTGCGAAGACGTATATGTTATTTACCGCAGGTCTTTCGAGCAGATGCCTGCGTGGACTGCAGAAAGAGATAAAGCCGTTAATCAGGGCGTTCATTTTCTTATCCTGACCCAGTCACTTGATTATTTGTCGGATAATGCCAAAATCAAAGGGCTTAAACTTTGTCCGTGCCAGCTCGGAGAGCCTGATAAATCCGGAAGAAAAAAACCTGTTCCCATTGAGGCAAACGCATATAATCTTGACTTTGATATTGTTGTCGAAGCGATGGGTCAGCGGTCCGATGAAAATATCTCAAAGATTCTGCCCGGGATTGAAATCGCGTCGGGGCTTATCAAAACACAGGCGGATTCATACAAAACAAGCAGAGACAAAGTTTTCGCGGGCGGCGATTTGATTCACGGAGCATCAACTGTTGTCGCGGCTGTTGCCGATGGAATGAAAGCCGCAAAGCAGATTAATGAATATTTGAGAGGTAAAAAATGAGTAATAAACCGACCGCAATCGTAACCGGGGCAAGCAGAGGAATCGGCAAGGCCGTCGCCAAAGAGCTTTCTTCTCTTGGGTTTTACATAGTTATCAATTATTTTGATTTTATTGACGGCAAACCCGATGATTCCGCTGCCGAACAAACCGCTGCTGAAATAAAGGGCTGTCAAATTCTGAGAGGCGATGTCAGCAATACGGATGACAGGAAAAAATTAGTTGAATTTGCAAAACAGAAATTCGGCCGATGCGATATGCTCGTCAATAACACCGGCGTCGCACCTGTCAAAAGAATTGATATTCTTGAAGCTTGTGAAGAAAGCTACGACCGTGTTATGAATATCAATCTCAAAGGCCCATACTTTCTTACTCAGCTTGTCGCCAACTGGATGATTGAGCAGAAAAAACAGAACCCCGACCGCACTTTTAGAATTATAAATACCGCATCGATGTCATCTTATGTCAGCAGCCCGGCAAGAGGAGAATATTGTTTAAGCAAGGCCGGTGTCAGTATGATGACAATGCTCTACGCGGACAGACTGGCCGAATTCGGCATCGGCGTTTTTGAAATTCGCCCCGGCATAATAATGACCGATATGACCAGCGTTGTGAAAGAAAAATATGATAAACTTATTGCCGAAGGCATAACGCCGATAAAACGCTGGGGCCGGCCTGAAGATGTTGCCAAGGCGGTTGGCGCTATTGCCGAAGGCAGACTTGATTTTTCAACCGGGCAGGTAATTAACGTTGACGGCGGTTTTCATCTCAGGAGATTATAAGGGGCGCTGAAATGGAACAGATAAAAATTGGAAAACACACCGTAACTATCCACAAATACAACACAGTGATAATCGGCGCAGGCGCAGCGGGAATGAACTGTGCCAAAAAACTGTATGAATTTTTCGATTCAAACGGCGTCAAAAATCCCGCGTCAAGAATAGCCGTTGTTACCCGCGGCCTAAAATTAGGCGCTTCAAGAATGAGCGGCTCCGACAAGCAGACCTATTACAAAATGGGCACAAGCTCAGAAACGGCCGACAGCGCCGAAAGTTTTGCCGCATCCTTAACCGCCGCAGGCTGCTGCCACGGCGATTTGGCTCTTGCCGAGGCAATCGGCTCTTTGCGGGGCTTTTATAATCTTGTCGAGGCCGGCGTGCCCTTCCCGCATAATTCGATGGGAACTTATATCGGCTATAAAACCGACAACGACCCTTATGAAAGAGCTACTTCTGCAGGGCCAAAGACCAGCAGATTTATGAGCGAGAGTCTGGAAAAAATTGTCCGCCGGTTCGGCATTGAAATTTTTGACCATCAGGAAGTTATTGATTTTTTAAAGTCCGGCCGGCAAATTACAGGCGTTGTTACGATAAACAGAAAATCTATGACTAAGGACGATTTAAGTATAAACGTTTTTTATTGTGAAAATCTTGTTTTGGCTGCCGGCGGACCCGGCGAACTTTATAAAACCAGCGTTTATCCTTCGGGACAATTCGGCATTCACGGCCTTGCCTTCAGGGCCGGCTTGGCCGGCGAAAACCTCACCGAATCGCAGTTCGGCCTGGCAAGCACAAAATTTCGATGGAATGTATCAGGCTCATATATGCAGGCTATTCCCCGCATTTTCAGCGCCGATATGGATGACAACGATGAACGGGAGTTTTTAGCCGATTTCTTCCCGACGATGAGCAAAATGGCGACAAATATTTTTCTTAAAGGCTACCAATGGCCGTTCGACCCGCAGAGGATAGAGAATTTACAGTCGTCGCTTATCGATATGCTTGTTTTTAATGAGAACCAAAAAGGCCGGCGAGTCTTTATGGACTTTCTGCGAAATCCGATTGGCAATTCGAGAATGTCTGCTTTCAAAATTGATGACCTCGAGCCTGAAGCGTTAAATTACTTAAAGGCAGCCGGCGCCACGCAGTCTTTGCCGATAGAGCGTCTTGCCCAAATGAATACCCCCGCGATAGATATTTACAAAGAGCAGGACATAGATTTGTATTCCGAGCCGCTGGAGATTTCCGTATGCGCTCAGCATAACAACGGCGGCTTCGGCGTAAATTGCTGGTGGGAATCGAATATAAAACATACCTTTGTGATAGGCGAGATGGCAGGTTCTCACGGCATCAGGCGACCGGGCGGCGCGGCATTGAACGCCGGCCAAGTTGGTTCGCAGCGGGCTGCTGAATTTATCGCAAACGCTTACGGGCCGGCGATTCCTGATATTCAGCCTGACCAGTCTCAAATAAAGGAAACCATTGAAAGGATTGAAAATTTGAGCAAGCCTGACAGTAAATTGAATCCTGATGAGGCGATTTTGCATATCCAAAATCGAATGACAACTTGCGGCGGGCATATAAGAAAGAAGGAAAACGTCCAAAAAGCTCTTGCTGATGCGGTCAGGCTTTATCGAAGCATAGAAAAAGACGGTTTTAAAATCGAAAACGCCGATGACATCATAACTGCCGTTCAGGCCGAGCATTTGGCTCTTTCCAGTGTTGCGTATTTGAGGGCGATTCTTGAGCTTCTGAACGCAGGCAGCGGTTCAAGAGGCTCGCATCTTGTCTTAAGCGATGACGGCATTGAGATTCACCCGGACATTATCGACCCCGATACCAAAAAGCCTTTGAAGTTCAAGCCTGAAAACAAAGACTTAAGAAATACAATAATCAGGATACAATTTAACTGTGACGCCGAGTTTTTATTTGAATGCAGCAATATCGCTGTCAGGCCTGCCCCAAAGGACAGAAAAGCCTTTGAACCTGCCTGGACGGACTATAGACAATCCAAAATCTATCAGTAATTTAAAAGCCACAAGCTTGCTGGACATTGCTTTAACAGCAATAAGACAAGCCATTTTCATTTCTTTTACAACCTCTAATAAGACAGACTACTTTTGCAGAAATTCAAGTTTTTGCAGTTTATCAAGGTCTGGTTTCTCAGCTGCGATTTTCAGCGATTCATTATAAAGGGCATTCAGGTCGCCTAGGTCTATTGCTGAGCCCTGACGTATAAATATCGGTATCTTATAAACCGGAGCGTTTACTATAATACATTGGCCTCCCTCATAAATTTTCCCCCTGTCCCAGGCATCAATCCATTTTTCGCCTGCCGGCAGATATAATGAATGTTTGGTTTTTCCCTTTTCCCAGACAGCCGAAACAAGAATGTCCGGTCCATACATATATGTTTCCCAGTCATTCCATGTTTGCTGCTGCCGGGGATAAGTCAAAAACAGCGGCCTTGCGACAGGCATACCTGTTTGTGCCGCCTGTTTGGCAAGCTCGTATGAATAGTCAGAAAGTTTATTGTGAATTTTTGAATAGAGTCTCCAGATAGCGATAAGCTCTTTATCATAATGCGGTTCATCTCTAAGGTCCCACAACCCTCTGCTTTCTGTCGGCCCGACTTCCATTATCGGGCAAAAGCAACTGAACGCCAGCCATCTTGCTGTAACTTCGTGGTCCATAAGTTCGTTATATCCGCCGGTATCGGAGCCCCATATCGGAAATCCGATTATCGAGGATTTCAGCAGGGCTGTAATTGCGCATCGAAGCGCTTGGGGCCTGACTTTTACGTTTGGGTCGATATTGCCAATATCGCCGCCCCAGAACACCGCGTATTTCGAACTTCCGGTATATCCTGCGCGCGGCATCAGCACAAAATCGTCTCCGCAAATTTTTTTGCTGACTTCATAAGCGGCCTTTGCATACATAACCGGATAATCGTTGTGATATTCTCTTGAGGTTCTGCCGTCAAAAGCCTTGTTCTCGTAATCATTCGGCACAATCTCTTCTGAGCGGTCCATCTTGAATCCTTTAACGCCCTGATTAAGAACTTTCGCAATGCCTTTGTTTTGCCACCATTCCACTGCCGCCGGATTTGTCCAATCGACAAGAACGCCAAGTGCTTTATCATTCAGCTCTTTTTGTCCTTTGACGCCGTAGCCTTTTTCGACAGCCTCTTTTGCCATATCGCCCATAACCCACGGCGCAATCCACAGCACAAGACGGATATTTTTTCTTTCAAGCCATTTAATCATTTCAGTTGCGTTTGGAAAGCGGTTCGGGTCCCATTCAAAATCATCATAGCCTCTTGGTCCCAAAGCCCACGGTCTATCAACCCAGTAAATACTTATCGGAATATCGAATGCCTGCATCATTAATATATCTTCTACTACTTCGCTGTTATAAGGCGCGTTTACATCCGTGCCGTCATAATAGGTTTTTCTTTGCGTATGGGTGTCTCTCCATCTCCACGGCCCGAAAATCCATTTTGGCGGGACTATAGTTGGCCCTGTGCTTAGCGAATGTGCTTTTACAAGCTCGGCAGGATTTGCAGCGGTATTGAGAATCATCGAAATTGACGGTCCTTCAAAGGTAATTTGAATAACATTAGGCTCGGATTTGCAGAAATCGTAAACGCCCGGCCAGGTTCCTTTGACAAACAGGCTGTAATTTCGCGATGAAATATAAAATGGACAGTAAATAGAAACCGTCGGCTGGACTGTCATTTTAACAATCTGGCCTCGCAGGTTCATTGTCTCTTTTATATCCGGATCCCAGGAAAGTTTCTGGTCGCCGTCAACGGTGCGTTCCATAAGACCCGTCCAATATTCATCCTGTTCGGCACTTAATGAAAAGCCCCATTGCACTATATCGTTACAATCGGATGCCGTAAAATTGATTCGGAATAAATCATTGTCCTTCACAAAGTTAGCTGTTACTTTTTTATTTCCGTCGAACGTCCAGGTAGCCGTAAAATTGCTGTCGGAAAAGACCATATTTGAAGGCCTGTCTTTCAGATATAATTTCCCCTGCCTGGTTTCCACAAATACCGGAAATTTTTCACAGCCGATTAATAATGGTTGTTTTAAATGCGGCGAAGCGACAACAAACGAGCTGTTTTTAAATATTACACTGCCGAATAAACTATTTGCCCAAATACTCATTACGATCATCCATATTGTAATTCGTCTCATTATCGCTCCTTTTAATTGGTTCTTATCTTTTAATATGTGTTAGCGAATTTGTAAAGCAAAAAACACAGTTCTCTTGACAGGATTGCGCAGAAACTTAGAATTACATTATATATTTTTGAGAAAGAACCCTTATGAAATCGAAATTTGTATTCTGCCTTTATCTTTTTTTAATTCAATCCGCTTGTCTATTTGCTCAAAGCTGTTTTCCTCAGTATCTTCGTTGTGAATATAAGGTTAATCCGCTGGGGATAGACCAGGCAGCCCCAAGATTAAGCTGGATTATTACCTCTCCACAAAATGGCCTAAAACAAACCGCTTATCAGGTGATTGTCGCTTCAAGTCGGGAAAAACTCGATGCCAATATCGGCGACCTTTGGGATACGGGAAAAGTCAACAGTGACGAAACATCCTGTGTCGTATATGAAGGAAAACCATTGCGTTCTCAGATGCTGTGTTTCTGGAAGGTTCGCGTCTGGGACAAAGACGGTATTGACTGCGGCTGGTCGGCGCCGGCGTCGTGGTCAATGGGTTTATTGAACAAAAGCGATTGGAAAGCTCAATGGATTGGCTTTGATAGTCGTCCGCAGAATGTTTATGAAAATCACAATGATAAACAGCCTTATACTTTTGCGGATTGTAATTGGATTTGCTTGCCGAAAGGAAAATATCTTTTTCAAAAGACTGTTCGAATTGACCCGCTGACAAAACCCAAAAATCTTCGGCTCCACCTTGCGGTTGATGGCAAAGCAACTGTTTACGTTAATAACGAAAAGTTTGCGGATTTTCAGGGTCTTGTTCCGGTTCGTAATTTAAATTTGATTGATAAACTTATCGATGGAAATAATATAATTACGATTCAGGTTGAATCTCTGCCAGATAGCCCCAATTCTCCTGCGCTCATCGGCAAAATTATATTCGAATATATAAGCAGTCCTTCTGCTACATTCCCGATAGATTCCGTCTGGAATGATAACGCAAAAAAAATGATTCCTTATGGCTCTGCTCCGTGGGGCAGGTTTGATAAAACACGTTTAATCCTTCCTCCGCCTGCTTATTTGAGAAATGATTTTGAAATAACTAAACCCGTTAAAAGAGCGACAATATATGCTTCAGCTCTCGGCTTATATCAGTTAAATCTCAACGGCAAAACGGTAGGGCCTGCCTCGCCGATGACGGCGAGTCGAGGCGGGCAGGATTATTTTACGCCCGGCTGGACAGATTACAACATAAGGGTTTATTATAATACTTATGATGTTACACAGATGCTTCATCAGGGTAATAATGCCATTGGCGCAATTCTCGCTGATGGTTGGTTCGCCGGCTATATAGGCTGGAGTCTCGACCGCCATCATTATGGTCAAAATACGCGCCTCCTGGCTCAATTATGTGTGGAATACGATGATGGAACTTCGCAGGTCTTCGCAACCGGCCCTGAGTGGAAGGCTTCGACAGGACCTATTCAATTAGCGGACATAATAATGGGCGAAACTTACGATGCCCGAAAAGAAATCAAATCCGATTCCTGGCAAAAGGTCAATATAACAAAATCAATTTCTGCTGTGCTTCAGTCCTATCCCGGCGAAACAGTCCGCCAATTTGCCGAAATTAAGCCCGTTTCTCTAAAGCAGCCACTCAAAGATGTTTTCGTCTATGATATGGGAACTAATTTTGCCGGAGTCGTTCGGTTAAAGGTCAAAGCTAATCCCGGCGACACAATTACATTGCGTTTCGCTGAGAGGCTTAATCCCGATGGAACAATCTATACTGAAAATCTTCGTGATGCCCGTGCTACCGACATCTATATCTGCAAAGGAAATGAAACAGAAATTTGGCAGCCGCAGTTCACTTATCACGGCTTTCAATACGTTGAGGTAACCGGCTTTCTCGGCAAACCCGATATGGATACAATCACAGGCATTGAATTAACTTCAGCTTCTCCTCCTGCCGGCTCATTCCAATGCAGTGATAAAGTTGCTAACCAGCTTTATCATAATATCTGCCAGACCCAGCGTGCCAATTTTATGGATATTCCTACGGATTGTCCTCAGCGTAACGAGCGTATGGGCTGGACGGGCGATGCCCAGGTTTATGTCGGCGCAGCTTGTATGAATTCTGATGTCCAGACTTTTTTTGAAAAGTGGCTCACCGACCTGCGCGATTCTCAGGCACCGGACGGCCAGTTTCCAAAGGTTGCCCCTTCGAAATTGGCAGGCCCCGATGGCGGCCCGGCCTGGTCGGATGCAGGCGTTATATGTCCCTGGACGATTTATTCCGTTTACGGCGACAAGCGTTTATTAGAGCAGTCTTATCCATCAATGAAACGTTTCATAAGTTTCTGCAAAAACCGCAGCACGAAGGATTTTCTGCCGCCGAAAAAATATCATTGTTTCGGCGACTGGCTCAACATCAACGATGACACGCCCAAAGACGTTATCTACACTGCTTATTTCGCTTACAGCACAAAATTGACCGCCCGCGCCGCCGCTGCTCTTGGCAAAAACAGCGACGCGAAGGAGTATGAAGAATTATTTCAGAAGATAAAGGATTCATTTAACAATGCCTATGTCGAGCCGAATGGCTCTGTTTTGGGCAACAGCCAAACCGCTTATGTATTGGCTTTAGCTTTCGATTTGCTTGATGAACCTGTTCGGACAAAAGCCGCCGCCCGTCTCATCGAGCGTATAAAGCAGTGCGATTGGCATTTATCCACAGGTTTTGTAGGCACGAAGGATTTGATGCTTGCTCTTGCCAAAATCGGACGAAATGACGTAGCTTTCCGTCTTTTTCAAAATGATACTTTCCCATCGTGGGGCTTTTCAATCAAAAATGGAGCGACAAGTATTTGGGAACGCTGGGACGGCTGGACGCCCGACAAAGGTTTTCAGATTGCACGGATGAATTCGTTTTCTCATTATGCCTTTGGTGCTGTCGGCCAATGGATGTTTGAGAACATCGGCGGAATCAAATCCGACGGCCCCGGCTTTAAGAAAATAATAATTAATTCTCAGCCCGGCGGGAATTTGTCCTGGGCAAAAACTTCTTACAATTCAATTCACGGTTTGATTGTATCCAATTGGAAAATAGAACAAGATATTTTTAAATTGAATGTTTCTATTCCCGCTAATACAACTGCGACAGTTTATATTCCGGCTGAAAACGACAAAGACGTAATGCTGGCGGACAATTTCCGTAACGTGAAATTCCTGAAAAAGCAGGGCAGATATATTTTATACGAAATCCCATCCGGCAATTATCAATTTACGGCTCATTGCCAGCATTGATTCGCGGGACTTCGGTTGCATAAAAGCCATTCTGCTGCGAGTTGTGCTAAATCATTAAAGTCCTGCGTATCGCCTATCCACGCATCGGCTAATATTACATAGTCGAAAAAATTCACCTGACAATTGCCGTCGAAGTCGGACAAAAGAGCGCTCGTGCAGCTATATAAAGCGGTTGTAAAACTCTGTAATGTTCCTGCCGTTGTTCCCGCGGTGTTCTTTTCATCGATTTGCCAATAATACGTCGTCCCCGGCGTCAACGCTTCTGTCGCGTATGAATTCCCTGTTTGTTCGCCGATAGGATCCGGCGAATTCGTCGTCCCGAAATATACCAGATGTGAAGTTGCCTCCTCGCCAGACGCCCAGGAAAGCGTTACTCCTGCCGGCGAAACTCCGGTTGCTCCATTTGCCGGATTTAGCTGCCACGCTGCTGTCGGAAGGTCAATAGCCTTTGGGTTCCATACCCCGAAAATATTGTTCACGTCTCTCAGGTGTGCCGCCTCGTCATCGGTTAATTGTCTTGAGCCGGGAGTAAGCCTGTTATTTACGTCAATCAAAATGCCGCGAGTGTCAACAGACATATATTCCCAAAATCGCAGATTGCAGGGGTCTGTTCCATTTAAAAGCCAGCCTACCGGATAAAACTGTGCGGGGGGCATAGTGCAGTTTATATATACTGTTTGTCCATAAGGATATCCAGAACCGCCTCCTCTTCCTAAATAACAATTTGTAAGCGATGGCGAAGTTAGATTGCAATCGACAAAAATAAAGCCGTTGACATCGAGCGATGCCTGCCTTGGCTGTGTATTATATCCTTTCGTTGTTAAAGTGTGCATTTCGCATCCATCGAAATAGACCGTGCCGTATCCCCAGACATAGTCCACATCGCCTTCGATATAGCAATTTTGCAGATACATCTGCCCGTTAAGGCACAATGTGTCCTGATAGCTCATATATTTGCAGTTTTTGACAATGCTCTGCTGCCCAGAATGTTTTATCGTCTCCGCCTGAGCGTTGCTTCCACCCTTTGGCTTCAGGTTGTGGTAAGTCATATTATACATCCTGAACCCGTTTGCCGAACCTCTTATCATCATTCGGTAGTCGCTGCCGGGGTTAAAGTTCTCACAGTTATACACCGCCATAATCGTTGTGTCTCTGTCTTCACCGAGCCAGGTCATATTGGCTTTGCCGCTTGGGATATTGACTATTTCTCTATATGTGCCTTTCTTCACTTTTACGAGTGTCCGGCATGGGTCGCTGTTAGTAACCGCATCGCAAGCGCCCTGCAATGTGCAGAAATCCCCGCTTCCGTCAAGGGCTACTGTCCAATCGTGGTCTGCCGCGGGTGCAGCCGCCTTGGTCGTAAACCGCCACGTTGTATTATCGGTTATCGCGGGCGAAGTGTTGCCGCTGGCGTCCGTGCAGAAACCTGCCGTTATTTTTACATAATATACCGTGTTGTAATCTAATCGTGTTGATGGGTATATCTCTATAGTATTCCCGCTCACCGCGAAAGGCTCATAGTTTACAATTCTGCCGTTAAGGTTGATTTTATATTCTGCCGGCCATCCGGCTGCCACCGGCGGATTTGGAAGTGAATACAGATTTAAATCCCATACCACATTATTATCTAAAACTTTGCATATCTGCAATTTGCCGCTGGTTGCCGCTATTGGCGCAGTGCTGAAGGTTATCCACAGTTTTGTATCTGCGCATACCTCGACAGCGTTATTTGCGGGGGAAAGATTTGTTATCGTCATATCCGCAGCTTTGATATTTGAACCTGACAGGAATCCGAGTGCGGCAAAAAGAACAACAAAACAAACATACCCGCTCACCAATTGTTTACACATAATCCTGCTCCATCCTTTCTAAAAGTCGAAATGGCCTGACCCTTAATTCTCTTAAAAATAAGCGGGAAAAACAAGGCGATATTGCGCAAAGAAAAAGTTCATTTAGTGCAGGGATTTGTTTAGCCGTCGCCGGCACGGCGATGTTATTTCAGCCAGTTCTCCGCCATTATGGCAAAATCGAAGAAATCCACTTGATGGTTGCCGTCGAAATCGGCCTGATTGCAGGTCCCGCAGCTGAAAGTCAGCCAGTTATCGGCAAGGCATCTCAAATCGAGAATATCAACAAGTCCGTCAGTGTGGCAGTCGCCGTCTATATGTTCGAACGCTCCCAAATCCGGCGCATCGCCGTTATAAGGCAAATTAACGTCAGTTCCGCCGTCGATTAGGTCGCTTCCGTTTGCAAGGCGCATAAAAGCAATGTTAGGCAGACTGCCGTCCGCATTTCGCGGACCATAAGCGGCACAAGGGTCAATACTGACAAAATCGTCATTGTTAACAACAAAAGGACTCATCCAGCTATCTGTTATTCTCACAACAAAACTGCCGAAACTCAACCCTCCTGTCCCCGCGGAAACGCAATTTTCAACTGTTGCCGTTTTGCCGCTGGCCAGCGCTGAGGGTATGCTGTAATTATTTGTGCCGTTGCTGAATGCCGTGCAATTGTAAAGCGTCATTGAACCTAAATCGTTATTCTGGTCAAATCCTTTTACCCTGTTATTAAAAGAGAGACAATTTTTTAAAATCACGTTATGTCTCAGGTTATTACCATCATCGTGTCCGCCCATCTTAAATCCATTGCCGTTACCCTGGCTTGCAGTGCCGCTCTTTAGATAACCATTCTTAAACGCCCAGCAGTTTACATAAGTGGTATTTATATCGTCAGAAGGCCTCAGATACCCGTCATAGCCGTCGTCCGAGTTCTGCCACGACCTGCAGCCGTAAAAGTAATTGCCTGTGCCGACATCCAGTTTAGGCGAAAAACCATCAGCATTTCCGCCGGCAGGAGCATCATAATTATAATAGGAATCGCAATTAATGATTTGATTGTTCGCCCCACCACCGCCTATTTGAACGCCGGTATTTCTGTTTTCGTATGAGGAGCAAAATTCGACGATATTATAGGTTCCTCCGCTGATTTTTAATCCGTTATGCGGAGCTCCTTTGCAATCTAACCCTTTGACATACCAGTAACTGCCGTTGATTTTAAGGCCGTCGGCACTGGTTCCTGTCATAGCTGAAAAATCCAAAAGCGGCCTTTCATTGTTATAGCCCATTAGATAACATCTGTTGGCGTCGCTTGCTCCGCTCTTTGTAGGAAGAGTTAACGCAGTGCTTGAGCCGGTATATGCGTATGTTCCTGCGCGCACGTAAATTGTGTCGCCCGCGACAGCAGTGTTATAGCCCTTGGTAATTGTTTTAAATGGATGATTTATATCGCCGATATCGCTGTCACTGCCGTCCGTCGCGACGAAATAAGTGCTGCAGAACGCGGGACAAGCCCCAAAAAGTATGCACAGAATTACAGCCAAAAGAAGATATTGCCTTCTTTGTCCTGCCGATATCCCTACCCCAGATTTAAATGTTTTAAAAATCACCATCCACCAGCAATTATTATATCAAAAGCGTTCAACAATAGCAAGGTTTTTTTAAAACCACTGCAATCAGAGCCCCGAAGGCAAATAAGGGGTAATTCAAAAGTATTTGGCCTGCCGAGTGAAGTGCCCTACCCCCATTTTTGCACCATTATGAATCGGAGTGTCCAGCAAGTAACTAACAACTCAGTAATCACTGCAAATTGACGAACTTTTTGACGAACTATCCGGCCAAAGTTACATTTTTCCCAGTCTCGCCGGGTTCAAAAATATGTGCCTTGGATATATCTACATACATAGTAACCCGCTGGTCAACATCAACCGCGGTATGAGGGTCGAGATTGGCGATGAATTTAAGGCCTGATGAGCTGGTCAGATATACATCCTTCCTGTCGCCCAGCGGCTCGACAACATTAACCGTTGACCTGATGCCGTTATCCGACTGGCCTGCCAGTTGTTCAACTGTCAAATGCTCAGGCCTGACACCTAATACCATTTCCTTGTCGATATAAGGTTTGAAACTGTTCGCGGCTTTCAGTCCAACTGCAGTGCCGTCACTCAATACAAACGAAATTTTATTATCTTTGAGTTGCAGCCTGCCTTCAAAGAAATTCATCGGAGGAGTGCCTAAAAATCCTGCCACAAAACGGTTCGCAGGTTTATCATAAACTTCCATAGGTGGTGCTACCTGCTGAATTACTCCGTTATACATAACACATATTCTGTCCCCAAGTGTCATTGCTTCGGCCTGGTCATGCGTCACATAAATGGAGGTTGTTTTAAGTCTGCGATGCAGTGCTTTCAATTCTGCGCGGGTTGTTACACGAAGTTTGGCATCAAGGTTGCTTAAAGGCTCATCAAATAAAAACGCTGCCGGATTGCGAACAATTGCCCGGCCCAGCGCAACTCGCTGGCGCTGACCTCCGGACAGAGCCTTGGGCTTTTTAGAAAGCTGGTCAGCGATACCAAGTATTTCCGCTGCTTCTTCGACACGTTTTTTTATCTCGGCTTTGGGGTATTTGCGAAGTTTCAGACTAAAGGCCATATTTTGAAATACCGTCATATGAGGATAGAGCGCGTAGTTCTGAAAGACCATCGCTATATTACGGTCTTTGGGAGGAACATCGTTAACGACTCGGTCGCTTATGACAACAGTTCCCTCTGTTATCTCTTCCAGCCCTGCTATCATCCTGAGCACTGTAGTCTTGCCGCAGCCGGAAGGCCCTACTATTACTATAAATTCCTTATCATTGACACTGAGATTAATATCCCTGACTGCCACAAAACCATTATCATATATTTTTTTAATATCTTTAAGCAATACCTGTGCCATAGCATCCTTCCCAAAGATTATTTGGATATTCCCCGGCTTGTATTAATTGACGAATTCTCGTTTTAACTTCATCTTTGTCGCTGCGATATGTAATCCCAAACCAATCACTTGAAGTGCCTAACACTTGAACTAAAGCCCTGCCTTTAGTAATTAAGCTATTCACTGCTGTTGGTACAACCAATTCCCGTTTCAAATCTTTTGCATAAGATTGTAGAAAAATTTGAAATTCTTCTTCTAATAATCCCAATATTGATGGAGTGAACCCCCACATATTCATTGACACTAAAGTATCTCCGGTTAATTCACTCTTATTTCCAGCTAAATCTTCAAAATAGATTCGACCCTCCTTATAACCAATCCCTGAAATTTCTACAATATTATCTAACATATTGTTTTTGCTTGACTTACATATACCTCGCGTTACACCGCCGTATTCAGACAAAGTATTACTAAGCTTAAATCCCATCATACAATAAATATTTTTGTCCGGCAACGCAGTGTCCAAAAACTGTGATAATTTTCTATATGAGTCTTTACCATAAAAATCATCCGCATTAACAACCGCAAAAGGACTATCTATAAGTTTGCCGCACGTTAAAATCGCCTGAACAGTTCCCCAGGGTTTTGTTCGCTGCGGATTAATTTCTATTTGCCTGGGCAAATCATTAAGTTCCTGAAAGCTATAAGCAATCTCGATATTGCCTACGATACGTTTGCCAATTGTGGCTTTGAATTCCGCTTCTATATCATGCTGGATAATAAAAATAACTTTATTGAATCCGGCTTTAATAGCATCATATACCGAATAATCAATAATAAATTCGCCATCAGGACCAACTGAATCTATTTGTTTAAATCCTTTATATCTGCTTCCTATTCCAGCAGCCATAACAACGAGAGTTTTTTTCATAGTGAACACTTACCCGTCAAATCGCCTTGAAGACTATTTACCGCTTTTCTCTGAATCGCTTTGAAGCGGCCGCATCGGCAAAGGCATGGATACCGGGCAGCGTATTTCCATCAGAGCTAAACAGAGCAGCCGCCCCCCCCAGCCAGTTATGTTGATTGGCAATCGGCACAGATTCAGGAAACCAGTAGCATACTCCGCAGCCGCGATTATCAGGGGTTTCGAGGACTGTCTTTGTAATAATGCTAAGCATATCATATTGTCCCTGCGGCGTCATTGGCAACGGCAACTCCCCAGGGGCAGGAGGATGTCCGTGCCAATCGACCTTCGTAGTATGCGGGTAAGCCGTTTCCACAACTATTACGTCTTTTTTGAGTTTCGTGGCGATATAGTCCAGGTTTTCCTTCAAGTCTTTAATTGTCCCGTGCCACCACGGATAATAGCTTATACCAATAATATCGTAAGGAACCTGATGCTTATTAATGTTGCTGAAAAACCATTCACTAACGCTTTTTTTGCCGCCCTGGTCAATATGCAGCATAATTTTGATATTGGCATCAGGGGCCGCCGACCGGACACCTGCGATACCTGCCTTGAGCAAAGAGCTGAATTTATTCCATTGAATTTCGTTGTCGTCTTCTCCGCTGACTTTGCCATCAGGCCAAAGCATACCGGGGGTAATTTCGTTGCCGACCTGCACAATATCCGGAAGCACATTTTCTTTTTTGAAGGCCTCTATGACAGAGGCAGTATAGTTTTGCACAGCCTCTTTCAGCTCTTCAAAAGACATATTTTCCCAGGCCGCAGGTTTGAACTGTTTTTGAGGGTCTGCCCATGCATCTGAATAGTGAAAATTAAGCAGCAGTTTCATATTGTGAGCTTTAGCCCTTTTTGCGAGTTTCAGTGTATAAGGCAGGTCATTCGTAACTGTCCCTTTTTTATCCGGGTTCACGAACAGACGCAAACGTATAGTGTTAAATCCGTTATTTTTTAAAATAGCAATAAGGTCATTTGGCTCGCCGTTCTCGCGATAAACAGCACCTGCTTCCTCAAGCACCGTCAATGCCGATATATCCGCACCGATGAGAAATTCTTTAGCAGTAATAGATTGTGTAATACAACAAACCATAATCGACATAAAAAGAAATAATTGTTTTGATTTCATAATCTTCTTCAATTAGCTAATCATACTCTTTTGGCCGTTAAAATGGAAACACCATATTTAGCCAGGGTCAGGGTTCCTTCATATATATTGCCGCTAAGTATATCTTCATACCTGCCTGAAAGCAGTTTTATTTTCTTTTCAGTATTTCCATGATTAAGATAAAAATGATAGGACCTGCCATTTTTAGACCTTGTCATCAACTCGACTTCCTGAGGCAAATCGGGCAGGTCAATCTTCTGCTCCTTTAAAATTTTCGTAAAGAAATCTTTCATAAAAGCTTTATCCGGCCTTGTACCCACATAGTAGGCTTTTCCTTTTCCAAACTGATTTTCAGTAAAACACGGGCCGCCGGCATAATAATCATTCACAAACGCTGCCAACATCTTCGCACTTGTCGTATGAATAACATCGCACCATATCGAACATTTGTAATTCTTTTTAAAACCATCGAGCACCATAGCCATTTTCATTACATTCCTGCCGCCTGGCGGCAATGGGTTGTATTCTTCAACCTTGATACCCATAACATCTTTCAGCGGTCCGGGGTAGCCGTCAAGATATACGCCTACGGATTCGTCAATAAGTCCTGTAAAATAGGTAGTAATAAAAATGCCGCCATTTTTCACAAAACTCTCCACGGCTTCCTTAAAGCCCGGCTTAATCATATGCAATAGCGGAGCGATAACGATTTTATACTTTGAGAAATCATAATGAACGCCAATAACATCAACCGGAACATTCAGGTCATACAGAGCGTTAAAATAGTACTCCAGCTCGCCAAAATAACTGACCAGCACTGTCGGGAAAGGCTGGGCATTGGCGTTCCAGAAAGTCTCATTATCAAGGGATTTGCTGCCGGCAGGACCATAAGGATTATCAACCGTCCACCAGGAATCGTTATCCATAACAATAGCTACCTTTGAATCAATGTCGAAACCGACAATATCTTTTGCCTTTTCTAATTCATTGCCTAAGCTGCATATCTCTTTAAATACCCTCGAATCTTCGCCGGAATGCGGAATCATACCGCTGTGGTATCTTTCAGCACCTTTTCTGGATGCCCGCCACTGATAATACATTATCGAATCGGAGCCGTGAGCCAGAGCCTGATAGCTCCAGAGACGCATCAAGCCGGGCGGTTTATTTATATTAATCGGATACCAGTCCACCTGTGATGGCGCCTGCTCCATAAGCATAAACGGTTTGCCTAATAAAGAACGCATCATAGAATGCCGCAGTGCCGCCCATTTGTGCGAATCAGGATTAGCCGGGTCGGGATAACAATTCCACGAAACTACATCTAAATAGTCTTTAAATAACGAGTGGTCGAATTTTCGCCAGTCCCCTTCAAAATTCGTTGTAATCGGTATATCCGGCGAAATTTTTCGCAGGACATTATATTCTTCCAGATACAGGGTAAAAAAGCTTTCGCTTAAGAACCTTTTATAATCAAGCAGTTTTGTGGAATTCCTTGAGCCGCTGCTGGCCTTGGGCGCATTTATCTGGTCCCACGAAAAATATTTTTCACCCCAGAAAATAGTGCCCCAGACTTCATTCAGCCTGTCAATCGTTCTATATCTTGCCTGTAACCACTGGCGAAAACGTTTTTCGCAGTTTTCACAGAAACACACCTGGTTTTTGTTCGCGTATTCGTTATTGATATGCCATAAGGCCAATGCCTTGTGGTCCTTATAACGGACAGCCATTTGTTCAGCTAATCTGTGAATGAATTTTCTGTAAGTCGGACTGTTAATACAATAGGCCTGCCGGGAACCATAATCGATTCTCTGTCCCGATTCAGTAACCGGCAGAACATCGTTGTATTTACAGGCCAGCCACACAGGAGGAGCTGCCGTTGAAGTGGCCAAACAGGCATAAATGCCATTTGCCGCAATAAAGTCCATCACCTTATCCAGCCAGTCAAAGGTATAAGTGTCTTCATCAGGCTGCAGAAGTGCCCACGTAAAAATGGCAATGCTGACCATATTCACATTGGCCTGTTTCATCAGGCGGAAATCTTCCTTCCAGACTTCCTGCGGCCACTGCTCGGGAAAGTAGTCTCCGCCAAATATTATTTTTGGAACTTTAGGCGTTATCATTCAAATTTATCTCTCACACATCTGATTTATCTGTTCCAGCGTAAACCATTTCATTTCCATTGGATTTAAAGAAACATCTGCGGATTTTCCATCCGCGTTATAAACAGTTGTTTTCTGGCAGACATCGGAATTGTTCATCACAACAAATTCTTTAACCTGAGGATAATAAGCACAATCTGTATTATAGTTGGAGCTAAACCATATTTTTAGTTTATTTTCAAGGCCTGCCGCCCAAAGAATCGCCCGAAACACCATTCGGATATTTTCAGGACAGTGTTTGTAATCCGCAAGATAAACCGCTCTTCCCTTGCCGAAAGTATGAGCCGACAGCAAAACCTTATCAGGCGCCCCGGCCAGTAATTCCGCTTTTTCACTGCTAAGGTAAACTGTGGAATTATTTACACCTATTTCGACGTTGCTTTTACAATCTTCAAGAATAAAATGCTTCTTATTCACTGCCGGCCTTATATTCTTGCTCCAGCCGAGGGTATTTCCAACTTCTTTTTGAACGCCAAGGACATCTGCAAGCTGGAAAAATCTGCCCTGATATTCATAAGCGGTCGGGTCTTCGACGCCTATGAATCCTCCGCCCTGATAAACCCACTGCCGGATTTTTTCAACGATGTCGGGGTCTATCCAATTTCTGCCGCCGCTCCAGGCGCTACCGGCTCTGCCCCAATTAATAATTACACCGATATCGTCGCTAATGCCGTTCCTGCGTATGTCATCAAAGCTGATAAATTCCACTTCTGCCGGCAGCCCGCACAAACATTCCGGAATGTGGCCTTGCGGCCAATTTTCATTGTGCATCCACGAACGGGTCTTCCCCCAGACATCGAGTATCGCCACTTTCTTGCCAATATTACAGGCAGGAGTTTTTTGGGTTCTGTATAATACAGTTCTAAATTCGTCAGTCAATTGTTCCACATAATCCAGAAAATCCGGATATTTCATAGCCAGGTCCAAATAGCCGCCAAAACCGATTCTATCCGCGCATCGCCTAAGCAATGCCCTTCGAATCCCTTTCCACCACTTCCTGCATTCCTTAACAGGGTCGCCGCCTTGCTGAAAAACCGGCTCATTCTGCAGATTAACCGCAAAGAAGTATGGATATAATCTGACTTCCTTAATTATATCTCCGGGCACATCTGTAATTCTTCTAAGTTCAACCCCGCTCAAACAAGGCCCGATTATTCCATCAAATCCAAGGTCTTCAAATCCTTCCATATAGGGCTCTGTTCCAATCCAATGGTCGCAAAAAAACAAAACCGCTTTCTTACCATACTTATGAACCATATCCACACATTGTTTGGTATATGCTCTTACAAACTTTTTCACAAAATCCATCCAGTCGAGGAATTCCTTTTTAGGAACTCTGGAGGAGTTGTTAAAATAACCTTCATCGACAATATCTTCACTGCGCAGCCGGTAGCCCTTTTCTTTTTCAAATTCGTCCATTGCCAGTGCGCTCATAGCGTCCAGATAGCCTGTCCATTCCAAATACACAGTTTCCCTGTTTTCATTTTTAATCAGCGGAAACTGATACATCATAGATGTAAAACGAACAACATCAGTTTTAGGATGGCTTTTAAGCCACTGGTCAAAGAACTCCAGCAAATGTTTATAGGTTTGAGGCTGGCGAGGGTCCAGTCCCATTTGATGTTCTCCCGTCCAGTTATTTGTAATATAATTATACATAGATGTGGTTTCCCAAATCTGATAGACGAGAAAATTAACTGTATAAATATGCCATTTTTTTGGATTTCGGATAATAATTTCCTGGCTCGACTCCAAATATCGCCAATCATTTGTGCTTACGACTTGGCCGGTAGTCCTGTCGATAACTTCCCAATATTTTTTGGGATTATGTTCGCTGTCTATTCTGAACTGCTCATAGCTGTAGCCTTTTTGGATTTTAATCCTTAATTCTTCGCCATTTTGGCAACTTACAGGAAAGGACATAAGATACTTTTGCTGGCACTGGTCCGGATGAGCTTTAGCCCATTGCTGGTCGGCTCTGATAAGACAGATAGTAGAATAGACCTGATGCCCCATATTGAGTATTTCCGGCGATAAAGTGGTTCCGTCGCTGTCACGGATAGCATCAGCGCCCCATTTCTTACATAACATTTGGACTTCCTTATCCATTCCTTTTTGGACTGGAAGAGTAAAATGACCGGTTAAGCCGCTGCTGCCGCTCATTATATTCCTTTCGTTACAAAATAATTTTTGTCCCGCAAGAATCGTAGATTAACAATATTGCCGTCAAAATCCAACTGCTTTCCCCCATTAAGCGAAGACGTGGTTTAACTTAAAGCGAGTTCAATCATTACTTAAAGACAACGCAGTTTTTTTCACAGTTGCCGATGGCAGCTGTGACTGGACAATGCTTGCGGAGTATTCAGACAAAACCTCAATTTTTTGTATATTGGGTTCCTGACCTTTAGATACTTTTGCCCAGTCTTCCAGATATATTTGTGACTGTTCCCGCATAGGTGTAATTTGAACAACAAGACCCGTCTGGAAAACTTCCGGTGCAAATCGTTTTAAACCGATTTCCCACGGCAGACCATTATAAAAATTATCAGCTACAAATCTGCCGTTAATATAAGCGCGAGCCGTGTCCCCAACATAGTGTATGCGGAGAAACTGATCGCTCGTTCCATTCAGTTCATCCTGTGGCACATATATTAACCATTCTCTATAACCGTTTTTCTGCTTTTTTGATTTGCTGACAGAACTGCGTTCATTAAACGACGGCCGGGCATTTTTGCACTGTCTCGTCAGAATATACCGAGTAAATAAGCCGTTATTTTCTTTCGGCAATCTATGCAAGCCGTCAAAAAGTTCTTCCTCTGCCGCCGGATACACCGAAAAGGACATTTGTGTTGGGTTTGTGCTGTAAACTCTAAGGTCGTTTCGCTCGAAGAGAAGATTGGCCTTAGTAAGAAAAATTCTCTGTCGGCCCCAGACTTGGCCCTTCCAGCAGTGTTTTGCCTGTTCAGCAGACAGAGTAACAATATCTACATTAACGCCGGATGCAGTAACTATATGGATTATGCAATCTATACCGGGTTTCAGGCCGGAAATATAAGTTGTCCCGTTAGCTGAACTTATCTTCGCGCCATAAGCTTTGACACTTTTAATAGTCGTCGAATCAAAAGCATATTCAACATCAATACCATCGATAGCAAAGAAAAAGTACGTATCCGCGGCATTATGATTAATTTTGCAAAGCAATTGTGCAGTTGCATATTTCAGCAGCGCATCATTCACGGCTAAATTGAACGGCCAAATAAAATATGTTCCTTTTTTGACAATAAAAGGTTCTCTCGGCATCAGCAGCGACTCTTTTTTCAGTTTTAAATCAATGCGGCAATTTTCGAAATTATTCATTTCGGTAAGCCGCTGGTAATTATTGAAAAAGAGAAAACCGCCATCATCTTTTACTCTGGCGGCAAAACGTAAGGTCTTTTTGTCGCTCACATCCCCAGGCCGCTCCTGGGGCAAAACACTAATCATAGGAGCTAAAAGATGCCCAAAATCATTCAGGAACAGATGCATGATTTTGAAGCCTTTATATGATTCAGAAATCTGACCATACTCGCCGATAGGCGCCTGAAAATCGTAAGATTTGACGGGATATTCAAGCTTATACGGCCGGCCATAAACTTCCTGCATAGTGGTTTTTATGCCGTCCGGATGAGTGCCGCCGTGAAACACGAAATAACCCATCAGATTTGAGCCATTGCCGAGCTTAACCATTGACAAACTATAAACATCATCAGCGCTGACAACAGGTCGGCGATGGTCTGTAATTTGAATTCCAGCACCCAATTCGCAGGTAGCGTAAGGATAACGGGAAAAATCAACATTGTAACCATTTGTCTTCAGGCTCAATTTGTCATCCATTATCTCGTTGTTCCGAATATGATGGAAAAAGTATTCAGGCATTGGCGGCAGTTTTTCAGTATGCAGCTCCCACGGCAAATCCGCATAGCCACCCCAAACAGGAATAAATTCGTCCTGCGGAACTGAAGCATCTTTCCATCCTGTGATTGTATAGAGCGGAACATCAAAGCCGATTTCTTTTGCCATATTCTTCATCGTCATCATATGCTTCTCGCCGGCCTTGCCCATCCAATACTCATTTTCCACCTGAATTCCGATTACAGGACCGCCGTCTTTATATAGAAGCCCTTTTAATTGTTCGAAAATCTCGGAGTAAAGTTTCCTTGCACACGACAGATAAACAGGGTCATCGGTTCGCTTATTCGGCATTTCCCAAACCCAGTCGGGAAAACCGCCGTTACGGCATTCGCCATGAGCGAAAGGCCCTATTCGCGGGAAGACATACAGGTTGTGTTTCGCACATAACTGGACGAAATGCCGAAGGTCCATATTGCCGGTCCAATTCCACTGGCCCTGGATTTCCTCGTGATAAATCCAGAAAATATATGTTGCGATAATATTTATGCCGCAAGCCTTCATTTTTAGTATTTCCTCTTCCCAGTATTGCCGCGGATAGCGTGAGAAATGAAACTCGCCCATCACGGGCAAAACAGGTTTCCCTGCAATAGTAAGATAGAGATTATTCGCATCGATTCGGCAACCGTCAGGATTCGTCCCGCCCATCTTCAGATGGCCGGAACAAATCTTTATGGAAGTATCGATTGCTTTTAATACAAGCTCCGTCGCGTTGCGTTTCTCAGGGGCACTCTTCAATCCTGAACCCTTTCACCCATTATGCTGTTTATATTGGCAGAACCGCTGCTCAAACCCGTTCTTGTGGCAGTCACTGTAATCTGCCCAGGTTGGGCCGTTGACCGAAGCAGAGCAGTCGAAATACCAGCCTCTGCACGCACAACACTGGGACTAATCAAAGTAGCCGGACCGGTAACATTAAACGTAATCTTATCCGTACTGCTATTACTACCAAATGTCTGCACCACTGCACCATTGGTGCCAACAACAGTGGCGTATACGAAAATTATATCTGAGCCATCCGCAACCATTTCGCTGGCATCAAAACTGACGACAATCGAGCTGGCCGTCCCGGGCGTCCTGACAATATGTGTTGCGACCAACTGACCGCCAATGTAGCCTTCGGCTTTCAGTTCACCTGATGCCCACGTCAGACCTGAAAACGAAAACGGCGGATGCAGCAAATTCGAATTAGGATATCCGGTGTTAGGGGTGCGGGTGTCCTGAAGCACGTTATTGATATATAATTTCACCTGCTCACAGTTGCTGTAAACGTTTACATCATGCGGCGATGTGGAAGCCCAGTAATTGGCTATATAAACCATCGGGCCTGAATCAATACCCGGTATAATCAGGTTCGGGTCCCGCTGACTCTGGAAAAAGTAATAGGAAAATTTCGGTACACGAAGCTTGTCGATTATTCCTTGCTCATAATTTGCATAATCAAACGCGACCCATAGTCCGTCTCCGCACATATTCGATACGCCGCGGTTTGCGTTCAGCCCATCCTGATGATTCCATGCCTGCTGAAGCATCCCTGGTTCGCCGTAACCAATATCTCCGTAACCACCAACCCACCACGTAGCTCTATCCGCACCATCAATTGACCCTAATAACTCATATTCATAATCCCCGTATTCGCTGACTATAAGCGGTTTGCTGCCGCTATAGGTTCTCGCGCCGGCGTGCGGCGTCGCAATATATACGTCATAATAAGCGTCTTTAAGGCCGCACACAAAACAGCCGGGGTACTCGGCATGGCCGATACTCACAGCCGTTGATGCGTAAGTGTCGTTATAACCGGTTTCGTTCAGTGAAAGTTCCCACACGATTACACAAGGGTGGTTTCTGTCACGCCTAATCATATCTCTCATATTCTGATAGGAACGATTTACAAAAGTCGAGCTGCCGTAATTCCACCATTGAAAGCCCGGTATGGAATCCATAACCATAATGCCCAGTTCGTCACAGGCGTCTAGGAAAGCCGGGTCCTGAGGATAATGTGACGTCCGCACATATTGGAATCCTGCCTCTTTTAATCGCACGGCGTCACGACGCTGTTCGTAATTGGACATAGCGTATCCCACATAAGGATAATCCTGCATTCGGTTGGCACCCATAAACCTGAGAGTTTCACCATTGATTTTGAAGCCGCCGGCCTTAGTGAAGTTTATGCTCCTGATGCCTATGCGTGTCCGGTAAGTATCGACAAGAGTATTGTCGTCATATACTTCCGTAGAAACAGTATAAAGATAAGGATGGTCGGGATGCCACAGATTAGGATTATTAACCGTGGCTGTTTGCGTGAAATCACAGTTTGCATCGGAAGCGATATTGTTCGTATCTGACATTACATTTGTGTTAACAATTTGATTGTTAGCGTCCAGAAGATAGGTTTTGACCATACAGTTCTTCGCCGTATCATATTCATTCTTTACGTTTGTTTTAATCTGGACATGAGCTACTGAAACATTTACATCAGGATATGTAACAAATATACCGCCGCCCGCAACCTTATTTGCATCAACCGCATCGGTAACATGCAGCTTATCGGTGATATGCATCCAGACATCTCTGTAGATACCTCCCCAGTTAAACCAGCCGGATTTGCCTATAGGTATATCGGTGTTCACCGTGTTATCAACCTTTACAGCTATAACATTCTCAGTTGTGCCAAAATTAAGATAGTTGGTAACATCAACCGTAAAGGGCAGGTAACCACCTTCGTGGGTTGTCAGTTTGGTGCCGTTTATCCACACGTTCGCAACAGTATTGGCAGCCTCAAATTCTATAAATATCTTCCGCCCCTGTGCCTGATAGAAACTGTCTATAGTAAAATGCTTACGATACCAGCTGACGCCTTCATAACTATAACTGCCCCAGGCAGGACGTGCGGGGTCAGGGTTATTAAGGTCCATTGGCGGATTATGAGGGGTTGTTACATTATACCAGGAACTGTCATTGTAGTCAGGTTTATTCGCTTCATCGCCTGAAATGGCGCCTTTGTAAAATTTCCAGCCTGTATTGAAATTAATCTTTTCCCTGTGAGTTGCCGCAGGCTGCCATAGCCAATACTGCACAAAGACCTCAAGGTCTTTTAAATCAATAATATTATCAGCATACAGATCATAAACACTGTTGAAATCCGGTTGATTAGCTTCGGCCAGCCAAGCAGTAGCAAATCCTGCATAGTCCAGGAAATTTACCGCCTTGTCATTGCTGAAATCGGCAGCAGGGCCATAGCGATAGTTTACACATATGCCGCTGCTGCACAGAAACGGCAGCAAAACAAAAAGCAAATATACCAGGCTTCTTTTGCGCATAAGCAATCAACCCAAAAAACTTAGCCCTGTAAAAAACACATTTGAATCAGTTGTCCGGTTTATTTCTTTGAAAGGTTTGGGGGTATCGTTACAAACCTGAATACAAACCAAAATAACAGTATTTATTAATATGATGGCTAACGGTCCTCCTTTGTAGTTTACTTTAGCCGCCCTGCCTGATTGCGTCCTGCAAAGCTCAGTTTCTTTCATAGTTTCTCAGTTGCCCCAATCGTTGTTTATCCATGGCGCCCCCCTCCACGATACAGTCATGGCTGTGTCAAAACCTGTTGACCATTTTAGAGTCCACAAGTCCTTGATAGGAACTTTCCGGACACTGAGGTCTAAAAAAACCCAATCTACAGTTAATCCATGCCGTGGAATACAGAAACCCCACATACCTCTTAGGCTGCCGTCACCCGACTTGCCTGCGATGCTGGAAGGTTTGTCTGAAGCCATTGGATTCGTTCCTTCCCATACTGAATCGCCAAATACCGGAACAGTTCTCGGCGGACTTTTTAAACTCGTTATGTTTCTCCAGTACTCCCTATCCATTGCCGGGTTACCATTAATGGGAGGTCGGCTGTGAACCCAATCGTTTATACCATAGCTGCCATAAAGACCTGCTTCGCCATTGCGAATTGGCAGTCCTCCCTCGCCATCAATTCCCCAGGCTGTAAATGGGGTAGTCTGCATCCAATCAGGCAGAGTGCTCAAGAATTTTGTGGCCTTCGGGCATAGTCGTATTTTGTCAGCACTGCTAAGTGAGCCTTTTACACCTCCATAGTAAGGACGCAGTTTTATCATCCACATCTCCCCTGGGGCCCACGTATTTGTAGAATACCCATCTGCACCAGTTCCATAACCTGGGAAAAATCGTCCATTATTAGCATTTGCATACATATTAAACGCCATATCCCATTGTTTGAGATCGCTCCTGCAAACCACACTTTTAGCCTGTCCCTGAGCCCTTCGCAATGTAGGAACCAGGACAGCCAGTAACAGGGCGATAATCGCTATCACCACCAAAAGCTCGACTAATGTAAAGCCAGCTCGCTTGTTCATAATTGAACCTCCATTACGGACGACTTTATTTGTCGGCCGTTATCCGATTAATTTGTAGGGGGCCGCTTTTCTAACGACCGGCCCCCTTTCTTCGATTTTTATCTTTACATTATGGCCACAATAATGGCTGTTTCAACCACAAATCCACCATAATCGCAAGGTCTTTGAAGTTCACTTGATTGTCTGCAACCAAATTTGCTGATGACAGTACCGGTTGTGTTAGCGAACTTACGCCGGCAAGTGACATAATCTCTCCCTGAGAAAGAGCCCGCTTGTATAAGCGGAAGTCATCCATTTTGCCGGTATAGTAACCACCCACGTTATCGGGGTATCTCCATGCACCGATTGTGAAGAAACTCTGACTATACACCACTGCCGGCATAGTTGAGGCGGAAGCGCTTTTATACTCAGCTACTGCTTCACCATTCCGGTATATCCTCATTATGCCTGTGGTATGGTCCTTGGTGAACGCATAGTGGGTCCACTGACCCAGAATGTGTCCCGGATTAGTGTAACCATACCGACCCCAGAAGGTTTCATCTCGGTAGCCGGTAACCGGATACTCACCGCAAATATACGTATAATCACCAGTCCACCCGGACCAAACCTGCAGATTTCCCCTATTCCCCGTTGAAGGACCAATTTGGAAGAGCATCTTGCCATCCGGCTGCCCATAATCTTTTATCCAGAACGCAACTGTCGAATGTCCTCCCAGATTAGTATCGGCAACGGCGGTTTCCGGAACTTCAAGGTATAGACTCTTAGTAGAATTGAAGTCATATGAATATGTCCCGCCGTCATAGCCGCAAGGATCCCAGTGGCTCCCCACACTCGAACCATATAGGGTACCATCATAACCATGGCCCGAATGATCATAAACATAAAGCTGGGACGCCTTATCATCCGCATCAAACTTATACCAGAGCAGCAAATCCGGGTCCGGGTCGGGCAGTGCTGTTGCGTTAATATCGTAGCTGCTTTCGCGCCAATCTCGTGCAAATATCGCGAAGTCATTCATATCGACGCTGCCGTCATTGTCGAGGTCTGCACCGTTGGGGTTTGTCCCCGTGGAAAGTCTAATGGCCATATTGTTATTAGAATTGCTCCAAATAGATGGATACAGCCTGATGTTATCAAAATAAACAGTGCCCTTAGTACCCGGCGAGTTGCGGTCACCGAGACCAATAATGAGCTGCCGGATATCTGTGAGGTTTATCCCGCCATCGCTGAATTTTTTAAGGTCGATAACCCACCGGTGCCAGGTTTCGCTCAATTGCTGTCCGATGTCATTTGAATCAAAATAAGCCACTGTAAAATTATGGCTGTTGCTATCTATAGCGGTAACATACAACTGCTCAACAGCGTTGATGTTGTTCGGGTCGCCGTGGAAGGAAATGCTCAATATTTTAACGCCGCCTGAACTCCAATCCCGCTTGTTGAGCTGGGCGGTCGAAGGCAGAGCATAATTAACTTCCGAATCCCAGGGTGAGCCAGTATTGTTATAATTAACCACCATCGCATTACCATCATTAGCCGGCGTACTTATCGTCCTATTTACGCTGGCGCCGCCATAAGGTATCCAAACAGCGCTCACGGGTGGACTACTCCATTCGAAATTGTCGATAGTCTTATATGCAAGCGTTGTAAACCTCCAGATGAGGCCTTTCCAGGTATTATTATTAGCCTCATTAACCTCATCTATCCGCCAGTAGTAAGTCTGGTCGAACGAGAGATTTCCGGGAGTATAATTGGGCTCTGTCGTGGTGGCTGTCGGCGTAACGGCGTTATTTACATCATCGAAACTCGTGCCAAGGTATACCTTGTGCTTATTGGCTAATATTCCTTTGGTCCAGCTAAGCATTTTCTCGGGAAGAACAGCCGTCGCATTATTAGACGGATTAGGAGCCGAGGCAATATAGGGATTCATAGAGGTAAATCTCCACACATTGCCCTTGTATGTAGTGCCGCTAACCTCGTCTATTCGCCAATAGAATGTTTGGGCTGGTGTCAGAGGGCCGGGATTATAAGTGGTATTACTATCCGGCGTTTGGTTGCCCTTGTAGATTCCGGGAGGCGATGAATGATTGGCGGTATTTACATCGCTGAAACTTGTGCCAAAGTACACATCGTGCGATGTTGCAGCGCTGCTCTTCGCCCAGCTAAGCTGAGCGGAAAGACTGACCCCTGTGGCATAATTTGCCGGGTTTGGAGATGAGGCCAGATTTGGGTCATACGTACTTGTTACCGTAGTCTTGCCGGGATTTGTGACATCAAAGTCACATAGTATATTTCCTCCGCCGCCATAGGCTTGAAGCCTGCCTTGGCTCATAAGGTCAGCAATCTGTGAGACTTTATCGCCGTTTAGTATTAATGTTCCGCCGCGAATATCTATTTTAGCTATGTCGCCGAATTCATTGTAACTGTAAATATCAGCGGCCTTAATAGTTCCGCCAATATATAGTGTTATATAGCCCTCGCCGTATCTGTATCGCTGGTCCCCATAATAAGCCAGAGGCCCGCCGGGGCATCGCAACGTTCCTATAATGTTAACGTCACCATTGCGCACATTAAGATTGCCGATACCCTCCCTGCCGACCCACATATCACCGGCGACATTAATTTTGCCGCCGTTAACCACGTTGACATCGCCGGTGGCCTTCGTTGACCACCAAATTGTGTCCATATTCCCGATAGTCAGGTCACCAGTTACATCAAGAGTTTGTTGATTGACATCCAGTGTAGCCTTGCGGTCTCCTGAACACGGGTCTTGTGACCAGTCGCCGACAATAAGGTTAATGCAGGTGACTGCTCCTGTATTCGGGTCGATAGGACAGTTCGAATCAATCGTACCGTATAAGGGACCGCCTCCTTCCCGCTGATCCATATAAGCATTATCACCCATCCCAGGTGGTCTCGCGTCGGCGCCCAGAACCCCCCACCAGTTATTCGCTGTACTCCACCGGTAATCACTGCTGTCGTTGCCAGCCTTGCCTCTCCACCATACATCTGCAGCAAAGATATTGCCGACAGGCACTACCTGCAAGGCAATTAAAATAGCTATAAATAATATCGTTTTTCTACACATCACATTTACCCTCCTGATAGTATGTATATGATTTGTCACCGTAATATCTCGTATATAATGATACATTCAGCATGCACAACTAATTACTGGCCAAGTCAAAAATAAATGGGGTCGCTTTCTTCCTGCGACCCCACACAACGTTTACTTTATTATGCTCTTTTGCGTCGAATCAAAGCTAATCCACCAAGACCGAGTAGAAGCATTGTCGCTGGTTCTGGAGAAACAACAGCATTGTCGTAAACACTTCCGTTTCCGCTGGTCCAGCCCCATTGCTCTATTTTAAATGAAACATGCACCGTTCCTTCCGGAGCAGTCCATAATCCTTCTGCCCCTGTAGATGTGGAATCGCCAATAAACACGTGCCAAGCACTATCACCACCACCAGTGGAGGTGTAGTTGTACATCGGCACATAGGCATAGTTGATATAGGCCCAATCAACATCCTTATACTGAATGGTTATGCCTGCACCATTCCAACTGCCAGCAGGTACGTAATACGCCACTTCCACATCCACCGGCCAACCCGGTGAGAAATCAGTATCCTGACCAATCTGAGCAGAAGAACCATTCCCAGTATATAGTTGCGCGGCATAAGAGCCTTCATAAACGGGACTGGTCACAACCGCGGCGTTTTCATTGGCCGGGTCGTTTAAGTATATCCACCAGCCCTGTGAGTTGGCGCCCGCGCCGCTCGCCAAGAAGGGGACTCCTGACTCGAAACCAGGATCGCCCAGGGGAATCGCCCAGGCAGGAACAACTGTTGCTAACACTATTAACATTACAAATAACTTTTTCATTCTTCTCTTCCTTTCCAAAAAACAATTTTATATCATTTTTACATCCTTACATTCATTTTTCCGTACTGTTTATTAATCCCAATATTTCTATACTTCTTCACATCATCTATTTTTCCCCTCCTCACAAATCCCATATTTCTTTTATCGCTTTAATCCTGGGTTTTGAGCTACACCCTCAAATCCCATTTGTCAGCATATAATACAAAGAGCCTACTTTCACTTTGTAACCGTCAACTAAAATTCTACCAACCTTCAATCTGTAAAAGAACGCCACTTTGCGTTTATTTTTAACCATTTTGCGACAAAGACTTGACTTCGAATACCTCCGAAGTGTATTATTGGACGTTACTATAATTATCTGTTATTTCTGGAATTAGGAAAATATTAGGCAGATTTTGGAAGGCAGTTGATATGTGGAAAGTCATATTGTTGTTTGACACTTCCGGGGCAGCTTCAAGAAGGACTATACAGGGAATAGCAAGATATTCGAGCCTTCATGGTCCATGGGTTTTTTTCAGGGAGCCGCCGTTTTATATGATTGCCAATGGAAAGTTGAGAACTATAAAGAAGCTGCCGGACCTGGGCGACCAGAAAGCTGATGGTATTATCGCCCATATACCCTACACAAGAAATGGCAGTCAGTTCGTACCAGAGGGAATACCGGCAATAGTAAGTCCTTATTCAATACGACAGTTTCCCAATTTTCGAAATCTAATTACCGATAACCTCGCCCTGGGCAAAATGGCAGCGGAATATTTCCTCGACCGCGGATTCCGCAATTTCGCGTATTGCGGTTTCGGGGGTATGTACTGGTCACGTGAGCGAGGAGAAAGCTTTGCCAAACGGCTAAAAAAAATAGGCCTCAAAACACAGTTTTATGAATATGGTCAATTGTGGTCGCGGCGCCAATCTTCGAGGGCGGACAATCAAGCACTGCTTGCCGAGTGGCTAAAATCGCTGCCGAAGCCGTTGGCCGTAATGGCATGCAACGATGACCGCGGTCAGGATATTACGGAAGCCTGTAAAATCGCAGGTCTGCGCATACCTTACGACGTAGCGGTTCTGGGAGTGGATAATGATGATATGGTCTGCGATTTGACTAACCCGCCGCTTTCAAGCATAGCAGTCAATAATGAAAGGGCAGGATACGAGGCCGCGGAGATGCTTGCGCAAATGATGGCCGGCAAAAAAACCAACAAGCAGGTAATAGTAGCGCGGCCGACACATATAGTAACCAGACAATCGACCGACATCTTCGCAGTTGAAGACCGCGGAGTGGGCGAGGCATTGCGTTTTATCAATGAACACGCCCGGAAGTTGATTCACGTTGATGAAGTAGTAAACGCAGCAATTTCGTCGCGTCGCGTGCTTGAACGACGGTTCCGCCAGATTCTTGGACGCTCAATACTTGACGAAATCAGACGTGTTCGTATTGAGCAGGTAATCCGAATGTTAGTTGAGACAAATATGTCAATATCAGAAATAACAACGGCATTGGGATACCCCGGTGTTGAGCATATTGCCAGATATTTTCGTCAGGAAAGAGGAATGAGCCTGCTGGCTTATCGCAAACAATACGGTCAGAAATAACCGGCTCTTACTTTCAAAGCATCTTGTTTACTTGTTCGGCCTGGCAGTCGCAAAATGGTTAAGGACTAACGCAAAACGGCGTTTTCAATTGTTGCCGGAACAGATAAAATAACAGAAATAAAAAAACGGAAAGATGGCTGGAAATATTTCAAACAAAAAATTTTCTTTTACCGCAGTTCTCCGATGGGCAGTGCTCATCTTTGCTGTCTGGCCGGCACTATATACTAAAAGTGTTGCGGCGGACGAGCCGTTCACAATGCCTGCAAACAAATTGCCACAAGAAATACAAGGCGAGATTGACGTCTGGGCGTGGAACATCGCCGCAGGAAGTCTGCAAAAACTATTACCTGAATTCAACGAAAAGTATCCTCATATTAAGGTGAACATAAGCAAGACCGGCTGGCAGGTGCAATCGCGCCTTTTGCTTTCACTTTCGGCAGGAGTCGGCGCACCAGATATAACTCAATTGCTTGTTACAGAAACACAAAGATATACCTCAACCGGCCGACTAATGGATTTAACATCTGTCGCCGGAAAATACGAGAAAGACTTCGTTCCCTCATATTGGCAAAATTGTCTTTATGATGGAAAGGTTTGCGCGATGCCGTGGGATTTCGGGCCTTGCGCAATTTTTTATAAGCGGCACATTTTCAAAAAATACGATGTTGACCCTAATAAAATCGAAACCTGGGATGATTACATCGAAGCAGGCAAGGTTATTTTTGAAAAATCAAACGGCAAAACAAAAATGTTTCACCTGCCGATAGGAATGCTTTATGAGATGTTCCTGATAGTCCTACAGCAGAACGGAGGACAAGTCTTTGATGAACAAGGTCGCGTAGCGGTGAATTCGGATATATCACTGAAGGTTATTAACTTGCTCAAGAAAATGCTGGATGCCGGTATTACGGTTAATGACCCTCTTTACCAGCATGCTCATTATGCATCGTTAAGAGGCGAAACCCCTGCCACATATCCGATGGGTGCCTGGTGGGGTGGAACAACAAAAGACTACGCCCCGGAGACAGCGGGCGACTGGGGTGTGTTCAGATTGCCGGCGATGGAGAAAGGCGGGCTTCGAGCAAGCAGTTCCGGCGGCTCAGTTTTAGTTATTCCCGACCAATGCAAAAATAAAGAAGCAACCTGGGCATTTGTGGAATTTGCTCTATGCAATACTAAATCTCAGATTGAACATTACAAGAATTTTGATTTATTCCCAGCCTGGCTGCCGGCGTATCAGGACCCGTTCTTTGACGAACCCGACCCGTTTTTCGGAGGTCAGAAAGTCAGACGCTTATTTGCGCAGGATATTGAAAAAATCCCACCGCTGAACCGAACAAAAGATTGGCCCGAAGCTCAGGCATATTTAGCACAGTCATTAACCAGCTGGGCATCCCGCGGAATGGTCAATCCTGAAAAAATGCTCGCTGAGCTGGAAAAGAAACTTTGCCGGCGGCTGAATCGTCAACCGGCTCCATCTTCATTAAGCTTACGCAAGGATTAAAATGAGCGCGATTAGAAAAAGAACTTTGCTTTCAAAAATATGGGAATACAGGCATTTCTACCTGTTTATTTCGCCATTTTTTATTCTATTCGCCGTGTTCGGACTTTATCCGCTTATTTTTTCGATGTATCTGAGCTTCGTGGAATGGGATGGGTTAGGTGAACGAAAATGGGTTGGATTTAATAATTTCATAAATATGTTTTATGACGATATTTTCTTCAGGTCGTTGTGGAATACCATCGTTATCGGCATTATGCATATCCCGCCGATGTTCATTGGAGCCTTTTTGTTTGCTTTGATTTTGAACGCTTCCTGGCTGAAGTTTCGGGGGCTGTTCCGCGCCGCTTTCTTCCTGCCCTGCGTAACTCCAATGGTGGTTATCGCTATCGTTTTTATGCTACTTTATGGGCAGGACACCGGCTTTTTAAATTATCTGATTGTCAAGGTCGGCGCCTTATTTCCCTGGTTACATTTAAAGCCCATCGGTTGGCTTGTCAGTGAAGAATGGTCGAAACCTTCAATTGCGGTTCTGCTGGTCTGGCGATGGACAGGATATAATATGGTCCTGATGCTGGCCGGATTGCAGGGTATCTCACAGGAGTATTACGAAGCTGCCAAGATTGACGGCGCCAGCGCATTTCAAAGGATGTTGTATATCACATTGCCATTGATGAGGCCTATTTTTGTCTTTTGCGGAATAATGTCGTTAATCGGAACAGTATTTATGTTCGATGAAGTTTTCGTTTTGACCGCAGGAGGTCCGGGAATTTCATCGACCAACTTCGGCTTGTATCTTTTTAATACATCCTTTATTGATTTCAGGTTCGGCCGGGCATCAGCAATGGCTTATACAGTTGCGCTGGTTGTCCTTCTTATTTCACTTGTGATTCTTAAATTCAGAAAATCGGCAGCGGAGTAAATATATATGTCAGATAATCAAATATCTACCGGCAAAAAAATATTTCAAAGACTGCTTATATATGTTGGAATGGCGATTCTTGTTATAATTTTTGTATTTCCTTTTTATTGGCTTTTTGTTTCTGCTTTTAAGAGCAAAGAGCAGATATTCACAATTCCTCCGAATTTTCTGCCCCATCCGTGGCATTTAGGCAACTTCATCCGTGTTTTCACAGAGACCAATATCATACGATGTTTCTTTAATTCAACTATTCTTGCCGTGGGTTATTGCACACTCGCTCTATTTCTATGCTCGCTGGGCGGATATGCCTTTGCAAAATATACCCGCGCACCCGGCCACAGCAAACTTTTTATCTTCGTTTTGGGGACAATGATGATTCCAGGCGCGGTAACATTAATTCCTGTTTTTATGGTCCTCTGCAAACTGCATATGGTGAACACATACTGGGCTATAATTATTCCGGGTGCAGCAAATGCTTTCGGTATTTTCTGGATGCGTCAATATATCAGCAGTAATCTTCACAGCGACCTGATTGACGCCGCGAGAATTGACGGGTGCGGAGAGTTCGGAATCTATTGGCGAATTGCCCTGCCAATCGCAAGGCCGGCACTGGCGGCTTTGGGCATACTTTCCCTTATTGGAATATGGAACAATTTAATGTGGGCCTTCATTGTGCTGCGGACGGAGGATATGTACACTCTGCCGCTGATGATTTATCTGCTCAATGGCGAACTGCGAACACCTTATGAACTGATTATGGCATCCGGACTGGTTGCGACGCTACCTCTTATCATAGCTTTTCTACTCTTTCAGAAGCATTTTATTCAGGGTATTATGGCCGGCTCTATCAAGGCGTAATATGAGACTTTCCCAGTGTTACGCTTTCTAATTCAATAGCGTGGGGGCCATCGATATAATTCGTAAGAAATCGAGCACCAATTGAAATTTGAATCGACTCTACATTTTCAATATGAAGCTTGTCTTCTTCACCGCCGCGGTTGGTCGGGGTTGAAAGCCAATACGGGTGGCCTGACCAGCCTCGCGGCAGCATCGCAGCCTTGGTAGAAACAAATTGAGAAAGTGGAATGCAAACTTCGTTCCATTGCTCAGTAATGGGCACTGTTGCAGCCCAGGCAGACCCGTCCTTTTCCATCAGGGTAATGCCAAAATGCGTAGTTGCCTTTTTGATGGTACGAACACGCACGCACAATGTCTGAAATTTGCTAAAATCCTCAAGCCTGCCGTCAGTTTCTCTGCCAAATATATACCGGCACGAGACATCCTGCGGTTCATCCTTTAAACTTTCCACTTCGAAACGAAAAGCAAGCTTACCTTCCGTCATACCATCGACGAAATCATAAGTATAATGAGGGCCGTGCCAATATTGGGAAAACAGGAACTTATCCCGGTCCCTGCTGACATCGTAAAGAACTATGGGGATATTGCCATCTACAACAAGAGTTTCCCACAACTTCGCGGTTGGAAAATCCCAATCACCCGGACGACCTTGAACGTCGGCTGGAAAAGACTGTGCTTTTTCGCCATATTGAACGGTTATGCAATATCTGATTAAACCATTTCTAAGCTTTTCGGCAGGCACTTTGGCAGAATATGTATATCCTTTTTGCCGCTGCATCGGATACTCTGTAAAAACTTTGTGAGGTTCGCGCCAAACATACAAAGATACCTTATCAGGCAGTTTTGAATTACAAACGGTCGCTGTTACAACAAAATCTCTGCCGGATGCGATTTCAGGAACCGGCTCAAACACAACCACCATCGGCAAATTTTTTTCCGGAGGAGCAATAAAAGATGCCGAAGATTCCAAAGTCGAAGTATTTACATCATTGCGTTTAAGCAGATACACGCCGGGGTGAATTACAAAAGAGCTATTTTTGGTTTTTGTATGAAGGTTATTTTCTTTGTTAATCGCATCAACTGCAAAGGAACTGCCTAAATCCGGAAGATTAATTTCCATAGGCCAATCGTGCCAGAGAACACGTGAAACTTCGCGGCCGAAACGCAGCTTACTGTAAGGGTCATTTATAATAATCGCATCAGGATAGACTTCCAGCCTCCAAATGCCGGCTTGGAGCTTATCCAAAAAATAACAACCTGTGCCTTCATAGGATATTACCGGCGACGAACCACAGCCCGCAACTTGTTCTAAATTTTGCGGTTTGGGCGGATTGGTCTTCGTATCGTTCGAATACATAAACACGCGTTCAGCGGCTATTTCGCTAAGGTTCTGTTCGTAACTGACGCGGAAATCACCAAAATTGCAATCCTGAGGATATTTTCCATAAGACTTTAATCGAGGAAGATTGTGAAAAGCCTGACAAGCAATGATAAAGCTCATTGCTTTATTAGGTGTATAAATCAGATTCAGATAATGAGTCTGAAATTCGAGATTACCGGCTGCGATGGGCAGCGGGTCATAAGTGAACATCGCGGCAAATTGGCACCCTCCGGCGCGAAATGCCCGCGCCATCGCAGGATACATATACGCGCCGGCTACGTCAGCGGTATCAAATTCGTAAACTGCTTTGGCTTTCGAAGCCACTAAAGGGTCATCCATCATCGGAAAATCATCAACGTTAGGCAGGAAGTTACCCCGCAATGCCCGGCCGGCAAGAAGTTCGGTTGGATACCATCCGAAAGTAACGCCTTCTGCGTTAGATTTGGCTACATCCTCCACAGCTCCCTTATTCTGGCTGACATTGAAAAATATCGGTTTGCTGCAGGGCGTATCAAGAACTGCTTTAGCTAAAGTGTTTATATACTCCGTAACTTTAGGAGGCAAATACGGCTCGTTCACCAGTTCAATTGCCAATATCGCAGGGTCGTCTTTATACGCCAGTTTTGTATATCTGTTAATATGCTGCATAATCTGGCTAAGATAGTTCGCCTGTATCTTTATTCCATTGGGGTCTGTGCCGATTTTTGTTCCGAAACTTTTGCCATAGACTTTTGAAAAACCGTTAATCGGGCTATTCATATCATCCGGCCAGCGAGGGTCATACAGGATAATCGGAGACAGGAGCATATAAATTCCGCGTTCTTTGGCCTTATAAATCAAATAATCAAGCAGCCGAAGATGCTCGTTGTCGATAAGATTTCCATTAGCGTCGGCACATTCCCAATCGCCCCAGAAACTCAAACGAATACCATCCAGACCCATACGGGCAAAATGACAAACATCCTGGTCGATAGTCTGTTCATAAGACGCTCCTGCTTTTGCGACCATTCGATATGCACTTGCCGACGGCAGACAATAATTGACGCCGAATAGAGCGACTTCATCGCCGTTATCCTGCCAGTGAAGAACGCCCTGCTTATCAACTTGAGCCAACCGTTGTGCCTGCCCTGCCGCAAAAGTTGCAGCGGAAAATAATACTATTACCATAAAAAAGACCGTAAATTTTTTATTTTTCATATTTCAAAACCATAACACCATAAGACTGAATTTTAACTTTTCCATTATGTTTTCGACCGGTCAGCAAATCTACAGCAGGTCGGGCAAGCGTTAACAACACAGGACGATTTTCAAACTCAACAGCGATAAGACCTTCTCCGGCTTTGCCCTTTCTTGGCACAACAAGAAGATTGGAACTTGTCTGTGCTGAAGGTTCTATTCCCGCCTCTTTGCACACTGAAAGCAGCAGTTTCTTAAGGTCTTCGTGTCTCGGCATCGTCCCTAACAAAATAATCTGGCCTTTGCCCACCTTCTTCCGCAGAACAGCAGCAAGACCTTTCAATGGCTGCTCAGTATAAGTCGCCAGGACTTCCGCGCCGCCGGCTTCAAACCCATCATACCAGATTGAACCACAGGATTCGCTTCCATCAGACCAGCGAAGAGCAAAATCGCCAGGGTCGCCCGGAATCTGGTAATTACAATATGCTTCCGTTAACTGCTCCAAAAAACCAAACGGCGAATGCGTAAACTTTGTTGCATCAATGGTGAGGTTATCCGATAACGGTCCTGCAATCCATATACCGCCGGCTTTGACCCAGGCCTTGATTCGCTGACGAAGTCCCGCTTCATCGAGTGCAGGCAGAAACGGCGAACATACAACGCGATAAGAATCCAGCGACGCGGCAGGGTCAATAACATCAGCCCTGAGCGATGCTTCGATTAAAGCCCGATAGAAGTCTGTCAGTTTTTCGCCGTATTTGAAACCACTTACGACAGGCTGAAACTCAAACATCAGCCAGGCCAGACCGGAGAAGTGCACCGCCAGAGCCGAATCGACAGGTTTGGTGCCATTTATGAATTCAGCCGATGCACTGAAACCGGCGGCAATTTCTTTTACTTCATCGATTATGTGAAGCGGACGTCCGCAGCTTGAAATTACCGAGCCGTGCATTAATTCCTGACCGCTCCAATGAGCCCGCCATAACCAATACAGGACAACTTCTCCGCCCAAGGCTATCGGCAGCCAGGAATTTGCCCGGCAAAATCCGATAGAGCGATATTTACCGGCTACCGTAGAGCCGTTCCAGCAGGTCGATGTCTCGGTATTCCAAAAAGGCTTGTCCTTGAGAGACCTGACCATATCATACCAGAAAACAACTCGCCACAAATCAGGTTCCTGATGGTAATTATTCACCTGAACAACATCTAAATTTCGATGGATTTTATAATAATTGAGACCGCCAAGACACATCATATCTGTTCCGACGGGCTGGCGGCAAAGCTTGTGTAAAATTTCCGCTTGATGCTCCGTAAATTCTATATAAGAGTCCGATTGAAAATTCATCCAGGCTGTCAACAGTGAAGGATGGTGCCATGTGTCGGCCCTCGGAATCGGCAGTTGCGAAAATGCTTGGTATGTCTGACTCCACAAATTTGTCCCCCACGCTTTATTCAGCGCCTCGATACCACCGAATTTCTTGCGCATCGAATCCTGAAACTTTCTGTGACAGACCGGACAGCAGCAGCCTCGGCCGCGAGGTTCACGAGGATGCGGATAAAGTTCATTATCTATTTGCCAGCCGATTATATTTTCGTCACCACCGAACTCCTCGGCTAATTTAGTAGTAATTTTCGCGCAATAATCGCGATAGACCGGATTATTGGGACAGCAATGTCTTCGTCCGCCATGCTGGGAGATTAGACCGTTATCCTGAACTACAAGAATTTCAGGATATTTCTCTGCAAGCCATATTGGCGGCGTGCAGGTAGGCGTCCCCATAATCGCAGCAATGTCCGCCTGGCCCAGTTTGTCAACAGCAAGGTGCAGCCAATCGAAATCGAATTTGCCTTCGCGAGGCTCCATCCGGCTCCAGGCAAACTCGCCGACCCGCATTAAATTCATCCCTGCCTGCTTCATCAGCGCAATATCTTCGTCGATCTGCTCCAGCGGCCAGTCTTCGGGATAATATGCCGCTCCAAGATATGGTCCTTTAAATTGTTTCATATTATTAAAGGATTATACCCTTTCCGGCAGGATTTATAACGCCATTTTGCGTTAGCTTTTAACCATTTTGCGACACGGCGGGTAAAAGTAAAATTATAACAGGATGTTAGTATTAGTTTGTTTTTCCGGCCGTATCGCCAATTCCCTTATATGTTATGACTATACAGATTACAACAAAACTGAAAATTCTTGCAGCCAGTGAAACTGGAAATACGTGCCAAATAGAAAAATATTTTATAATCAAACTACCTATCAGTGTGCCCAGTCCGCCAAACACACTTGATGTTATTGTCATTGCCGCCAGATAGGTGCTTCGCTTTTTGCCTTTTGTGAGCATCGATGTGATGGCCGGATTTACTATCGTGGTGCCGTTGACAAAAACACCCGTGATAACCCACGCGATGGATATTAACAGTATCGGCTTTGCAGACGCTGAAAGCAGGTAAAAAAGCGGGACAATGCTCCATAAACAGTGGCAGACCAGAAAAACTTTTCTTGTTCCGAACCTCTCAATAATCCTGCCCCAGAAAAGAAACGAAACAAATCCGCTCATCTGAACCAGACAGACCGATATCAGGGTCAGCAGAACAAATCTGTTCTCAAATCCGAGGTCTTTCATCAGATATGGAATGAAAAACGGCTCACAGATATTTATACTTGCCGTCCATAGCAGCATTATCATCATCCATTGCCTGAACTTTTTGTCTGAGAATGGCCGGGTTATGACTTTCAGGGAATCACTTTTCGCTTCCTGTGTTTTCTTAAGCGGCTCGGGTATTTGCACATGAAAGAAAAGGTCGATTATCCCAAGTATTAATCCGAATGTGAATACCAGCCGGACTATCATCATTTTGTGTGCCTGGTCGGACTGCTGTACCGCCAAGGCTGCAAACAGGGCAATAACCATCATAAAAAATTGTATAACTGCACTTCGTTTGGACATAAATCCGGCCAATTGGTCTTCCGATATCAAATCATAAAGCCAGCTGGACCAGGAGGGCGCCGCAAAATTTCCGAATATCGCGCTGGCAAAACATAACACAATAATGCTCAAAGGCCCCAAGGGTATCCAGAACGAAAATACAATAGGAACGAAGCAAAGCCGCGACAGTATGGAAAATATATACCATGGATATTTCCTGTTGCCGCAGAAATCCTCGAATACCCAGCTGAATATCTGGAATGCTACCGCAAACGAAACCAAAGAGACCATAATACCCAGCTGGTACTTGGACATGCCGGAGGCAAAACAGAAAAAGGTAAAGTATATTCCTGTCGGACCAAGAAATGTGCCGTAAATAGTGCCCAATATGCCTGTCCAGATATGCCGGGTGCGTATCCATGGAAGCTCATTTTCCTGAATCTGACGCGTTCTGAAGATATCATCATCTCTGTTGAAAATCGGCACAATGCTTTTAAGTTTTTTTGAAACCATACAAACTGCGGTTCCCATAGATTTTTTAGAAATTTTTCAAATCATACTTACAATATCCGAAAAGTAAAGACTCTGTTCTTCGGGCGGACATTTGCATAAAGGATTCCGGGAAAGTTCAGTTAATGAAAAAATTTTAAAACAACTGTTGCTCAGCAGCTATAAGATTATAAAATACCGATTCGTTTTAACTCGTATTATTTGAACAAAAATAATTAATGACTTCCAGCAAAATGTCCTGATATCTGATAAAGAAAAAATAATGGAGAAAAATTTAATTATGAAAACACAATTAATTATCGGCAAACTGATTATCTTACTGGCTTTATGTTTTGTCTGCACAACGGCAGGCTGGGGAAAAACTGATACTGCTGCGGTAAATCCGAGACAGCGTTTATTAATGGATTTTAACTGGCGATTCCACCCCGGCAACGCATCTGAGCAGCAACAGGATTTCGACTTCGGCGACAAATGGATGTTCGCGAAAATCAAAGCGCCGCTAAAGGTGCTCAGGGCGGATTTTAATGACAGCGACTGGCAGGCAATCAATCTGCCGCACGACTGGGTAGTAGAACTGCCGTTTGACCCAAACGCGGAAATAAGTCACGGGTTCAAACCCACCGGCAGAGCATATCCCGAAAATACTATCGGATGGTATCGCAAGAGCTTTGATATTCCCGCGGATGAGTCCGGCAAACGAATATCGCTGGAATTTGACGGCGTATTCCGCGATTGTTCCGTATGGCTAAACGGTTTTCTCCTCGGGCGCAACCAAAGCGGATATAACAGTTTCAGTTATGACATTACCGACGACGTTAACTATGGCGGCACGAACATACTGATAGTTCGAGCGGACATAACAAATCAAGAGGGCTGGTTTTACGAAGGCGGCGGCATTTACCGGCACGTCTGGCTGGTAAAAACCGACCCGGTGCACGTCGCTCACTGGGGAACATTCGTAACTTCTGACGTAAAGGACACTTATGCAGCTATAACTGCGCAAACTAAAATCATCAATGAAAGCAACGAAAAGGTAGTTATCGAACTGGAATCACATATCGAGGACGCTAACGGGAAAATTGTCGCTGAAAAAATCACCACAGACAATATTATTGGGCCGTGGAACCAGAGCCAATTGTCCTGCAAATTAAAAATCAAAAATGTGAAATTATGGTCGCTCGATTCGCCATACCTGTATAAACTCGTATCAATCGTAAAACAAAACGGCAAAACATTAGATAAATATGAAACGCCGTTTGGCGTTCGCACGATTTGTTTCGACCCTGATAAAGGCTTCTTCCTCAATAGTAAAAAAATTATTATCAAAGGAACCTGCAATCATCAGGACCACGCGGGTGTAGGTTCTGCCCTGTCCGACAAAATACAGTATTACCGTATTAAACAGCTCAAAGAAATGGGCTGCAATGCTTATCGCACTTCGCATAATCCTCCGACGCCGCAACTGCTTGAGGCCTGCGACCGGTTGGGAATGCTGGTGATGGATGAAACCAGAACGATGGGCTCATCCCCGGAAGTGCTCGGCCAGCTTGAAAGTATGGTTTTGCGCGACCGTAATCATCCTTGCATAATTATGTGGTCGCTGGGCAACGAGGAAGGCGCTATTCAAGGCAATTCTTATGGCCAGCGAATCGGAAAAACGATGCTAAGGACTGTCAAAAACCTTGACTCCACCCGGCCGATAACAATGGCGATGAATGGCGGTTATGGAAAAGGTGGTATGTCGGATGTCGTTGACATTCAGGGATTTAATTATAGACATAGTTATGTGGACGGGTTCAGAAAAGACCGCCCGAAAATGCCAATTCTTATGTCGGAAGATGCCAGCACGTTATGCACGCGGGGTATATATCAGATTGACGAGGCTAAAGGATACCTCACCGCTTACGATGACAATGCTCCAAGATGGGGCTATACGACAATGGACTGTTTCAAATTCTATGAACAGCGGCCGTGGATTATGGGCACGTTTATATGGACAGGATTTGATTATCGCGGCGAACCGACGCCTTATAAATGGCCGTGCATCAGCTCACATTTCGGCATCCTGGATACCTGCGGCTATCCGAAAGACAATTTCTATTACTATCAGGCCTGGTGGAGCGATAAAATCGTGCTGCACATATTGCCGCATTGGAACTGGGCGGGCAAAGAAGGACAGGACATCGACGTGCGATGTCTGACAAACTGCAGCGAAGTAGAGCTGTTCCTCAACGGAAAAAGCCTCGGCAGACGGAACGTTGCTGAATACGGTGATGCGAGGTGGAAGGTCAAATATGAGCCGGGCACGCTCTTTGCGAAAGGATACAAAGACGGCAAAGAAATAGCGCAGACCAAAGTTGAAACTGCCGGTGTGCCGGCAAAAATATCGCTGATTCCGGATTGTGCGTCAATTAAGGCGGATGGCGAAGATGTAGCGATGGTTCGGGTTGAGATACGTGATTCACAGGACAGGCTCTGTCCGCTGGCCGACAACCTCGTGAAATTTGAAATAAATGAAAATGGACAAATTATCGGCGTCGGCAACGGCAATCCAAGCAGTCACGAACCTGACAAAGCCTCTCAGCGAAAAGCATTTAACGGTCTTTGTCAGGTTATTGTTCAGGCCAAAAAGATTGAAGGCGACATAAAACTCACGGCTCAGAGCGAGGGATTGCCTAAGACTATTATAACTCTCAAAGCTCTACAGTGCCTGCCGCATCCAGCAGTTCCATAACACTGATTAGACCGGCGTTCCATATTCCCTCTGCGACCGATTTTAACAAAAAACAGAGTAAATGCCGGCAATTGATACTCTGTATATTTCGGACATTTCAAAATTGACAAAATCAGCGAAAAACTCTATATTACAAGCACTTAAAAACTTTAGCGCCCGTAGCTCAGCTGGATAGAGCAACGGATTTCTAATCCGAATCGAGGTTTTGTAAGTGGTTGCTAATAAATGATTAATGATTGTCAAAAAAGAACTTATGAAGCTGGCCGAGAAGCAACCGAAACCTAACCGAGAGCCAACCGTACATCGTTGGTGCAAATTTTGGTGCAACTCACTGGCTCATGTAATCCATAATTTAATAGCCCCACTTACATTTTTTGACACCAACTCACACTCACTTATGAACCCTTTGCGCTATATCCCAAAATGGTGTTGATAACCTTGCCAGCAAAACAATAACCACCTTTGTCATACTCCCGCCAGTTTATTCTTCAGGGTCCCACCAGCAATGACCTTTGCCTTATCAACCTGCTGGCGAACGAATTGGCCGTCCAGAGTGTCGGCTGATTCTTCTTTTGCGGCCTTTTTAGGCCGCTTTTTTCATCACCTCTTAGCAAGAGCTCTACCAAAATGCCAACGGATATA
>Ga0187886_1000233_pt1 | contig 75485 bp, 67 predicted proteins | sample June2016WEW_20_1_FD_133001 | JGI IMG/M metagenome (GOLD analysis project Ga0187886, IMG submission 133001) | Peatland microbial communities from SPRUCE experiment site at the Marcell Experimental Forest, Minnesota, USA - June2016WEW_20_150 | ecosystem: Environmental > Terrestrial > Soil >... | reverse complement strand
GGTGATCTTTGCCGGAGACATCCCCGATTTCAGGCTGGATAACATTATCGTATGAACCAAACTCAGTCCATCTGGCCAGTTTATTCTTTCCCACTTTCTGAGACTTATTTGCTGATCTTTTCTATTTTTAACCCGAAATCATAAACACCTTTGAGATCTTCAACGCGCATACCATGTTGAATTTTAAATACGTACGTGCCTTTTAAGGGAAAATAGACATTTGATTTATATGGGAGATTTAGCTCACGTATATCTCCAAATCCTTTACCGTGCCGCTTTCCCTTTTCATCAGCAAGATTGTACTGAAGAGTATCAGTAATGTTTCTTCCATCAGGGGATGTGGTAGTTACAAAAAGATAAATATTACGAAAGGGAAAAGAAGAGCCACTTCTGATAGTAAAAATGATGTTATTGCTGTTAAGTGTATCAGTTATAGGAACTTTAAAAGAAGTAATGTCCTTCAGCTTCCAGGTTTTATCTTCCATTGCCTGAAAATTAGTGTAAACAACATTACTGTTGCATGATGGGAATAATACTAAGAATGTCAATATTAAAATAAATGAAAATCTATTTATTCCTTTTAGCATTGAATCTTCTGTTTTTTCTTTTATGTGGATTATTGTTACGCTGATTTTTGCTTTCCGGCGGGTCGAACCTTGTAAGGCTATTGTTCTTCAACAGGTCCTGAGAAACAGGTGTCACCTCCCACGATTGGTCTACCAGCTTAAGTTTATCTACTTTTTCCCCTTTTCTGTTGATAGCCTGTATCTCCCATACCCTTTGAACCGGAAGAGCAATAAGGTTAGCCGTTGAATGGGGATCGATTGTGTACCAATAAAGACCTTTATGAACTTCCATCTTCTGGAAATAGGCAGTACAATCAAGAGCTTCAAGAGGAACATCTTTTGGTGGGAATGACCTTTGTGCATCAACATAGCAATCGAGTTCAAAGGTGAGGCAGCATTTCAGTTTACTGCATTGTCCTGCAAGTTTCTGAGGGTTCAGAGATAACTCCTGGTATTTTGCATGAGTTGTTGTAACTGAAATAAAATTAGTGATATGTGTTGCACAACATAATTCTCTTCCGCATGACCCAATTCCTCCTATTCTTCCAGCTTCCTGGCGCGCACCGATCTGGCGCATCTCTATCCGTACCCTGAATTCATCGGCAAGAACTTTAATAAGTTGTCGGAAATCCACTCTTTCATCTGCAATATAATAGAAGATTGCTTTTGTCTTATCACCCTGATATTCAACATCCCCGATCTTCATATTAAGTTTGAGTTCTTCAGAAATCTTTCTGGAGCGCAACATTGTAGGGGTTTCCAGTTTTTTTGCCTCCTCCCATTTCTGAATATCTACAGCTTTTGCTTTACGGTAGACTTTTTTCAGATCATCGGGGGAAGGATGAACCTTCAGTTTTTTAAGTTGCTCAGTAATCAGATGTCCAACCATCGAAACCCTACCGATATCATGGCCGGGAGATGCTTCTACTGCGACGACATCACCAATCTCGAGCCTGAGGCCATTAACATTCCTGAAAAACCCTTTTCGAGTATTCTTGAATCGGATTTCTACAATATCATTCAAATCCGGATTGTCGGGCAGATCTTTCAACCAGTTGAAAGAATCCAGTTTATTATATCCGGGCTTATATGTTATATCAGGCATCCGGATCTCTTCCCCGGTTTGCCCCTGAATATCTTCATTCTCTGTCATAAAACTCTTATGCTACTAAAATTACTATGCAAAAGTAGTGAATAAAAGATTAATTTCAACCATCGGCTTCAGGATGAGCGAATGAGCCTTATAACTTTTAAAGCAAGATCAAGAAAAATAATTTTTGGATTTCCGTTTGCTTCGATGTGGGAATAGACGAGGTTAAACTCTTCCGTAAGGGGATAGATATTATCCTGATGTATGAAGGGATGAAATTTTCCCGAGAAATTTGCCTCTTCACCCGTAAGGAATACCAGACTATTTTTCAGCTGATCAATTGACAGCATCAGGTTTTCCCGGAGTATTCTCATGGAAAATGAGATAAAGTTTTTCTGCGCTTCCCTGCCTGTTGTTGAAATCTCCTCCGACCAGTTAATTATTGAAATGATGTCGCGTTTCCAGGCAAATCTCATCAGACTTTTGAAACGGTCAAGATTCGCCAGGGACGAGTCTTCGTTCTCGCAAAGCTCAATCGCTCTAGTGATATTTCCATTGGAAACACGTGATATATCTGCAGCTTTATCAACAGATATATTAAACCGCTGAGTAAGATATTTTTCAATATCATAACTTTTGAAAGAAGGTATTTTTACAAGTTGACATCTTGAGAGAATTGTAGGAATTACCTTATCGGGTTCTTCAGAAACAAGCAGGAAAAGAGTTTTTTCAGGTGGTTCCTCAATCATCTTCAGAAGTTTATTTGCTGTCGTCTGATGCATTTTTTCGGGAAGCCAGATGATCATTATCTTAAAGTCCGATTCGAAAGTTTTGAGGCTCAGCTTTTTTATTATTTCAGAAGCTTCCGAAGCAAAAATCATCCCCTGAGCATTCCCGACATCTATACAATCCATCCAGTTATTAAGAGTAAAATAGGGAGACTTTTTTACAAATTCTCTCCATTCCTCTAAATAATTGTCACTGACCGGATCTGTAGTTTTTTTCCCTTTTATAACAGGAAAGACGAAATGCAGATCTGGATGGATTAGCTTCTCATATTTTACACATGACTTACAGACGCCGCATGAATCGTGGTCCGTCCGGTTCTCACAACTGATATACCTGGCATATGCCAATGCAAGACTCATGCTGCCGCAACCTTCAGGACCTGTAAAAAACTGGGCATGGCTGACTCTTTCTTCCTTGACGGACCTGATCAGTTTTCCTTTAATCTCTTTTTGACCTGGAATCTGGGCAAAATTCATATATCTGTCTAAAACAAGAAAATAAAGAATGAAGAGTTTCTGTCCTGGTTACCCTATTGAACCGCTTTAAGAGCAGCTTCATAATCAGGCTCATGTATGTGTTCCGGAACCAGTTCGGTATAAACTACAGTCCCGGTTTCATCAATTACAACTATCGCTCTTGTATAGAGTCCGACCATAGGACCGTCAACGTAATCAATGCCATATGCTTTGCCAAATTCTCTGTCGCGGAAACCTGATAGTGTGATAACATTTGTAATGCCTTCAGTGGAGCAGAAACGTCCATGTGCAAAAGGAAGGTCCTTTGATATTCCGAGCATTTTCACATTCTTCATTCCGGAGGCCATCTGATTGAATTTTCTGACTGTTGTTGCACAGACCGATGTGTCGAGACTGGGAAATATATTGAGAATGACTTTTTTCCCTTTAAGTTCTGATAACGACAATGATCCGAGATCTGATTTTACGAGTGAAAAATCAGGTGCTTTAGTGCCTTTTGAAGGAAGGTCTCCGGAGGTATTTACGGGATTCCCTTTAAATGTAATTTTTGCCATAACTTTTTTTTCAAATTTAGTTAATCTTTTATGAATTCGCAGAGTTACACAGAGGTTAATATTTTGAGACATTTTTACAAATGAATATTTCCAAAAAAAATGTAGGTTTGTAAATGAGAATTTCTTGTGTTAAATAAAAATATTTGATCTATGAAAATGATTCAGGACTTTAATTTCAAAGGAAAAAAAGCAATAGTCAGGGTCGATTTCAATGTACCCCTTGACAAAAAAACTTTTACAGTGACCGATGATACTCGCATCAGGGGAGCATTGCTTACAATTAATAAGATTCTTAACGATGGTGGATGTTTGATTCTTATGTCTCATCTGGGAAGGCCTGAGGGACGTATGGAGAAATATTCACTTAAGCCTGTTCTTCCGGTTCTGGAAAAACTTCTTGGTAAGAAGGTACTGTTTGCTGATGATTGTCTTGGAGAATCTGCTGTGAAAATGTCGGCTGCGCTGAAACCAGGTGAGGTCCTGCTTCTTGAAAATGTCCGGTTTTATCCGGAAGAGGAAGGGAAACCAATTCTGCCTGAGACAGTTACTGATGAGGAGAAGAAAGCTGCGAAAGCTGAAATGAAGATCAAACAGAAAGAAATGGCAAAAAAACTGGCAGGTTATGCAGAAGTATATGTTAATGATGCATTCGGGACTGCACATCGTGCTCATGCAACTACTGCTGTAATGGCTGATTATTTCGAATATGATAAAAGGATGTTCGGTTTTCTCATAAACAGTGAGCTTGCAGCAATGGATAAGGTTCTTAAGGAGCCTCAGCGGCCATTTACAGCAATAATGGGTGGAGCAAAGGTCTCAGATAAGATTATGCTTATTGAAAACCTGCTTAACAGGGTTGATAATCTTATTATCGGAGGAGGAATGACCTATACCTTTATTAAAGCAATAGGAGGTAAAATCGGGAAATCTCTCTGTGAAGAGGACAAGCTGGATCTTGCCTTGAAACTCATTGAAAAAGCTAAAGAAAAAAAGGTTAAACTTTATCTTCCGGTTGACAGTCTGAATGCTGATAAGTTTGATAATGATGCCAACACAATAGTTACCGCTGTTGATGCTGTTGAGGATGGATGGATGGGTCTGGATATTGCAGAGAAAACTATTAAGGAATTTTCTTCGGTTATTGAAAATTCAAAAACAATTCTGTGGAACGGGCCAATGGGAGTCTTTGAAATGGAAAAATTTTCAAAGGGGACAACTGCTATTGCCAAAGCGATAGCAGCTTCAACATCGAAAGGGGCATACAGTCTCATCGGAGGCGGCGACTCTGTTGCAGCAATCAACAAAAACGGACTCGCTGATAAAGTGAGCTACGTTTCAACCGGTGGTGGTGCAATGCTTGAGTATATGGAAGGGAAAAAGCTTCCTGGTATTACTGCGATTCGGGGAGAATAGAAGACGAAGGACGTAGAGATTGAGAGATAAATGGGCGAAGATTTCGGAATTTGGATTTTCGATTTCGGATTTTTCAATCTGCGATCCACAATCCACAATCCGAAACAAAAAGGCTGCATTCAGATGCGGCCTTTCTTTTGACTCATTTCTATGAGATGATCTAAAACTATTATCTTTGTAGTATGAAAAAGATGGTATTAATAGTTCTCGCAAGTCTTTTAATTTTTACAAATTGCACGAAAAAAGAGCCGACCCGTACATCAGGCATTGATACTATTGACAATATCACCTACTTTTCTACAACTTATTACAATTATGGTTTTTCATTTTCTGGTGCAAAACTGATCGCCACTAGTACCAACCCCGGGCCGGATATCACTATATATGTTAATATTGACAACATAACCCCAAGATTAACGCTTCAGTCGAATAATCTGAAACCGTCATTTTTTATAGTAGGTGATTTTGCTGATGAAACAACAGCAAAATCGGCCTTTGACAATCTGAAAACCGTTTCTGTGGCACAATGGCAGGATATGGCCGATCCCTTAAATGCCAACCAGGTATGGATTTACAAGTCCGGAAATGATACTTATACAAAAATCAGGATTGTCAGTACAGTTAATGAAACCAGGCAGGGAGTAGCCTACGGAGAATGCACTTTCCAATGGGTATATCAGCCTGATGGGTCGTCAACTTTCCCTGGCAAATGAGAACAGGTTGGCGGGATAGGATTTTCAATATCAAAAATCAAAGTGACTTTTGGGAAATCGCCCTGGGAGTCTTTAATTATCAATACAATAAAAATACTGTATATCAGAGCTTTATAACAAGTCTTGGTAAGGATGGTTCTAAGATTAAAACTCCTTACGAAATACCTTTCCTTCCCGTTGAATTCTTCAGAAATAATAAAATTCTTACCGGTGATCTTCCGGTCGAAATGATCTTTGAGAGCAGTGGAACAACCGGGGTTATTATTGGAAAACATTTCGTTAATGATTTAAGTTTATATGAAGAAAGCCTTCTGAAAACTTTCAAGCTCTTTTACGGAGAACCAGAAGAATTTCTAATTGCTGCGTTGCTCCCATCATATACAGAAAGAGAAGGTTCTTCACTTGTCTATATGGTTGATAAGCTGATTAAGAGAAGCAATAATCCTAAAAGTGGATTTTACAAAGGGGATATTAAAGAACTGATTCCTGCAATAAAAAAAGCAAAAAAGGGAAACAGAAAAGGTCTATTACTCGGCGTCAGCTATGCCTTACTTGATCTGGCTGAAAATCAGTCACCTGATCTTTCCGGTGTAATTGTTATGGAGACTGGAGGTATGAAAGGCAGAAGAAAAGAGCTCATACGTTCGGAGCTTCATACCATACTTAAAGAAAAACTAAATGTACTTTCAATTCATTCGGAGTATGGGATGACAGAGTTATTGAGTCAGGCCTACTCAAAAGGGGATGGGATATTTTATTCTCCGCCATGGATGAAGGTAGTGATCAGGGATCCGCAGGATCCCCTTACCATTTATTTTGAACCAGGAAAAACCGGAGGAATTAATATAATCGATCTGGCAAATATAAACTCATGTTCCTTCATTGCAACCAGTGATCTTGGTAAGCTTCATGATGATGGTGGGTTTGAAGTTCTGGGAAGGTTCGATAATTCAGATGTTAGAGGATGTAATCTTCTGGTTGATTAGCTTGCCCTTCAACCCCATTTTTTACCCCCCTAATGTTCTGCATTTAAGGGTAATTCAACTAAATATCACAGAATTAGCTCCACTTTAGGGGAGATGTCCAGCTTCGGCGGGACAGAGGGGTTTCTTCTCCCGAAACAAAATATTCTAAATAGGTTTTATAATCCAAGTTTTGTTTTTATTTCAGCAGGAATAGCATTTTTATTCACCATAATTGCTATTGTCTTGGCACGGACATAATTTTCAGATATATTAAGATATCCTCCGAAAGGACTTCTTTCAGTTCCCCATGAGTTCTTAGTAACATAATATTTGGTGCCATTCTGATCTTTAACAATACCAGTCATATGCATTAGATGATCGTCGGTAGTGGATTTATTATCGTAACCTTCTTCGCGCGATTCCTGTGTTACCTTTACTTCAGGAAAAGGCTTGCTGAATTTATAAGCTTCTGCAGCACGTTCATCCTTTGTCATTTTACCAAACCTGGCTTTGTCGGCACTTGAGTACTGGTCAGTATTTTCAACTTCCGGTATTATTGCTACACCTTTGGAATGGGAGAAACCCTTTTCGCTTACATCACCGTCCCAGGCAATAGTATAACCTTTTATAAGCGCAGAATCCATAATCACGATAAGTTCATTGAGAGGCACATTGTGGTAATTCATTTTCCTCCAGTTATCCGGAATAGGAACGAGTCCCTGTGTATAGAACGGGAAAAAGGTGAATGAAGTGATTTCAACATAATCCTCAGGTTTAATTCCAAGACTTATCGTGAATGATTTTGGAGTATACCCGACTCCTTTATATGTAAAGTTTTGAGGGACTTTACCAAGATATGTATCAAGAACTGCATCAACTATAGTGAAATACTGATCGCTTTCCCTGTTTCTCTTAAGAGGTACGGTAGCGAGAGCATTTACAAAAGCATTAAGCTCGCCATGATTATGGTTTGTCATGCTGTAATTAAGACCCGTATAAACCTCATCCGGGATAATTCCGTTTTTAATAAATTCTGCCATCCAGTCATGCCCAACACTGCCCTGACCCAAGTTCCCTTTACCCTGTTGGATGAAGTTGTCTTTCAGCCTGTCGACATAGTTATATCTTACAATATACATTTCTGACAAGTCATATTCTCCCTTTCCCATGCGAAGAAGCTCTGATTCAATGAATGAAGTTGTGGCGAAACACCAGCATGTTCCAGTTCCAGCCTGGTTTTTAACAGGAGTGGCTTTTAATTCGACAACTGGAGTAAACTTGTAACCTTCTTCAGTTTTCTGAGGAGAAGTATTTTTCTTTTGTGCAAAGGACGGCGCAATAAAGAGTGACAGAATAAATGCTAACAGAATACGGGTTTTCATAATATTTGGATTTAACAAGTAATTAAGTCTGAAATTTCAAAACGTTCGATAATTAAAATGCTAAGCTAGAAAAATAATGGAGAAACAAAATTGATTAATGACAATATTAACGTTAATCTAAATCTGATATACCAGATCAAATTTATTTTATTTCCTATAATATAATTAACCCCTTTTCCTGTTTCCCCCACCTTCACTTTCAATCGGCCGCCAAAGGCCTGTCGACGGCGCTGCGCGTAGCTTCAGCGAAGCAAAGGCGGGGGAAGGCTGAGAAGGGGTAAAAACAATTTTTCGAATTATTCTATCCGCCTGAATCCAAATCTTTATTTTTTCCCGGTAATCAGGTTATATGAATGATCGATCCAGGAAAATACCTCTTTGTCAGGTTCAGATCCATCCAGTAAAACGGTGCTCCAGTGTTAATTATTCAATTGGATTTTAACTATACTATATAAATAGTTGAAATACAAACAGATAATTAAAAATTAAATAGATGATAGAATGAATGAATATTATGACAGAGCCTGTAAATCCAGTTGTCCAAATAAAAGTCAGGACGAAGAGAAGTCCTACTTTGTAGACAAGAGTATTGAAATATCTAACCTTGATTTGATTAAAGACTTGTAGAGAGTTATAAATATGGGAGAGGCATTTCTCATAGTGACTATATCTGACCATTCGAAAATAGTTACTTTTCACCGAAATGACAACTACTATCATCAACATTAAAACTTGGTATAGTATTTGCAATTATAACTTCAGGGTAATGTTAATAGTGCTCCCAGGTTTTAATTAATAATTTGACTTATTCTTTTAAGCAATGAAACACAATTATATACACGCAACCAGAACGATTATAGCAATAATCACTGTTTTTTTGATATTAATGTGCCGGAATACAAATGCCCAGCCAGGCTATCCTCCCTGGTCGCGTATGCCACCTTACCGTTCAGTCATTGTTCCGTATCCGCCCACACAAAGTAACCGGCAAGGTTATAACCCATATATCCAAACGGACGGCGTTCAGCCTTTCATAAGCTTCAGCATTCATTTCGATCCTCTAATAAGCTGGTTTTCAACTGATAGTTATGATACGCGCAATGACGGGGTGGTTCCCGGATTTAATTTCGGCATTTCATATAACAGGTATTTTAGTCCCAACTATTCCTTTTCTTCAGGGATTAATATTATTAATGCCGGCGGAAGACTTATCAACAGAGAGACCACCCGTTTCGAGCTGAAAAATTACAGCAGCGCAATTCTTACCGTCCAACCCGGAGAGGCAATTACATATAAAATAACCTATCTCTCCATACCTCTGGGATTAAAACTCCAAACAAACCAGATCGGTTACGGAAGGTTTTTTACAGATCTTGGATTCGATCCAAAAATCGTAATCGGAGGCAGGGCAGACATACCATCACTCAATATAAAAGGAGGTAATGTTTTGCCGGAACTGAACACATTCAACCTTTCATTCCATATAATGGCAGGTATGGAATATCCTCTCGCAGAAAATAATAGCTTTATTGTTGGTATTGGATATGACAAAAACTTATTTGACATTACCAGGGATAACGGAGATCAACCATCGAATGTGGTTACTCAGAAATTCTTATCATTCCGGATAGGGATGACCTTTTAACCTGCTTTAAATAAGATTTAATGTTGCACAGACCAATCCGTATCAGAAATTTTTCATGAACAAAGAACTTATCTGCAATTCAATAATGAAAGTCAGGGATGTTTTTTTGAAGTAAGAAATCTAGGGAATTTAATGCTTGTTTGTAATCAGGTCATAAGAATGATCAATCCACAAAAATACCTCCTTATCAGGGACTGATCCATCAAGCATAACAGTGTTCCAGTGTTTTTTATTCATGTGGTACCCGGGTATGACTGAGGAGTATCTTTCCCGAAGATCGATAGCAAACGCAGGATCACATTTTAAGTTGATGCTCAAATCACCATCGAGGTTGACCAGGGCGAATATTTTTCCGTCGGCTTTAAAGACAAGTGTATCCTCACCAAAAGGGAAGCTTTCAGTGGCTCCGTTTTTTGATATGCAATGTTCTCTTAATGTTTCGATATTCATTTTAATGTATTATCTCAATGTCGGATAAAATGCACCCTCAATATGATCGATCTGATATGATTCACCTGTTTTAATGATGGTTATAACATCAAACCGACCCTCCTTATCTATATTGAACTTTTGCAGGTAACCATTGGCAGCCCAAATTATAGATCTTTGTTTTTCTTTTGTTACTGCTGTAACAGGATGCATCTGATAATCATCAGTCCGTGTTTTTACCTCCGCGAAAACTATCAGATCCTCATTCTCAGCGATTATATCAATTTCATGCTTTCCCCATTTCCAGTTTCGGAACAGTATCTTAAAACCGGCCTTTTTCAGATGTTCGGTTGCAATATCTTCTCCTTTTTGACCCAGATTATGTGATTCGGCCATGGACGGTTTGTTATATCTCGATCAGTTTATTTCTAATCGCAAAAAGGATGAGACTTGCTGTATTTTTTGAGTTCGTTTTTCCCAGAAGGTTTGCTCTGTGTTTATCTACAGTTCTTTTACTTATAAAAAGAGTCTCAGCGATCTCCTGATTAGAGAATCCTTCACAAATTTTAAACAGTATTTCTTTTTCTCTTTTTGAAAGGTGGGCCGATTTGCTTTCATTTTCCCGGTACTTGATCTTCTGGATAACATGGTAAAGTAACTCCTGTGAAAAATAACTGCCCCCTTTTCTGACGGTAAGTATTGCTTCTTTTACTTCGGAAATATCTGAATCTTTAAGCAGGAATCCTTTGGCACCGGCATCAACCATTTTATAATAATACTCTTCCTCGCCATACATCGAAAGGGCAATAATATCTATTCCCGGACAAAGTTTGAGGCCTTTTCTTGTTGCTTCTATCCCGTCCATTTCAGGCATATTGATGTCCATAAGGGCAACATCTGCTTGTGTATTTTTCAGAATCTCCAGAAATTCTTTGCCGTTTGATGCTTCTGCTGTTACTTCAAATTCAGGGAAAGCATTGAGAAGTATTTTTAATCCATTACGAAAGAGTTGGTGATCGTCTGCTATTATTATCCGTATTTTTTCCATTTTTAGATAATTCCGATTTAATAAGAATCAATCAATCAATTTGATAAGAGCACTTGTGCCTTTTCCCGGAGTGCTTTCCAATATAAATACTCCTTCTACAGTTTTTACACGAGTCTCAATGTTTGATAATCCCATGCCTTTTGTGTCTTCTTTACTTAATGAAGATGTATCAAAACCACGTCCGTTATCATAAAACTGCAAGGTAACAAATTTTTCATGTTTGTTTAATTCTATCTCAATTCTGGAAGCTCCCGAATGAAGAATTGAATTATTAATCAGTTCACAGACAGCACGATAAACAACCACCTCTTTATCGTTTTCAAGTCGCTGGTTTTCCATATTTGACTTAAAATCAATTTCAACAGCTTTGGTCTGATTAATTTTAGTTGTAAATGCACTGATGGCACTTGTCAGTCCAAAATTTGATAAAACATGCGGGCTAAGATTATTTGAAATGTCTTTGATTGTGCTTATGGCTTCATTTACGAGATGGTTGGTATTATTTAGGATCACCGATCCTGATGGATCTTTGATCCTATCAGTGAGAGCGGAAAGAGACATTTTTACAGTGGAAAGAATAGGTCCGAGCCCGTCGTGCAGATCTTTTGCAAACCTTTTCCTTTCATTCTCCTCAGTGTTTATAATAGCATTTATTACTCTTTTTTCAGAAAGTAACCGATCTGTCTCAGCTCGTTTGAGGGAGTAAAATATTTCGCGGATGAGAATAACACCACCTATGATCATTACTGAAATAAGAATTCCGATCCATTCGTCTATCAGCTGCCAGGTAAATGAGGGAGTACCACGGAAATATTCAAAAAGTTGTATGATCTTACGGACAGCCATAAATACAAAGGAGAGGGAAAGCAATATCCATGAAAGTCTGTATTTGGTAAGCTTCATGAATCTCAATGCAATCGATGCTGCAATGATCTGCAAAACAATTGAGATAATAAGGGCAATAAGTCTTACCATGGCAATGGCTTTATAATTGTACAAAAATAGGAGTTAATTTATCTATATCACCAACAGACAGGCATAAAATAATGGTTCAACGGTTCGAGGGTTCGACGGTTCAATGATCAGTTGCCTAGATGATGAAGGCCTACTTTTCTCCTTTGCCTTTGCACCGTTGTACCGTTGTACCGTTGTACCGTTGTACCGTTATGCCGTTGCGCCATTACGCCGTTGCACCTTTTTTATTAACTTTGGCCGATTGAAGCAAGAAATTATGAAAGTTTTATACAACATAGGAATCTTGATTTTCACCGCACTTGCTGGTCTTATATCTCCATTTAATTCGAGAGCTTCGTTATGGGTTAAGGGAAGAAAAAAGTGGACTGAAAAAATTGCAGATAAGATAAAATCGGGAGACCGGGTTATATGGATTCATTGTGCTTCACTCGGTGAATTTGAGCAGGGAAGGCCGGTAATTGAAGCGATAAAAAAAAAGATGCCGGAATTTAAGATAGTGCTTACTTTTTTTTCTCCTTCAGGATATGAAATAAGGAAAAACTATGCCAATGCTGACTGTATTAGTTATCTTCCCTCAGACACCCATGGCAATGCCTTAAAATTCATAAAAATGATTAACCCCGAATATGTAATATTTGTAAAATATGAATTCTGGAACAATTATATATCTGTACTTTACGAAAGTAAAATTCCACTATATCTAATTTCAGGAATATTCCGTCCCGGGCAACATTTTTTTAAATGGTACGGGTCGTTTTTCAGAAGTATTCTGATGAAGTTTGAAAGAATTTTTGTACAGGATCAGCCGTCTTTCGATCTTCTTTCCGGTATAGGGATAGAGAAAATTTCTCTTGCAGGCGATACAAGATTCGACAGGGTAGTTCAGATAATAGGTAACGCCAGGAAAATTCATCAAATTGAGCAGTTCAGGGGAGGTGAAAAACTGTTTTTGGCAGGAAGCAGCTGGAGACAGGATGAGGAGATAATTGCACAATATATCAACAAGTTTCCGGACAAAATGAAATGGGTCTTTGCACCACATGAAATTGATAAATCAAATATCGAAAGACTTGAAAAGCTTTTTAATGTTGACCATGTAAGATTCTCAGAATTTAGTGAAGCTTCTGCTGATGCACGGGTACTTATTATTGATAACATCGGTATGCTTTCTTCTGCTTACAGGTATGCATATATTGCTGCAATTGGTGGCGGATTTGGAAAAGGGATCCACAATATTCTTGAGCCGGCATGCTGGGGAATTCCTGTAGTTTTTGGGCCTAACTATGAAAAATTCCGGGAAGCTGTTGATTTAAAGGATGCAGGAGGGGCAAAGTCATTCGTTACTTTTGATGATTTTAAAGGGATTTTGGATGAATGGCTGAAAGATGGTAAACTTTATAGTTCATGTGCTGATGTGGCATCAAAATATGTTAAAGAAAATACTGGTGCTACAGAATTTATTATCAGAGAAATCTTCAAAAAAGATATTAACAAACAGCATTCATAATTTGTTAAAAACAAATCTTTTCTTAGTTGATTAGGTTCATCTAAAGAGCTGTAAATTGATTAACCGGATTTAACATTTTTGTAATTCCGATGTAACCAAATAATCAAGTATTTACGATAACCTTGTCGAAATTTAATTAATCCTTAATCCTAATTATATGATAAAGCAATTCAAAAGAACGTTTACGATGCTGATTTTCTTGTTCATTTCAGTTATGATATATGGGCAGGGAGCTACAACATCATCATTGAATGGAAATATAACTGACAGCAAAGGAGAAGCTCTTACAGGTGCCAGTATTGTTGCCATTCATGTTCCTTCAGGAACACAGTATGCAACCATGACCGATAATGCGGGTAACTATCGTATTCAAAACATGCGTATAGGCGGACCTTATACGGTTACTGTCTCTTTTATTGGTTATGCATCCAGTAGTTACACAGAGATTATCCTAAAGCTGGGTGAAACCTATGTGCAAAATGGTCAGTTAAACGAGTCGACTACTACTTTGAAAGAAGTTATAGTTTCAGCTACTCTAAAAAACTCAATTTTAAGTTCTGAGCATTCAGGTACACAAACTAATGTTAGCTCCCGTGATCTGGCAATACTTCCTACCATCAACCGTAGTCTTGTGGACTTCTCAAAATACACTCCACAGTCGCAGGGTAATTCTTTTAGCGGACGTGACGGTCGTTTTAATACTATCACAGTTGATGGTGCAGCATTCAATAATAATTTCGGATTAAGCAGTAATCCTCTTCCCGGGGGAAATGCTCAGCCAATTTCAATGGATGCAATTGAAGAAGTCTCTGTAAGGCTTGCTCCTTACGATGTAACTGTATCTCAGTTTACAGGTGCAAGTATAAATGCAGTTACACGAAGTGGAGATAACACATTTAAAGCATCTGTTTACACCTACCAGCGTCCTAAATCATTTACAGGGAATAGTGTAGATGGGAATCATGTGGCAGGTGCAAATTCCAGCAGTCTGCAAAATTACGGCTTTCGTGTTGGTGGCCCTATCATTAAAAATAAATTATTCTTCTTTTTAAGCGGTGAATTTGAGCAACAATCTATTCCGGGTGTAACCTGGCAGCCAAGCACTGACGGTATTGCCGTACCTGATCAGAACATCTCCCGTACAACAGAAGCAGATATGATCCGTGTTAAGGATTACCTTATGTCAACATATGACTATGATCCTGGAAAATACAGTAATTTTGATCCATTCCACAATAAGAACCATAAGATATTGGCACGTATTGACTGGAATATTTCAAATAATCACAAGTTTACATTGCGATACAATGATGTTGTAGGAACATCTGACCAGCAAACTAACCCGAATAGCGGACCACCTGCCAATTTACGTAACTCAGGCCGTATTAGCAGCCAGAGTTTGGCCTTTTCAAATGCATTCTATGGATTCAAGAATACAGTACGTTCTATCACAGGTGAGTTGAACAGTACCTTTGGAACAAAGATCTCGAATAAACTTCTTGCCAGCTACACATACATCCAGGATACCCGTACCAGCCCCTCATCCCTTTTCCCGTTTGTTGATATCTGGGAAGGCGGAGATCAGTATATGTCGTTCGGCTATGAACTGTTCAGTTACAACAACAATGTAGTAAATAAAACTCTGAGTATTACCGATAACGTAACAATTAATCTTAACAAACACATTCTTACTGCAGGAGCTTCATTCGACAGGCTTTTCTTCCTTAATTCATATATACGTGAGGGAACTTCATATTATCGGTATAACTCTGTTGATGACTTTATTAATGGTGTCGATCCTATCGGATTCGGAGTTACCTATGGATATAATGGAAATGATGCTCCTGGTGCTGATGCAACATTTGGACTTGGCGCTATTTACGGACAGGATGAGTGGCAGGTTATGCCAGGGTTGAAAATAACTTATGGTGTTCGCCTTGAGAGGCCATTCTACTTAAATAAACTGCAGAACAATCCGGCAATCGCGGACCTTACATTTGCTGACGGTAAAAAGATGGACGTAGGGACATGGCCGGAGAGTAAAATAATTGTATCTCCTCGTTTAGGGTTCAATTGGGATGTAAAGGGAGATCGTTCACTTCAGATTCGTGGAGGTTCCGGTGTTTTCACCGGACTGCTTCCATTTGTATGGTTTACCAACCAGCCAACTAACTCAGGTGTGATTCAGGTACCGGAAATTGGATGGGGCCCTGGAAACCCCAACCTTGTAGGACTTGCATTCAACCCTGATTATAAGGCATTTATTGCCAGCAGACCTAATCTGTTTCCACAGAGTCCTGGATCATTACCAGTTGGTTCATCACTTGCCCAGGTTGCCAAAGACTTTAAATTTCCTCAGATATGGCGTTCCAATTTAGCTTTCGATGTTAAACTTCCCGGGGATTTGGTATTCACCGGAGAGGCAATCTACTCAAAAGATATAAATGCAATAACTCAGGTTAACATTAATGAAGCTGCTCCTACCGGTACCATGACCGGATCTGATATTCGTCCATATTGGACCAACAGTACTGTTGCAAAAGTAGTTCCCAGCGTAAGTAATGCCATGGAACTAAGTAATACAAAGGAAGGTTATCAATATTCACTTACAGCCCAGTTGACAAAGAATTTCAGGAATGGATTTTCAGGAATGTTTGCATATACCTATACCATGGCTAAAGATGTAACTTCTAACCCTGGTTCATCTGCTTATTCTGCATTCTCTTCCAATACTGCTGTTGGAAGTCTGAATGACCCGGGACTAAGCTACTCATACTTCGCTACACCCAGCAAACTGGTTGGTGACTTATCTTACCGTATTGAGTATGCAAAAATGTTCGCGACTACTTTTTCACTGGTTTACCAGGGCTATCAGCAAGGACGCTGGTCTTATACTTACTCCAATGATCTTAATGGTGACGGTGTCTCATCAGACCTGATGTATGTTCCATCCAGTGCTACTGATATCAATTTTGCTGCTGCAAGTGGTATGACTGCAGCTGAACAGCAGGATGCATTCTGGGCTTATGTGCAGAACAATAAATATCTTAAATCGCATGAAGGAAAATATACTCAACGTTTTGGTGAAGTAAAACCATGGATCAATCTCTTCGATGCAAAAATAGTTCAGGATATATTTTCAAACTTTGGAACTGACCACAAATATACCCTTCAGATTAGTATTGATATGCTCAATGTTGGTAATTTACTGAACGATAAATGGGGAACATTCACATACAACCCATTGACCAGTTATGATAACGTACGTCCATTAACAGTTGTGACAAGAGGTACTTCAACCACAGCTCCTGTTTATAAACTTAATGCTACATCGCTGGATGATTTTACATCAAAGACAACCCTTAGTAAAGATATTAGTACTGCCAGTACCTGGGGTTGCCTTCTGGGAATTCGTCTGATTTTCTAAAATTATATTTTTGATTTTTTAAAGGGAGGCTGTCAGATTCTGACGCCTCCCTTTTTTTGGGTTTTTTAAAAAAAATAGATAATAAAGTCTATATAAGTCAATGGGTCCCTAGATCTTGATATCAGCTTTGAACTTTCACAGATAATAATTGTTTATATGATAGGCAGATAATTGTTAACTAATTTAAAATCAAGTACATATATAATAGTTAATAACTATAGTATCAAATGTTAATAAACTTAAATTTTTACTCTTGCATTGAGAGACGAGCATGATTAATTTAGCAATTACCCGCTTTAAAAATCAGTGGCCGTTTAATCTCATTAAAATCAGAGAATAACAAAAATATATGGAAGAATTATTTGTCCAGGAATCAGCTATTGCAACTGAAAAAGCAAAGAACGAAAATTCAGCATCCGAAATGCAGAAAACAGGTGAAGGAAAAAATATTGAAAAAACTAAGAATCGAGGACACGAAAAAGTTGTTTATTCTCACGAAGAAGCTGTGGAAGAAAGTATTCAGTATTTCAAAGGCGATGAATTGGCTGCAAGGGTATGGGCAAATAAATATGCACTTAAAGATTCTTTCGGGAACCTGTATGAAAAGTCACCCGATGACATGCATCATAGGCTGGCACGTGAAATACACAAGGTAGAACTGAAATATAAGAACCCGCTTTCAGAAGAATTGATATACGGTGTTCTCAAAGATTTCAAATATATTGTTCCCCAGGGAGGACCAATGACGGGTATCGGAAATGAATACCAGATTGCTTCATTATCGAATTGCTTTGTGATTGGGAACGATGGATCGTCCGATTCGTATGGGGGAATAATGAAAATCGACCAGGAGCAGGTACAGCTTATGAAACGCCGGGGCGGAGTTGGTCACGATCTTTCACATATAAGGCCAAAAGGAACTCCCGTACTGAACAGTGCTCTCACTTCAACAGGTGTCGTGCCTTTCATGGAAAGGTATTCCAACTCAACACGCGAGGTGGCACAGGATGGAAGAAGAGGTGCACTAATGCTTTCAATTTCAATCAAACACCCTGACTCCGGGAAATTCATCGATGCCAAGCTTGAGAGTGGCAAAGTTACCGGGGCAAACGTCTCAGTGAAGCTGACCGACGATTTTATGAAAGCAGTTGAAGGAAAAACGATGTTCAGACAACAATATCCTGTTAATTCTGACAATCCGAAGTTTGAAAAAGACATCGATGCTTTACAGCTATGGGGAAAGATTATTCATAATGCATGGAAGTCAGCCGAACCCGGGGTATTATTCTGGGATACAATAATAAGAGAGAGTGTTCCTGATTGTTATGCTGATCTTGGATATGCTACAGTTTCAACAAATCCTTGTGGTGAAATTCCTTTGTGCCCTTATGATAGCTGTCGTCTGTTGGCAATAAACCTGTTCAGTTACGTCAAACAGCCATTTACTGACAAAGCTGAATTTGACTTTGAATTATATAAAGAACATGTAGGACTGGCACAACGCATGATGGATGACATTATTGATCTTGAACTGGAAAAGATCGATGTAATTCTTACAAAAATTAATGCTGATCCTGAAATCGAAGAACTTAAGCATGTCGAAAGAAACCTCTGGAAAAACATCAGGAAAAAATCTGAAGAGGGAAGGAGAACAGGAATTGGCATAACGGCAGAAGGAGATATGCTTGCAGGTCTTGGAATGCGATATGGCAGTGATGAAGCAACAAATTTTTCAGTCGAAGTACATAAGACACTTGCTCTCGAAGCGTACAAATCATCGACCTACCTGGCAAAGGAGAGGGGTGCCTTTGCAATTTATGATGCTGAACGCGAAAAAAACAATCCTTTTATTCTAAGGATGAAAGAAGTCGACCCCGTAATGTATAATAATATGGTTAAGTTTGGACGCAGAAACATTGCCCTGCTTACAATTGCTCCGACAGGAACCACAAGCCTCATGACCCAGACAACCTCCGGAATTGAACCAATTTTTTCCACTTTTTATAAAAGAAGAAGAAAGGTTAATCCTAACGATCTGGATGTAAAAGTGACATTCAAGGATGAAGTTGGCGATTCATGGGAAGAATTCAATGTATTTCACCATAAATTTGTCGACTGGCTGAGACTGAACGGATACGATACCGATGAGGTTACAAGGATGAGAGATGAGGAAATTGAATCGATAATTGCGAAATCACCTTATCATAAAGCAACGGCCAACGATGTTGACTGGATAGCCAAAGTAAGAATGCAGGGTGCAATTCAAAAATGGGTCGACCATTCAATAAGTGTTACAATAAATCTTCCTGCTGAAGCAAAAGAAGAGCTGGTCAGTGAACTTTATCTGACGGCATGGAAATCAGGCTGTAAGGGTGCAACTGTCTATCGTGACGGATCCAGAAACGGGATCCTTATCGCAGGAAAAACAGAGATACATCCTGAAAGGCCAAAACGTCCAAAATCGCTTGATTGTGATGTTATCAGGTTTAATATAAATGAAGAAAAGTGGGTCGCTTTTGTCGGACTGAAAGAAAGCAGACCTTATGAGATATTCACAGGTATAGCCGACGAGGAAATATTCCCTATTCCAAAAAGCATTGTTAAAGGCAAAATCATAAAAATCAAGGACGACGATGGGAAGACACGATATGACTTTCAATTTACCGATAAATATGGGTATAAGAAGAATATTGAAGGTCTTTCGCACATGTTCAAGCCGGAGTTCTGGAATTATGCAAAACTGATTTCAGGGGTATTGAGACATGAAATGCCGATACAGGATGTAGTTAATCTCGTTCAGTCATTAAAACTTGACAGTGAGTCAATTAACAATTGGAAAAACGGGGTTGAAAGAGCACTGAAAAAGTATATACCAAACGGAACAAAAGCAAAAGGCAAATGTGGGGAATGTGGTTCTCATAACCTTGTTTATGAAGAAGGGTGTCTTATATGTAAAGACTGCGGATCATCCAAATGCGGCTAACCTGAAAGGACGGGATCCCGGATTCAGGGATTATTTAATAAATCAGCGGGTGCTTTTCGGAGCACCCTTTTTTGAAGTAAATATGATCATCTACTCATGATCCCCAATCCATGCAATTACCCCCTTCCCGGCCATACCCTTGGAGGAACACAAAAGGGAGTAAGGATTCTATATTTCAGCACGAAAAATCATCCTTAGTTTATTACTCCCAGTTCCTTGCCGATCTTTTCAAAAGCTTTGATTGCTTTATCCAAATGTTCCTTTTCATGACCTGCTGAAAGCTGTACCCTTATTCTTGCCTGACCTTTGGGCACAACAGGATAATAGAAACCGATAGCATAAATGCCCTCCTTCAGAAGTCTTGCAGCAAACTCCTGTGAAAGTTTGGCATCATAAAGCATGACGGCACATATTGCAGATTTAGAGGGTTTTATATCAAAACCAAGTTTTTTTATGCACGTAATAAAATAGTCAGCATTCCAATGAAGTTTGTCCTGGAGCACGTTGGTTTCGGTCATCATTTCAATCATCCTGATGCCTGCTGCTGCTACCATTGGAGGTATTGAATTTGAAAATAAATATGGGCGGGATCTTTGTCTCAGAATCTCGATGATCTCTTTTTTACCCGTTGTAAAACCACCGATTGCACCACCGAATGCTTTCCCAAGAGTACCTGTTATAATTTCAACTTTTCCAGTAATATTATAAAGTTCAGTAACTCCTCTTCCGGTTTTTCCGACTACCCCTGCTGAGTGTGATTCATCGACCATAACCATGGCATTGTATTTATTTGCAAGCTCCACAATTTTATCAAGAGGTGCTACATTGCCATCCATTGAAAATACTCCATCGGTCACAATAAGCCTGAACCGCTGACTCTGAGCAAGTTGGAGCTGCTTTTCGAGATCTGCCATGTCAGCGTTTTCATATCTGTAGCGCTGGGCTTTGCATAGGCGGACTCCGTCAATGATCGAAGCATGGTTCAGAGTGTCTGAAATAATTGCATCCTCTTCTGTCATGAGGGGTTCAAATACCCCACCGTTTGCATCAAAACAGGCTGCGTAGAGGATGGTATCTTCAGTGTTGAAGAATTCTGCAATTTTTTTTTCAAGTTCCTTATGCAGATCTGTTGTGCCACAGATAAATCTAACCGACGACATTCCATAACCATGATTATCGAGTGAATCCTTCGCTGCTTCAATAAGCGATGGATTATTAGAAAGGCCCAGGTAATTATTGGCACAGAAATTCAAAACTTTTTGTCCTGTGTTAAGCTCAATTTCAGCACCCTGAGGAGATACGATCACCCTTTCATTTTTATAAAGACCAGCCTCTCTGATTTCTTTCAACTGGGTATTTAGATGATTCTTATAGGCTTTATACATTTGTATTCATTTCATTATAAATAAAATGCAAATTTTGCAATTTCCGGGCTATTAAAGTATGATGATTATCATCATATGAATTCTCTCAATTCGTGTTCTTCCACAATAAGTTTCTTTGGCAGAATCAATCTGCCATCTGGCCAAATCCACTTATTTTATATGTTGATTGACAAGCTCTGTAATCTTATTAACAGAGTCAAACGCCTCTGGCGTAGCTTTAGATGCCGGAATTTTAATTTTAAATTTATTTTCTATAAAGACTAAAAGAGAAACCATTGAAAAGGAATCGACGTACCCGCTCGAGATTAAGGGAGTGTCATAGGTTATTTCTTCATCCTCCTCCTCCATATATTCCTTTATAATGTAATTTAGAATAAGATCTTTTATATCTTCCATAACTCAAAAAGTTTAAAGGTTATCGTATTTATTTCAATCAGTTATTTAATCGTTTTCAAGTGTTGAAATATCACCAATTTCTTCACCCCACTCTTTAGCATGCAGCAATCTTCTCATAATTTTTCCGCTTCTGGTTTTTGGAAGTTTATCCATATATTCAATCTCCTGTGGCATCGCCATCGGGGAAAGTTTTTTTCTGATAAAGTTCATTATTTCCAGTTCAAGATCGGGGCTTTGGGTAAACTCAGGTTTTAAAGTAATGAATGCCTTGACCACTTCCATATTAATATCATCCGGTTTAGCCACAACTGCTGATTCACCGACCGCGGGATGCTGTAGAAGCGCAGATTCAACTTCAAAAGGACTTACCAGATGTCCCCCTGTATTAATAACATCATCATCTCTTCCGATAAACCAAAAATATCCTTCATTGTCTATGGTGGCCCTGTCTCCAGACAGGTACCATCCGTTAATAAACTTTTCCCTGTATTTCTTGTCATTGTTCCAATATGCCCGCATCATAGCAGGCCATCCGGTTTTGAATGCTATAAGCCCGATTTTTCCTGTTTCTCTGATAGGCTCAAAAGATTCGGGATCTAAAACTACACTCTCAATTCCCGGGAATGGTTTACCCATTGAACCAGGTTTAATTTTCAAACCGGGCAAATTTGTGATCATTATTGACCCTGTTTCTGTTTGCCAGAAAGTATCATGGAATGGCTTGCCAAATTGTTTTTGTGACCAGATTACAGCTTCCGAGTTCAATGGTTCTCCAACACTGGCAAGGTATCGTAAACTCGAAAGGTCATATTTCTTAATTATTTCATTCCCTGCCTTCATCAGCGACCTGATGGCTGTTGGTGCTGAATACCACATTGTGATTCTGTTTTTTTCGATAAACTTGTACCAGATCTGTGCAGAGAAGCCTGAATCAAGAATACACTGAGTGATCCCAAGACTCCATGGACCTATAATTCCATAAGAGGTGCCAGTGACCCATCCAGGATCAGCAGTACACCAGTAGATATCATCTTCGTGAAGATCAAGCGCCCATTTTGCTGTAAGATATTGTGAAATAAGGGAGTAGTGAACATGTTTTACTCCTTTGGGTTGCCCGGTTGTTCCTGAGGTATAATGCAAAACTGAAGGCGATTCAGCTAATGTTGGAAAGATATCCATTTGCTCTACAAAGGAAGTTTCTTCAAGACTGAATGCAACTTCTTTATTTTCGAGAACTCTTGTCTTGTTATGATCAACGATGATAATGAATTCAAGAAACGGAAGTTTCGCAATGACTTTTCTTACTTTATGCAGGTGTTTTTTTTGAGTTATGATTGCCCGTGTCTGTGCATTTTCCAGCCTCACAAAAAGAGATTCGTCACCAAATGCAGAAAACAGAGGTTGAACGATTGCTCCGATTTTTAGGACTCCGAGAAATGAAAAATACAATTCAGGTAACCGATCCATAAAAAGACATACTCTGTCCTCATTTCTGATACCAAGTCCTCTAAGGAATGTGCCAATGGTATTACTTGCAAGCCGGATATCATTAAAAGAATAAGATTTCCCCACACCATCAAATCCCTCATATCTTAACGCTATTTTATCAGAATTCCCCGATAGGCAAATCCGGTCAGAGCAGTACCAACCTATATTTATTATGTCCCCTTGCTTGTGTCCGAGTTCCTTTTCAGAAACAGACCAGTCAAAATTCTTAGTTTTTTCTTCGTAAGAACCTATATTTGACATATATTAACTTGAATTACCTAACTGCGATATTATACAAGATATAACAAATTTTTAGTGTTTAAGTCCTGAAAACGTATTTTAGTAATCTTTTTAAAGAAAAATCTTTAATTACTGATAAGTTTAAATGCTAAAAAATATTTGACAAGCAATATATAAAGATCCTTGATTGACCAAATTTTTTTTATCAACTTAATTTTAAAATATTATTTTTGTTACCATTAGTAAGATCAGTTTAAAAAAGAATAAAAATATTTCAACGATTATTTATCAGTTTTCTCAAATGGCAGGTTAATGTTATTTAATTCACTTGAATTTGCAATATTTTTACCAATAGTATTTTTAATCTATTGGTTTGTTTTTAATAAAAATCTGAAGTTACAGAATGTTATATTATTACTCGCCAGTTATTTTTTCTATGGTTGGTGGGATTGGCGATTTCTATTCTTATTAGTTTCAATTTCTGTCTTTAATTATTTTATTGGGATAAATATTGACAAAAATGAATTAAACAAAAAAAATAAAATTTGGCTGATAACAGGTTTGATAATAAATATTGGAATTCTTGGTGTTTTTAAATATTATAACTTTTTTATTGACAGTTTTATTGATTTAGTATCTCTGGCTGGTTATAATTTGCCAAGATCATCTACGAGGATAATACTTCCTCTGGGAATAAGTTTCTATATTTTTCTGTCTTTAAGCTATATTATAGATATATTTAAGAAAAATCTTACAGCAAATAAAAATCTTATTGAGGTATTACTTTCGTTAAGTTTCTTCCCGATAATTCTTGCAGGCCCCATTCAACGTCCTTCGTTACTGCTCCCTCAGATTGTTAAAAGACGAGAGTTTAAATATGACCAATCCGTTGATGGATTAAGGCAAATCCTTTGGGGTTTATTCGTAAAGATTGTAGTTGCAGATGAATTGGCACCTCATGTTGATAATATCTTCTTGAATTTTTCAAATTATTCCGGTAGTACATTATTAACAGGAGCTATTTTTTATAGTATTCAGATTTATGCTGATTTCTCAGGATATTCCAATATAGCAATAGGGACAGCAAAGCTTTTCGGATTTGACATAATGCGTAATTTTGCTTATCCTTATTTTTCAAGAGATATAACAGAATTCTGGAAAAGATGGCATATTTCTTTGACAACATGGTTCAGAAACTATATATTTTTGCCATTATCATTTACTATTTCATGGAGGATAAAAGGAGAGAGAGTATTCTTTATCAAAACAGAATTTTTTATCTATTTAGTAGCTAGTGTAATAACCTGGGCTTTAACTGGTCTATGGCATGGCGCCAACTATACTTTCATAATATGGGGGATGATTCATGGTTTTTTTCTGATTCTTTATCAATGGCAGAGAAAGCCAAGAAAGAGGCTATTTAAGAAAGCAGGGATAAACAATGACCATTCTTTAGTAATAATTATTGAGACAATTATTACCATGATTATTGTTATGTTTGCCTGGATTTTTTTTAGAGCCAGGAGCATACACGATGCATTTGCTTATATAGCAGAGATGGTTTCTCCATCACTTTTAAAATTTCCACAAATACATCCATTAAAAATCGCAATATTGATTTCACTTTTTATTTTTGCTGAGTGGATACAACGAAAGAAAGAACATGCTTTGCAGATTGAAAACATTAAGAATAGGTTTTTAAGATGGGGAATATATTATTTGATTGTCTTCCTGATTCTGTTATATGGTGGCGGGAAACAAGAATTTATTTATTCTCAATTTTGAGCCATGAAGAGGTTTAATTTTAAAGTATTAGCGTTTTTACTACCAATAATTATTATTGGTGGACTTATGGAATTTATGTTAAGGCAAATGCCAAACGTTTATCGCTATAAGAGTAACTATTTAGATAAAAATTCCAATAATATTGAAGTGCTGTTTTTAGGAAGTTCGCATTCCTTTTTCGGGCTAAATCCTGTTTACACTAAAAAAAGAAGTTTTAATGCGAGCCACGTTTCACAGACTCTCGATTATGATCTCTTGATACTAAAAAAGTATGAGAATAAATGGTCAGATTTGAAATATATTGTTTTACCAATTTCATTTTTTTCTCTCTTTGAAAAAATGGAATCATCAAAAGAAGCATGGCGAGCAAAGGATTACTGCATATATTTTAAAATTCAATCTTCAAAATATCTTCCTTATTATACAGAAATGTTAAGTGGGCAATTATTAACAAATTTTAAAAGATTGTACTCTTATTATTGGAAGAAATCTGACAATATTGCCTGTACAGAATTAGGATGGGGAACTTCTTATAATTCAAAATACTCCAAGAATTTAATCGAATCAGGAAAAGAGGCTGCTAAAAGGCATAGAATAACTGACGATCAGTATTTTGAAGAAATGACCTTAGTGCTTGATTCAATTATTGGTTTTTCAAGAAAGTATAAAATCGAATTAATTTTATTCACACCACCCGCATTTGAATCTTACAGAGATAATTTGGATCAAGGTCAAATTAATAGAACTACTCAGACAGTCATCAACAAAGTAAATAAGTGTAATAATTGTTCCTACTTTAATTTTCTTGAAGATAAATCCTTTATACGCAGTGATTTCTATGATGCTGACCATATGAATGAATTTGGAGCTAAAAAGTTGACTTTGAAAATAGACAGCATTATTGAGAGTAAACAAAAAAACCTGTGCCTACACAATGGAATTTAAGTCACTCCTTCCCAATTTAAGATAACTTTTCCGCAATCGCCTTTCTCCATGACATCGAAACCCTTCTGGAAATCATCGATAGAGAAATGGTGGGTAATAACCGGATTTAAGTCTATTCCGCCTATTATCATTTGTTCCATCTTGTACCATGTTTCCCACATCTCCCGTCCATAGATACCTTTTATTGTTATTGCTTTGAAAATAATATCACTCCATGGGACTTCGAAATTTGAAGGCAGGATTCCAAGTAATGAGATACTGGAGCCATTATACATATTATTTAGCATTTCCACGAATGCCTTTGGAGATCCTGACATCTCAAGACCTATGTCGAAACCTCTCATCCCCAGCTTCTTAACAGCATCTGAGATTTTTTCCCCTTTTGATGGATTGACAGTAAGAGTAGCTCCCATCTTTTTCGCGATTTCAAGACGGGAATCACTAAGGTCGCTGGCAACAATAAATCTTGCACCGGCAAATTTAGCTATTGCAACGGCCATACTGCCAATTAGACCCGATCCGGTAATCAAAACATCTTCACCAATTAATGGAAATGATAAAGCAGTATGGGTTGCATTTCCGAAGGGATCCATAATTGCTGCCCAGTCATCAGGAATCCTGTGATCAAGAGGGATCACATTTTGGGCAGGTATCTTTACATATTCTGCGAATGATCCATCGATATTAACTCCGATTCCCACAGTGTTTTCACAGACATGCTCTTTTCCACGGCGACAATTGCGACAATGACCACAAGCTAAATGTCCTTCTCCTGTAACTCTTTCACCAATTTTGAGGTTGGCTACTCCCGCACCCATCTTTTCTATGTATCCCATGTACTCATGACCAATTATCATTGGAGTCCGGATTGTTTTTTGCGACCATGCGTCCCACTCATAAATATGAAGATCCGTACCGCAAATTGCAGATTTTTTGACTTTTATTATAACATCATTAAGGCCTGGTTCAGGAACAGGGACTTCCTGCATCCATAATCCTTTTTCGGGTCTGGCTTTAACAAGTGCTTTCATCTTCTTCATAAAGACGTAATTTAATAAGCTTATTTTTTTAATGATTTTCTTCGTTTACCCCGGCCCCAGGGGGAGCGAAGAAAATCAATTTACTTCCCTTGAGGATGGAGTAAATAAATTGATTTTCAAGCGACCTTGGCTGAGATGTTATCTGTTGCTTATCCTCTTTTAAATTTAATTCTGCTAAATTAATACAAATCTACTGCACAAAACCTGATTTTCGTTATAGTATTATATGTAATCACGTTTGTCTATATTTGCAATTACGTTAACCGGTTTAACCATTATATGGAACAAGTACGAGTACGTTTTGCCCCAAGTCCTACCGGCCCATTGCATATCGGAGGTGTAAGAACCGCTCTTTACAACTATCTTTTTGCAAAAAAGAATGGTGGGATTTTTATTTTACGGATCGAAGATACAGATCAGGGTAGATTCGTTGAGGGAGCAGAAGAATATATTATGGAATCACTTAAGTGGTGTGGAATAGTTGTCGATGAAGGGATCAGAGAGGGAGGAAATTATGGCCCTTATCGCCAGAGTGACCGAAAAACAATATACAGGCAATATGCAGATATCCTTGTAGATAAAGGTGATGCCTATTATGCCTTTGATACTTCAGAAAAACTTGAAACTCTTAGAGCCAAATCTGAAAAAGCAGGGAATACATTTATTTATAATGCTGAAGTAAGAAAAAGACTGATTAACTCAGTCTCCTTAAAAGAAACAGAATGGCATGAAAAACTAGGCAAAGGAGAGCCTTATGTTATCCGCTACAAGATGCCACATAATGAAGATATCCATTTTGATGACATTATACGCGGACACATTGTTGTAAATACCGGCACCCTCGATGATAAGGTTTTATTCAAATCGGATGGCTTACCTACATATCATCTGGCAAACATTGTGGATGATCATCTGATGGAAATAAGCCATGTAATCCGTGGGGAAGAATGGCTCCCTTCATTGCCGCTTCATATTTTGTTATACAGGTCTTTCGGCTGGGAATCCCCTCTTTTTGCCCACCTGCCCTTGCTGCTGAAGCCTGATGGAAAAGGTAAATTAAATAAACGCGATGGTGATAAAATGGGATTCCCTGTATTTCCTCTTTTCTGGCCATATGGCGAAACAGCTAAAGGCTTCCGTGAGGAAGGATATTATCCTGAAGCGTTTGTTAATATGCTTGCATTGTTGGGATGGAACCCGGGAACGGAACAGGAAATATTTTCGATGGAAGAGCTTGTAAAAGCCTTTTCAATTGACAGAGTAGGTAAGTCTGGTTCACGGTTTGATCCTGAAAAGGCAAAGTGGTTTAATCACCAATATCTTAAAAACAAGACTAATACACAGCTGGCAATTGAATTCAGAGAGTTTTTGAGACCGCATGGTTATCATGTTGATATTGTTAGACTTGAAGCTCTTGTAGAACTGGTGAAAGAAAGAGTAAGTTTTGTAAAAGACATCTGGGAGCAGACCGATTTCTTTTTTAAGGCTCCTGAAACTTATGATCAGGAAGTTGTTAAAAAAAGATGGAAAGAAAATTCTGCTTCTCTTCTTAAGGAGTTAAGATCATTACTCGACAAAATGACAGACTTATCTGTTGGAAAAACAGAACCAGTTGTTAAAGACTGGATTGAGAATAATGGCTATAACACAGGAACAATAATGAATGCTCTAAGACTTGTAATTGTTGGAGCATCAAGGGGCCCACATATGTTTGATATTATCAGCTGGATAGGAAAAGAAGAGACACTAAAACGGATCGATAAAGGTCTTTCTGTAATCGGTAAATGAAAGTGATGAACTTACCACAGCCTGGGGACTATATTAATATGCACACACATAATGGAAAACCTGCTGCAGGTATTTTTATCATTGAAAGTCTGATGGCGCATGAAGGAAGATTGCCAGAGGATGTTTCAGGAGAAACATACACTTATGGTATACATCCATGGTTCCTTAATGAAAACAATCATAAACAACAAATAATCTCTGTTGAAAACATAGTCAGTCACCCAAATATAATAGCCATAGGTGAAGCCGGATTTGACAAACTCCGTGGACCTTCCCCTGAGCTACAACGAAGTATCTTTGATAAGCAAGTTGCTATAGCTGAAGCACACCGGAAACCGGTTATTATTCATTGTGTCAAAGCCTGGGATGAGCTTTTGTCAGCACAAAAAAATTTAAAGCCCCAGACACCCTGGATGATTCATGGGTTTAGGGGTAGTGTTAAATTGGCAAAACAGTTATTATCAAAGGGGATGCATCTTTCTTTCTGGTTTGATTTTGTTATGAGATCTGAATCGGCAGAACTTTTAAAGAGTCTTCCTCCCGACAGGATATTTTTAGAGACTGACGGTGCTGATATAGATATAAGAACCATTTATGGGAAAGTTGCTAAGGATCTGGACATGTCGGTTGATAAGTTAAAATCAATTGTTCTGTCAAATTTTAATGATTTTTTTTATGTCTGATTGGCTAACACGAACTCAATTACTTCTGGATGATGAGAAGTTGAAGAAACTTAAAAATGCTAATGTACTCGTTGTAGGTTTAGGTGGAGTCGGTGCTTATGCAGCAGAGATGATCTGCAGGTCGGGAATAGGATCGATGACTATTGTCGATGGGGACCATATCCATCCTACAAACAGGAACAGACAGTTACCCGCACTTAAAAGCACAGAAGGCCTGGCAAAGGCCGAGGTAATGGGGCATAGAATAATGGACATTAACCCTGATATCAAACTCACTGTTATCCAGGAATTTATAAAGGATGAAAGAATGGCAGAGGTTTTAGATAAGGGTTTTGATTATGTTGTTGATGCTATTGACACTCTGTCTCCAAAAATATTTCTCATATATCACAGTATGCAAAGAAAGTTTCCTGTGGTAAGCTCGATGGGAGCAGGTGGGAAATTTGATCCGACAAAGGTAACCGTTTCCGATATTTCAGAAACTACTGATTGTTCGCTGGCCCGGATTTTAAGAAAAAGGCTGCATCGGATGGGGATCAGAGAAGGATTCACTGCTGTTTATTCTCCTGAAGCTATTGACAAAAGTAAGGTTGTTGCAACAAATGGTGAACACAATAAGGCATCAATAGTCGGGACAATTTCATATATGCCTGCAGCTTTTGGTATAGCCTGTGCATCAGTAGTGATACGCGATCTGGCAGGCATCTCAAGGTAAAACACCAATTTAATTAGTAAAATTATTTAATCAGAAAATCAAAAATGAAATGAGACTCTTTGATGGAAAGAAACCCCCGGATCTTCAAATAATATTACTGGCCCTGATCAGTGTTTCAATTCATCTCCTTGTAATAAATAATCTTGAATATCACAGAGATGAGCTGCTCTATTTTTCTCTTGGTTTACATCCTGCTGCAGGTTATGCTACTGTACCTCCAATGATAGGCTGGATCGCCTGGCTGATGGAAAACCTGTTCGGCTATTCGGTTTTTGCGGTACGTCTTTTCCCTGCGCTGTTAAGCGGAGCGATGATATTCCTGGCGGCATCGATGGCAAAAGAACTGGGAGGTTCAGGATATGCCTCTTTTCTAGCTGCACTAGGACTTTTAATATCAAATTTTTTCTTGCGTTCATTTTCCCTTTATATGCCTGTATTTATGGAAATTTTTCTTTGGACATTATGCATATTTTTGATTATAAAGTACATAAATTCAAAAAAGGACAAGTTTCTCATAATATTTGGTGTAATTACCGGTATTGCATTTCTCAATAAATATCTTGTAGGTCTGCTCTTTGCCGGACTAATCGTTATAATACCTTTTACAAAATACAGGGAAGTTTTCAGGAAAAAAATGTTCTGGGCAGGTTTAGCTGCAGGATTTGTAATATTCCTGCCAAACTTTATCTGGCAGCTATCAAAAGGATTTCCGGTTTTCCATCATATTACAGAACTTTATAACACACAACTGGTCCATATGAATGTCCCCTTATTTCTTAAAGAACAGTTGTTAATGCCGATTACAGGGACTGTTTTTACTATAGCAGGGCTCATTTTTTTTCTTTCAAACAAAAAGATTAAAAAATTCAGATTTCTCGGATTTTTATCACTTTTCATAATTGCAGGTCTTATGATTCTAAAGGGGAAAAGTTATTATACTTTAGGGATATTTCCTCTATTGATTATATCAGGAGCTGTAGCATATGGACATTGGATTAAAAAAGCATGGTTAAGGGTAATATTTCCGATAATTCTGGTACTGCTGACACTTCCTGTAATTCCATTTGGCATACCCATATATAATCAAGCTGGATTAATAAAGTACTTTAAAGCGCTTGATGAAAAATACAGAATCAATGCCGGCAGAAGATTTGAAGATGGATCAATACATTCATTACCACAGGATTATGCTGACATGCTGGGGTGGGAGGAGTTGACATCTATTACGAACAAGGCATACAAGATGATAGGGGATAAAAAAGCAAGTTTTATCTATTGCGAAAATTACGGACAGGCAGGTGCGATTACTATTATTGGTAAACGATATGGTCTACCGGAAGCAGTAAGTTTTAATGAGAGTTTTCGGTACTGGATACCTGAAAAGTTTAATCCAGATATTACATCATTAATATATATAAATCACCAACTGGGTGGAGACATTCAAAGGCTGTTTAATAAAATCACGCTTATAGGTAAAATATCGAATCCTGATGCCAGGGAATATGGTGCTGAGGTTTATCTATGTGAATATCCAAAGATTAGTTTTAATGAATTTTGGGCCAGTCGGTTAAGAAATCTTTGATTTGACAGCATATCCCATATACATAATTTGAGTGCTCCTGCTTTCGATCATAATAAATTTTTTACCAAATTCTTCATAAGTCAACTCTCCAATTGCTCTTTTGTTTAGATACCGGAGCATTTTCAGATATGAAATATTTGGTTTTATTCCTCTGTGTTCTTTCCAGACCAATTGATTTTCTTTTAATAAAGAACTTATTTCATCAGGTTTAATAAACATTTCCCAAACATGAAGATTAGGAGGCATTATGGCCCATCGTTTCCAGTCCTGCAGTATTTTTATAACGCTTAATTTGCTGAAATATGTCCGATTGAAAGTATCGTATATAAAAATTCCTCCGTTTGTCAAGACACGTGATATTTCAGAAATTACTTTTGGCAAATCATGAACATGTTCAAGTACATCACAGCAAAAAACCGAATCAAAAGAATTATTCTGAAATGGCAGATTCTCGCCCGTTCCCTTCACATAATTAATTTTCAGGTTGTTATCTTTTGCATGTTTTATAGCATTGTTCAATGATTGCTCAGAAGGGTCAATTCCGGTAGTTGTAAACCCCATTCTTGCTATCTCTTCTGATAATATTCCTCCACCACATCCCACTTCAAGTACATTAATTTTTTCCGAATTAATTTTAAATTGTTTGAATATATTTTTTGCATAATCGACCCTGAAAGGATTATATAATGTTCTTATGAGATTAAGAGAGAAGTCAGTTTGCCACCATCGGTCTCCTTCCAGATTATAAATCTCGTTATTTATACGGTTGTATATTTCTTCAGAAACTTTCTGCATTTTGCTAAACTTTGCAATGTAACTTATTTGTTTATAATGAGAGAAAATCCATTTATCCCCCCATTTTTTTCATAATATGGATTTAAATTTAACTCATAGAAAACTCTTTTTACCAAACCTATTCCCATAATCCGCTCTATTCTTTTCAAAAGTATGAGTAAACGCCAAACCGGTTGACGGGAATGAAACACCTTTAATAGAAAATTTCCTGTGATAAGAAGCCATCCGGGAATTATGTATTCTTTTTCATAAAAATAAAAGTTGGGGAATCGAAATGAATAGCGTTTTGCGATTAAATGAATTTCTTCGAGACTTATTTTCTCCGGTTCAATTTTTACAGGATGCAAAAAACTGTCGTTGGTCCGATATACCCCATTTTTCATTAGCTCTTCTGCAAGTGGAGCTCCGTTATATACACGTATACCTGAAGAGACAAAAACCAAATCCCATTTCGATGCAACCTTGCCTAAAGTATTCAATGTCTTAAGCACAGTTTCCTGAGTTTCTGATGTAGCACCAAGTATAATGAACCAGGTTGCAGGAATTTTTTTCTTTTTTAGCAAGTTTGCTGTGTTTATAACGTCCTCATGTTTAAAGTCTTTAGCCAGATTTACTAGTATTTCATCACATACCGATTCAGCGCCTATATCCACTTCATTAAAACCGGCATTTTTCATAAGATCCAGAAGTTCTTCATCAACTGACGCAGGAGAAAGCCCCATAGTATGCAACCTTAGGTCAAGCTTCTTATTGATGACTTCCTTCAATACTTCCTTTGCGTGAGAGCTGGGTATATTAAAAATGCTGTCAGTAAATTCAAGGTGATTAATACCTGTTTCCCTGACAAGAATTTCTATTTCATTGGCTATTAGTTTAGGATTCCTTAAGCGATAGTGATTGCCTTCAATTTTATTGTAAGTGCAATAAGCGCACCTGAAGGCACAGCCCCTTTTTGTTTGTATTTGAATAGGAGATCCAAAACGGCGATACTGGTCAAGATTCAGATAGCGAAGTGGTTTTGGAAAAGGGAGAGAGTCTAAGTTCTGTACACGGAATGGTTCACTATCCTGAATAATTGTCTTTTCTCGGCGAATAATCAACCCTTTTAATCCATTCAGAGGCTGCTTATTTTCAATTCGTTTTACAAATTCGGGCATTACGGCTTCACCGTCACCAGGTATCGCATATTCAAGGTCAAAATAATCCAGCATTTCTTTTCCGCTGATCCCTACTGAGGGGCCACCAATAACTATGGGACCTGAGAATTCTTTCCTGCAATAATCAATAACATCATTTTTGACATCTTCTAACAAAAAATGAACCTTGTAGCCTCCTGTATCATCAATGTTTCTTATGCTTATGCCAATTACATCAGGGACGAAATTCCTGATAGAATTCTGTATATCTTCTTTACAATTTGAAGAAAAGCATAAATCGAGAAAACAGACCTTGTGATTTCCATTTGTTTCCAGAACAGTCGCTATGTAACACAGTCCAAAAGGTATGACGGGCCATGGGTGCTTGAATCTGTTGGAGTTTATTAGCAATACCTTAGCCATAATTAAAAAATCGATTCCCCCCAGTTAACACTAATTGCATATTCCATGCATTTTTTGAATATTTCGTAGGTAAATTTCGGAGGTTGCATATTATCTGTTAAACTGTCAGTATTTTCCCTTTCGAAAATTCTGTTATCGGATAAATAAGGGCGGTACGGTTCCATAAAACGATCAAACAGTTCTTCAGCAGGATTACGTAAAACATTGTCTGCCGATCTGCCATAAATAATCTCCACACCTTTAATCTTCATAAATTGTTCATTATAGACGGATACCATCTCCAGCTTTGTATGAGAATTATTTGTCAGATGATAAATTCCGCCCGCAGATGCATTGGCAATTATCTTCATAGTGGCATTAACGAAATAATCAACCGGGATGATGTTAAGAGCGCCTTCCTTAGGTAAAAATATTCTAAGGGGTAAAAAAAGGTAACCTTCTTCATCAAGGAATATTCCATATTTTTTAGATTTCTTCCCATCATTATTCTTTATATCATTCAGATAAATTTCACTGATATATTTTACCGATTGAATAGGAAAATATAAAGCATTAAACCTGAGAGAACGGCCCGTACGCGAATCACCGTAAACAACAGATGGCCGGATTATTGTGAAAGGGATGGAATTCTTTTTGCAGAATGCAGCAATAATGTTTTCAGCCAATGCTTTGCTTTCTTCATATACATTTATGAAATCAGTAGATGATGAAAGATATTCTTTGCATACAGTAACATTTGCTCCTGCAACATATGCCGTACTTATATAATGAAAAAACTTCACACCGGCATTATCTGCAAATTCAAGAATACCTTGCAGACTGTTCACATTTGACTTAAAAACTATGTCCCGCTTTCGTTCCGTAAAACTTGTATCTGAAGCACAATGGATGATCTGCTCTGTATTAGCGCATAGATTCTTATATTCCGCTTCCGGCATGCCAAGCATCGGTTTAAGAAAATCAATTTCCACTAACTCCAGTTGACCTCCTGATTCTTCAATTCCAAACCATCGTAAAAGCCTTGAGATTCTTTCCTTTAAAGAATTTTCCTTATTTGAACGGCCAAGTACTGTGATCCTATAACCTTCTGAAATTAAGGAAGCCATAAGATGGCTGCCTAAAAACCCGGTAGCTCCGGTTAAGGCTATTGTTGATTTTTTTTCGAATGACAAAACAAAAGGTTTTAATTATGAATATAGCAAGTTCTCTTTTCTGCAGAATCCCTGGTACAAAACATACGGGTGACCTTTTACTGTACCGGGTTTTATTGAATACTCATCAACTAATGTATTAGCTTCTGTTGCTGCCACACGTATTCTATTAATCTCCTCCGCGTCATTATAATTAAAGAAATAATCATATTCAAAAATGCATCTTTTCCCATTATCTATAGGAGTTATGAAACCGAAATCATTGTCAATATGATGCTTTTCAGCAATAAGTCTGAACTTATCGTTGAGCTCATTAACTAAAACATTATCTATTGGTAAATAAATCAGTACTGGTAAAAAAGGTTTTTTACGACCTAATTTGGTGCTCATTATCCTGTACATATTCAGCCAGACCAGATCGGTCATTTCCTCCTGTGAGAAAAGTTTTTCAAAGAATGGCCTTAATTCCTGATCAATTTCCTGTGAATACAAAGAAGGGGAAGGAGAAAGTGCAGTCTCTAAAAGATCAGCGAAGCTTTTAATCCGCAAATAAGAATAAGGTTCATCATCCGACAGTTCTCTGATCATGTCCAGCCACTGAGCTGATTTTAACGATGGTAATCCAAGGTAAAGTGCTCTGAACAGACGCTGATCAAAGAAAGGGAATCCCATTTCACATATAGAGCGGATTGAATATTTATCTCCGACAACAACAACAAGATAAGGTATGCCTAATTTATTAATAAATATGTCCTTTATTTCAGAGGCTGATTTTTTAGTAGGAGAGAGAAATACAGATATATATTCAGCTCCGACGATTCCTAAAGCAAGCCCGATATGCCTGACTGAACAATCTTTTATAAAATCAAGGGCACTATCAAGAGTCTGAAAAGGTACAAGAATTCCACTTTCGTCATTTGTAACAGGATGAAGTTTAATGTTAGCCGATACACAAATACCAGGTGAATTTTTATGTTGCAGATTCTTATATGAGTAAAGATTTGGGGAAGAAGTATCATTTAAACTAAAAAAGGAACCCTCTTTATCAACAAATTCTGCGTCAATAAAATTATCAGCATTTATCCCATAGGTTGTAGAAAAGGTTGACATTATTCCTGAGCACATAATATTGGCACAAACAAGGGCTGCGGGTTCTGCCGCATTTATTCTGAATCCTCTTTTCTGGGCTTGCTTCTGAAGATCAAATGCAGCCACACCCGGACCTACTTTTACAAGCCAGTTCTTCTCATCAAATTCGATTGTTTTCATTCTGTTAAGGTCGATAATAGCTCCTTCATTTATAGCAAACCCCAGAAGATTCTGACCATTGCCACGAATAGTATAAAAGATTTTATTTTTGTTAAATAGTTTTACAAGAGAAGCAATTTCTTCCTTTGTATCTGGCATTACAACATAATCAGGAATTTTGGGTTCAGAGATAGGACTAAGATCGTGAGAATATGTTACTCTGATTGCTTCATCGTTAGTTGCCCAGTCAGTACCTACAATTTTTTTAATTTCCGAAAGTATACTGTCATCTTTTGACGGTTTAATTTTCCCATCGTTTTTTACAAAAGTTTCTATATGATTTTTTAATGCCTCCATAACTTTTGTAGGACGCATCTCATTGAGGAAGTAACACTGGTAATCACATTTGCCGCACAAATCACAACTTTCTGCAATCTCAACGCATTTTTCTGTCACAGAAATTTTATTTTCTGCAAGTGCTTCATAAAGTATCATTCTTCCCTGTGGGTAGAAGCTTACGAAATGTTTTTCCAACCCTGAAGCGCATACGCCACTTCCAAGAAAATCTATTTTACACATAGCATAATGACGGCAATTTCTTGCTGTTTCGTACGGTGTTTTCATATTGTCTGATTTATTGACATTATACTGTTTATATAAATATTTATTAGGTCAAGAAAATATCCGAGATTGACAAATATGGATAAAAATAACGGTTCTTAAAGAATAAAAGTTTAATATTATTTATGAAAAATATTAATAGGTATTCGCGAAGATTTTTTGAGATGATCAGCGAAAATCTTTGTAATCTGCGGGAGAATTCTTCTTTTTGATTTCCCGGTGAGCCAAAGGATCTTTACAGGATAATAATTATGTTGAATTATTTTCCTTATAAAAATATTTCAAATCTAAAGGCAGACAACATATCCGCAATCTTATTTCAGTTAATCATAAGGTTTATGTCTTGAATAAACTTAGAATAAAATTTTGGTATCAAAAGACCTTATTTTTCACATAAAAATGATGGCCATAAGAAATTTAAACATTTTCCATATCCCCGTCTTATTATAATTTCTTAACTTGTATGAATAATTGGCTGATCTGTAACTTAACAAATCTTAAAATGAGAATTCTTATTACCGGATTTGTTGTATTTGTGATCTGGTGCTTTATTTCCGCATGGCTTTATAACGACAAGCTCTTGCCTGCAATGAAAAAACCGGTCACGGTACAGACAATTTCTGAATCACAGACTAATGTGGCAGATTCTTTAATGAAACTTAAAGCATTGATGCCTAAGGAACTTCTGATCTACTTTGAATTTAATGATGCGAAATTCAAAACTGATCCGCTAACCGACAAAAGCATTGCTGAGTTTAAAGCATGGCTTGATAAATATTCCGGATCGATGCTCTCAGTTATCGGGAATACTGATCTGGTGGGAACAGATGAATATAATAAGGCTCTTGGACTGAGAAGAGCTTTGGTCGTAGCTAAGTACCTTCAGGAAAAGGGGATAAATTCCGGCAGAATTATTACTGAATCGCGAGGGAAAAGTAAGCCAATAGCAGACTATCTTACCTCAGAAGGAAGAGCAAAAAACCGAAGAACAGAAATTTCAATAAAAATGCAATAACATGATACAATTATTAATACAACTCACACAGACTGTTACAGGGGCTGTTATTACAATAGTAGCATTACTCCTGGTTGCAGTAATCATCGGGTATTTTACAGCATGGATCTATGCAAAGTCAGTTTATACTCCGGTAATTAAGGGCCTTGAGGCAGACAAAAACGAACTAAATAAACAGGTTGCCGGATTAAAAGAAGATGTAAGTAGTCTTAACAGGAAGGTTGATAAGCTGAATGATAAAATTGGCAAGCTTGAGGAAGAGCTAACCGAAAAGGATAAGGAGATAAAAAAGCTTAATAAGCAAAAGAAATAGTATAAAATTGCATGCTTGTATTTTGTTTGTATACCTTATAAAAAGTAATAATTTACTTAATGTGTGGGGATTCATTATTTTTGTCTTCCGACAAAAATAATTCCTGATTAGTATTTATTTTTATTTATAATTGATTACCCACCAGTGATAATATGTATGAATGATGTGGTAATTACTTTCAAAACATTTTTGAAACAGTTTTATTAAATCTTAAAAGAAACAGTTTCATTTAGTTAAACAAGTGAAAGAATGCCTTTTAATTTTTTAAATAACCAAAATTAAGTTCCATGTATCAAAAACTCAAATATATCCTAATAACAATAATGTTTATGCTGACATTTTGTAACAAAGGATCATTTGTCTCAATTCGTGATACATTATCTCTTAACGGATCGTGGCAGTTTGCATTAGATACAGCAAAGGTTGGCATTAAAGAGAAGTGGTATTCCCGGACTCTTCCCGATTCTGTGAAATTGCCGGGCACACTTGATGAAAACAGAAAAGGGATTCCAAATACCAACAGGCTGGAGACCATGAGGCTTTCCCGTGAATTGATGTATGCAGGAATGGCATGGTACCAAAAGACAATGGTTATCCCGGAAAACTGGAAAGGGCGGGGAATCAGGTTAATAATGGAGAGAACCAAACCAACACGGGTTTGGGTTGATGCTGTTCTGATCGGCAGCAGCAACGATATTCTGACAGCACAGTATTACGATCTGACAAATCACCTTACTCCCGGGAAACATGTACTTACAATTCTTGTGAATAATGATAACAAGTCCGTTCCGGTGGGAGTAACCGGCTCACATGCATGGACCGAACACACACAGAGCAACTGGAATGGAATTATCGGTAAATTTTTTCTTGAGGCATATAATCCAATTCACATTGAAGCAGTTCAGGTTTATCCCGACATTGTCCTGAAGAAAATTACAGTTAAGGTAAAGATATCTAATCCTGAGGGAAATGCTGAAAACACGAAACTGATACTAAAGGCTGATGCATGGAATACTGATGTAAAACATAACGTTCCCCCGGAGTCATTTCCTGTTGAACTTAAAAAAGGTGAAAATACGATTGAACTCACATACAGCCTGGGCAGTAAGACACTGTTTTGGAGCGAGTTTAATCCTGCCTTATACAAACTGGCCGTCACTTTAAAGGAGGAAAAGATATTGGATAATACAACTCTTGATTTTGGTATGCGTAAGTTTTCCACTCAGGGAACACAGTTTACAATAAACGGCACAAAAACATTTCTTCGCGGCAAGCACGATGCTTGTGTTTTTCCTTTAACCGGTTATCCTCCTATGGATGTTGAAGCCTGGCAAAAAGTATTCCGGATTGCAAAATCATACAATATCAATTTCTACCGTTTCCATTCGTGGACACCACCGCTTGCCGCTTTTGAAGCTGCAGATATTGAAGGCATGTATCTTCAGCCGGAATTGCCTTTCTGGGGGGCATTCAGTAAAAACAGGAATTCCGATTTAAATACTTTTCTACTTAAAGAAGGTGACCATATTCTTGAGACTTATGGGAATCATGCATCCTTTGTAATGTTTGCTTTGGGAAATGAGCTTTCAGGCGATTTTAATGTCATGAAAGAATTTTTAAATCATTTTAAATCGGGGGACAGTCGTCATTTAATGGCCTATGGATCAAATAATTATCTGGGTTTTAGGGGACAGGCTGAGGGTGAGGATTATTATGCCGCCTGCCGTGTCGGAGCCGATAAAGATACAACTTACAGGACCCATATCCGTGGCTCATTCTCATTTGCCGATGCAAACCAAGGAGGTTATATTAATGGTCGCTATCCATCTACCAGTCTGAACTATTCAGGTGCCATTTCAAAATGCACTGTTCCGTCTATCGGTACTGAGATTGGCCAGTATCAGATTTATCCCAATTATGAAGAGATAAAGAAATATACAGGTATTATGAAGCCCTGGAATTTTGAAGTCTTCAGGGAACGACTTAAAGAGAATAACCTGAGCGATCAGGCTATGGATTTCTTCAGGGCTTCCGGTGCATTAAGTGCAATTTGTTATAAGGCTGATATTGAGATGGCAATGAGAACACCCGAGTTTGGAGGTTTCCACCTGCTCGATCTTCAGGATTTCCCGGGACAGGGAACTGCATTAGTGGGTCTTCTCGATGCATTCATGGATAGCAAAGGAGTTATAACTCCCGAGGAATTCGGTCATTTCTGTAACAGGGTAGTTCCTTTGGTTATTATGGAAAAATATTGCTGGACGAACAATGAACAATTCAGAGGAAAAATCCAGGTGGCAAATTATTCCGAAAATTCATTAAAAGCGCAACCTGTAAAATGGGAACTTAAAAATGCAAGGGATGAAATAATTTTCCAGAGTGAAGAAGTAGTTAATATTTTACAAGGGGGATTAACAAATATTGGATCTCTTCATATTGATCTTTTGGGGTTTTCCAAGGCAGAAAAACTGACTCTTTCAATCTTTCTTGAAGGAACACATTATGAAAACTCGTATCCTCTCTGGGTTTACCCATCTAATGTAGATACAAAAGTACCCGGTAACATCCTTGTATCAAAAAAGCTGGATAGAACCACTCTTTCAAAACTTACAGACGGTGCTATGGTATTATTATTCCCGGATTTTAATGAAATAAGAGATCTTTCAGTAGGAGGATTGTTTACCCCCGATTACTGGAATTTCCGTATGTTTAAGAGCAACTCGGAATCAAATAACAAACCGGTCTCACCTGGTACAATGTCGATTCTTACAAATCCTGATCTGCCTTTATTTAGTGATTTTCCAACAGAATTTCATACAAACTGGCAGTGGTGGCCTATTGTTAAAAACAGTCGACCGTTTATTCTGGATAATACACCTAAAAGCTATCGCCCTATTGTTCAGGTGGTTGATAATATTGAAAGGAACCATAAGCTGGGATTAATCTTTGAGTTTGCAATCGGGAAAGGCAAATTACTGGTATGTATGTCCGACCTTAAAGTTATCCAGGATAAACCGGAGGGGAGACAGTTATACAGCGCTATTCTTAAATATATGTCGTCGGATAAATTCAATCCGTCCCAAACTCTCAGCCCAGCGGAGCTTGTTGCATTATTTTCATCTCCTTTAATGAGAGGAAAATAATGTTATCCGGTTGAAAGGGTCTTAGTCCTTTATAGCGGTCTTGCTTGCAGAATCTTATTCCTGAAATAAATTTTGACTATGAAAAAACCTGCAATCTTCTTTTTTGTGGTAATGATAACTGTCTATTTATCAACTTCCGTCTATTCTCAGGATCTTAAGATAGCCGGTAAATCCCTGCAAGACAGTTCTGTCAGTTATAAAGACGGCATATATGAAGGGATATCACGGGCAAAATACGTCAACGAGCCTTACTGGGGCAGTGTACATTTAACACTTAAAAACGATTTGTTCACTGAAATCAGTTTTGTAATCAGAGATTCGAATCTCCATGAAACTTTCGATGAGAATTATGAGAAGCACTTTGAAGGGAATCCGGTTTATATTCAACAAAGTAGAAACGATTGGAAAGGTGTTCAGACATATCTGAAAGAACTTAAGAGAACCCAGGACATTGACAAAATTAATGCAATATCGGGAGCAACATGGTCATTTAATATCTTCAGGGCATCGGTAAATAAAGCATTGGAAAATGCAAAGTAAAAAGTATTGATACTCTGGCATCATAATTGTGGGTAAAACAGCAGAATCAATATCCCGGATTATGGACAGATGCATTTTTAAAAAAAGTACCGGAGCGGTATTCCTTCTGGCAATATTATTTATTTCGGGTTGTACAAAGCTGATACCTAAGGAAAACGGATATCTCGAAGGAGTTATAACTATAGGTCCGATTTGCCCGGTTGAGAGAATTCCTCCGGATCCCGCTTGTTTGCCAACTGCCGAAACTTATAAAGCGTATCCGGTAAGCGTATTTACCTCAGACGGGAAGATAAAAATAGCACAACTGAATCCGTCACTTGATGGCACCTTCAGCAGTGAGCTACCTCCAGGAAATTACCTGGTTGTTCTTGAAACAGGAAAAAATAACATTGGTGGAAGCAATCTGCCTGCTGTTGTTTCAATAAGTTCACGGGGGGAAACCTCACTTAATATAGATATTGATACCGGTATAAGGTAACAGGGAATAAAACATCTACCCCACTTGTCTGTTACATATATCAGGATTATTATTATAAGGTATTCACGAAATTTGAAGTGCTGACGAGTTGAGAATTTATTCAATATTTTCTCTCAGGTATAGACTATTTTTGAAAATGAAAAGGTTTTTATTTCTTTCCCTTTTATATCTGATTACATTTTCTGCATCGGCACAAAAGGTTTCAATGCAAGTATTACAGACAAAAAACTCGAGCTTAACATCCTGGCAGATTATTGATAATCAGAATATAACAGCCTTCCCCGGTAATAATTATTTACAAAATGATTCTGTTACCTTCAGCCTTGAGGCAAATAAGTATTATTTTCTTAAGATCTCTGTTGCAGAGATTAATAATCCCGATACAAGTTTATATTCACTTATCCTGAATGGTGAACCCATCTTGTTTATTAAATCAGATATAGGAACTGGTGATCATTTATTTCCTTTTTTCACAGGCATACGATCCGTCAATGCAAAGATAACTGGTGGTACGAATGCAGTCATTTCTGATTTTCCTTGGCAGGTTTATTATATTTCAGGGAGTTTTCAGTGCGGAGGTTCGATAATCAATGGTAACTGGGTTGTCACGGCTGCCCATTGTACTAAGAACAACTCCGGAGGTTCAATTCTGGCATCTGATATGTTTGTAAAAGTAGGTGCAAATAACCCAGCCAATGTTCTTGATGGTAAAACATATTCTGTAAGTGAAGTAATAGTTAATGAAGGGTATAATAGTCAAACCCTTATAAATGACATAGCACTTCTAAAATTAAAAGACACTATTAATTATTTAAATGCAACTCCAATTAACCTTATAACTGCAGCTGATGTTGCTGCGGGTGCTACCGTTCCCGGTGTTATGTCCTGGGTAACAGGATGGGGGCTGACCCATGTTAATCCGGATGTTCTTCCGACCAGTTTGCAAAAAGTCCAACTGCCTGTTGTTTCTAATGCACAAGCCTCTACAGCCTGGGATTACATACCTTCAACTGATATCATGGCGGGTTATCTTAACGGTAATAAAGATGCATGTAATGGAGATAGTGGTGGACCATTGGTAGTTCCGGTTTCAGGAGAATACAAACTAGCAGGAATTGTCAGCTGGGGCAGTCCCAACTGCAATACCTACGGAGCCTATACCAGGGTTTCGGATTTTGAGAGATGGATTTTGAAAAATACCGGTTATGCGCCTGTTGGGGATTCAATAATTTGCCCCGGGGTTCAATCAAGTCAATATTCAATTGGTGCAATTCCAGGGGCCACTGCTTATGAATGGATATTATCGCCTGCCAGTGCCGGAGTCATTACGGGAAACGGCAGAAATGCCTCTGTGCTCTGGAATCCGGGTTTTACAGGTAAGTCAACCTTAGTCCTCAGCGCAACCATTAATAGTAGGATCTCAGACTGGTATAGACTTTATGTGGAAGTGGCACCTAACACAAAATTACTCAGTCAATCGGTCGATACAATTGTATGTGCCGGACAACCGGTTACTCTTAATATCAGTGCGGAAGGATACAATCTTATTTATAAATGGACTAAAAATGGCCAGGTTGTTCAATCAGGATCCTCGGCAAAATTTAGTATTCCAAGTACAACAATCAATGATTCAGGCGATTACAGATATGAAATATTCGGCTCCTGCGGTTCCATATTAAGCGGTGTTATAAAGCTTACTGTTTACCCGGTAACAAAAATATCTTTTATCTCACCGGATGTTGAGGTCCCGTTTGGGAATAATGTTTCTCTGGAGGTTAATGCAGATGGCCATGATCTGATTTATCAATGGCAAAAAGATGGTAAGGTGATCGATAATAGTAATTCTTCCATTTTAGTAATGCAAAACGTAAATGCCACCAACATTGGCATTTACAAGACTACCGTTACAGGCACATGCGGAGCAGAGATAAGTGATACAATATATGTTTATGTAAAAAAGGCAAATTTCTCAACTGAACCTGAAGTATTTCTATGGCCTACAATTACCAGTAATGAATTTACTGTTGCACTTAGTAATGATTCATATTATAATGTTCAGATATTTAACACTATGGGCCGGAAAATAAGAGAACAGATAAATTGCCGATACCAGACCATAATTAATATAAGTACCATAGCCAAAGGCGGTTACATCGTCGAAGTTTATAACAGGGATTTTCGAAAATCAATTAAAGTGATAAAAGAATGATCCCTGGATCCGCGAATAATATGTTTTTATTTTCTCTTGTAAACATCTGCTTCCCGAACCTCTTTTAAAAACAAAGTCCTTGGAGAGTTATAAAAATATTTAAAATCATCAGGGAATGATTGAATCGGGTTCCCACTTACTGAAAACTTTGAATTGAAAGTGTCTCTCCATGTTAATACATAACCAACGGGGTATTTGCTTACAACAGGTAAGAGTACTGTGGCCCACCAATTATTCATTCCTCTTCTTTCTCCAGTTTCGCTTAATGCCGTCAGTTTATTTCTCGATATAGCCTCCTTTGTAACAAAACCCAGGGCAGTGTCGAGTTCTCCTCTAAACTGTTCACCGCGATCATACATATCCAGCGAGAGCATATCCCTGATTGCATAGTGAACGGGTTATTGCCATGCCAACTGACAGTAATTACAACTCAACAGTTATAATGCACTTTAATTTGTTCTGCAATCTGGGCAAAACTTACAGAATCAAGGCTTCGTTAATTACCAATTTCAATGTGACCGAGCTCAAAACCTGCAACAGCGGGGTAATCCCCAGTGGATTCTTTTGTATCCGAATGATCCTTTTCATGCCACCATGTGTAGCCATACATCGGGTCATCCTGATGGCCATACATTACTCCTTTGTTCTTGAGTTCAAATAACGACTGGAATAATATTACAGTTTCTTTAGTTGCTTTTTTATCGGCTGGAACCGGGAGATTCTGACCAGAACAGCATAGAATTAGAAATGTTAATACCTATGTCAGATTTAAGGGTTTCATTTTTTTAGAATAAAGTAAAATTGATTCGGGTTACTTTTGTGTAAATAAGAATGAAAGAATTTAAACATTAAAGACACTGTTTTTTACTATTTCCTCATGTATATGTTTCTTGCATAAATCATTAATAACTTTAAAGCAGATGCTGCTTCATCAATATCACTTAAGAAGCCATTTTAATTTTAAAAGATTAAAGAATTTACTTTCTGATCAGTAAAAAAAGTAGCAGGTTTTTAATTATTAAGATCTCTTATAAATTTTTATCACTTTATATATTCAGTTAGTCAAAATTTGATTATTTAAAACTTTCTAAAAAAAAGAATGCAACTAAATGAATATAATCTTGATTATCATTATATTCCATTTTATATTGATGTCTGATTAGTCAGTATTTTTCCAGTTTGTTCATAAAACACACACAACTTTTGACGAAGCGCCACTTTTCTTGTGTTAACTGTTTATTCCCGTAATTATTCGTCCGAATTTCAAAGACAAAGTATAGTCAAACTAATCCCATTTCCCCACTAATTGGGCTTTAGCTGCTTGACAGGAATGTTATTAAGCTTTACTTTTACAATGAAATTTAACTCATAAAATAATGGAAGATATTTCAGTTTTACATAGATCTGACAGAATTATTGACAAAAAAGTCAAAAGAGATTTTAATAGACCCAAACTTATGCCTGAAACGGCCAAAAATAATCCTGTAATCAATGAACTGACAGCAGAAGTTGATGAAAACTTTATAAATTATCTTAATTGGCATGGTTTAGCAGATGAGCCCAACTTGCTGGTACTCTCTTCAAGGTTTCATTATTATTATGATAATGAAGAATTAAAAGGAGTAACGACCTTAATTAATCTGAAAAAGTTGAACCTGATAAAACATCTTGATGATTTTTTACACACTGTCAATAATGTTTTATCTCCGAAAACAAATTTTATAGGATGCTTTTCTGATCGGAAAACTCAAAAGGGAGTTAGCGTAACTTCAAGGATATATAAAAGATTCATTAATTTTCTGGATTCAAGGATTGATATTGAAATTGATAAAAAAGATATCTTAAGACTCTTTGAATCACATGGTTTCAAAGTTATTGATATGACAGAAATAAATGGGTTAACATATTTCAGAACCCAAAACAACTAAAGATCAGTTGCATAATTTTTAGTCAACTTTTTTTAATATTCAATATCCCGATTATTTAGAAAGGATCGATTAAAAAACGACAATCCACTGAAATCAGATATCGGTGATGCTCTCTTAAGAGCTGCATGGAATAATAATCAGGTCTTCATTACTATTTTCTGAGGTAGTTTCCATTTCAAAAGATCGCACTCAGGTATTAAAGGATCAGAAATCATTATAAAGTTAAAAGGATTATCCAAAACTGTTGAGATTTTTACTACCTTCTTAAGCCGAATCCGGATGGTTGAAATTTTGTTTATAAAAGAAATTGAATTTCATTTATTTACAATATGTTATATTGTAGCTTTACATAAGGAAGATTGTTTTCATTAATTCGCAATTAAACAATTTAAAAGGACCGAATTGCATCCTACTAACATAATTCAGGGTTTTGCAGTACCAGGTAATTTAAAAAAGAAAGTATTTATTGCCCTTCTATTATTATCAATTGAATTCAGGATTTCTGCACCTTGCTGGGATTCAATAATAATTTTAGATTATGCTCCTATTGAACCATATAAACAGCTTATCCTCGCAATAGGAACAGTAGAAACCAAAGGCGACACTCTGGCTTATAATCCCATTGAAAATGCGGCAGGATATTTTCAGATACGTCCGATAAGACTTGAAGATTATAATAATAGAACAGGAAGTAACTATACTATGAAGGATCTGTTCATTTATGAAACCTCTGAAAAGATATTTTTATACTTCGCTGATCAGATTGGCCCTTATGATATAGAACAAATAGCAAGAAAATGGAATGGATCGGGGCACTTGACTATAGATTATTGGAACCGGATAAAACAATTCCTGTAAAAAGAACCACCATATTTTAGTGCATTTAAATTTACTGTGTCGGATATTCTCTAAAGCTTGTTAAGGCAGATACAATTCATCTGGGTTAAGTCTTGGGCGGATGATAATTCATATGAGCCTGTAGTTGCATCTAAATTGAATAACTTGTTAATTTGATATAGCCTTTCGAGGTTTCCAGCAGGGGGTGAGTCTTATGGATTGTTTCCAATTATTAAATTTTCCTGATTTTTTATCCTTATTAATTAACAGTTAGTCAAAATCTCATTTTTAAAAATAAGTCAAAATATTAAATAACTTATTAATCCTATCACACTGATATTCTTTGTTTTATTTTTTTTAACAGATCTGATTACTCACATTTACTTATGTTTATTAATAAATTTTACCTGCTTTTTGACGAACCCACTATGTTTGTTTATTAATGGTTGATTCCTATAATTATTCGTCAGGATTCCTGAGATAAAGAAAAATATCCATGGCTCATTTCGTCAGTAATTGGGCTTCCGCTGCTTGACAACAATACTTTTAAGCTCTACTTTTACTATGATAATTAGGCACTTGGATTGATGGAATATATTTCCTGATTCGAAAGGAAGAATAAACAAGAAAGATATTCTTGGCACATCGAAATATGATTATCTGAAGAGATTAGTTATTATGACCTGGAGTAATTCAAGGTTAAAATTGAAAAGAGACAGTTATGAAGATATTTTACCAGATTACTGCAAAAGAAATTGGGGTTGTCTTACTAAAAAGAAGAAAGATCGCAAAAGCGTTACGCTGGTGGTTGCGTGAAAATGGGATCACTTATAATTCTACTTTTTTTTATAATTAGGTCAGGTTTCCCCTCATAGTTTATTCCCGGAAGAATTGTTTTTTCCTGAAGTTTTTAAAAATGCTAGTACCCCAGTCAAAGAATCGACAGCTGACAGCCCTGATATCTTTTTCATATTACGTCGGGAAATGTTTTTCATGATTATGCTTAATTTTATGGGTGCTACAAATTTACTAAAGAAGTCATATCAAATAACTAAATACTTATTTCTGTTTGAAATACTTTATCTTCTGATTTTGTTCCTGGGAAATAATTGATTTTCAAGAACTATTCAGGTATTATTATAGAAAGCCAATCGTCATATAATATTATAACCTCAGTAGTTAATTTAAATTAAAAAAACCGGCACGATGTCCGGTTTTTCCATTAGAAGATAGATCTTACCACCATCTTCTGAATATGCGTCCAAACCTGCGGTCGAAACTCTTTGTTGTGCCTGTCAGATTGTTTGTTATTGTTATAAGAGTGAAATGCTTGTGTGCTGGGTCCACCTGGAAAGCTACATCATATGAATCAGTGCCAACCACATAAGTAATTTTTCCGGCCGAAACTACCAGACTGCCTTTATAATCCGTAACAATAAGCGGAGAAGTAATAGTTTTTGTATAGGTATTGGATTCTTCGTTAATACCAGTAACTGTACCGGTATAAGTAATTGAATCAGACGAAGCGATATGTCTGAAGTTTATGTATATCAGATCACCAGGTAGGTATATAACATTTCTGAAATGGGAAACAGCAATGCGCATTTTATTAACATTGCGTGTAAATTTTAGTGTATCGGTTTTACCTGTTGTTGCTACCGCCCAGTTCGTGGCAGCTGTAATATTGTCAGTAACAGAAATTCTGACCGATTGAAGCCCATTATATTTAACTGCTGCTTTTTCCCTGGCGACTGTACGGGTACCATTTAACATAATCGTAGTACTATCTGTGGTTACAGAAAAATGGTTGAAAATAAATGCCCTTGAAATTAGTCTTGGATGACTGACATCAGGGCGATTGATGGTGACAATAATTTCACCGTTCTTGGTAATGTTTTCGAAAGCGCTACTATCCTTATAGTTATAGTAGGTAAGCGTAACTACTTTTGGGAAAAAAGTGGTATCGGGGTGATTTACAGTTATTATAACAGTGTCAGTTGGGCTTGCAAAATACGATTTCATATTAGCAACTACATAATTATTGTTTTGCAGTTCATCAAGTTTGCTGTCAATATCTTCCTCCGTTTTATCCGCAATAGCATCCTGGGCATCGGAATTTTGTACCTGAATAGTCTGTTTACTTGTAAGTGGATTAGTACTGGAGGTTGAAGATTCCTTCTTGCAAGAAGATAATAAAAGACTTCCTGCTATAAAAAAGAAGGAAAACCTAAAAATGAATTTTCTTATTTCCATAATCTTTTATTTAGTTTGAGGTTAATAAATTTAATTCTCCTTTTAGATGTTCATATTGTTTAAAGGTTTAAAATAGTCCTAACAACTATTTTAAATTTTTGTTTATTTTTTGGCTTTTCTGCTATCTTAAAAAACAAACACGGGTCAAATAAAGTATAATGCAATCTAAAATAAATTAGATCTCAGGCATACTAAACAATTCGTCAGAAGATCCTCGAAGATTAGAAACGGAAGACGGGAACTACGTTATGACCTATACATGCTGGAACCTTTAAAAGGCAAGACTTAGTATTGCTATATCTACAGACCTTTACAACTGGATAAAGAAAGAACCGGCCTTCATGAAAGCATTTGATGGTAAATATTTAATTACCTGGTCCAAATCGGGCTCAATAGTTACAAAAATGGCGAATAACTGACCAGTAACTGCCAGGATAAAAGAAAAATACTGGATGTATCGGGGCGAAAATGGCATTAACCCGGCATGGGCGGGAAATCTCATGAACCCTTTAAAAGTTCTTCTGCTTCATGCCAATCGCTTTCTGAAGTTCCATGTTCCCCACGGGCAATACGCTCGTAGTAGATTTCTCTCGCTTTTTCACGAATTTCATCTTCACTCGGTGAGGATTTACTTGTAGTAACTTTCTTTCTCTTTAATGCTTTACCCTCATCAGAAGATTTCTTCGGTTTGCTGATTGCTTTTGTTTTTGAAGTTTTCATCATTCCCGGTTTTATCAAATTAAATCATTGCTTTTAACTGTTAATGTTACATCAATTATTCAACGAATAGTATAACTTTTTAAAATTTGCAAAGATTAGGTAAAACCTATAAAGAAACAGTAATTGCATCTATAATAAGCATACCCAATCATTTTTCATCTTCGATATTTCTTTTTTCAACTATAATTGTGCAGTTTGTTGCCAGGGCTGTCAGGGTACCGACGGCTGCAAATATGGGAGCTAAAACAACTCCGATCGCACCAATTGTTAGGGGGAACTCCATAATGGTTTCGTCTTTGTCGTTTTTAATTATTATTCTTCTGGCATTTCCTTCTTTAATTATCTCTTTAACCTTGGTTAAAATCTCATCGCCGGAAACCTTAAATGATTCATGATTTGATTTTTCTTTATTTGTCATTATATTTCATTTTGTTTGCTATCAAAATTAAACCTTAGTTTAACCTAAAGCAATTTTATTTCTTGCAATCACATTTTGGGCATGATAAAAACATCAAAAGCGATAGCAATCAGCTTACCTAAATCTCAAGGTCTTTTACTTCAGGCTCCTTTTTATCCGGTTCATGGAATTGTCTGACTTTCAATGACACAGCCAGTGGTGTTCGGCTGCTCTCTTGAATTAAAATATATACCATCCATCTGGGTTAATTCTTGGATGGATAAAAATAAATTTGACTTGTATCATAATCGTTTCGTAACTTTATTAAAAATAAGTAATTGGACAAATTTTTATTGATTCCTTATTCTTCTATTTTACTACTTCTGTAGGGTCCGGATTTTTATGATGACATATTAATATGATTTAATTTAAAATATGTTACCCATGCAAATGGTTACCGGTTTGAAATTAAAACATCTAATTGTATTCATCTTCATTGGGATAATGATCATTGCTTGTTCTCCAACAAGGGTAATACGTGAATTACATTATCCTTATCCTTATCCAGCTCCATATTCCACCAAAATCTTCAATAAGAATGTAAAAGTCCACATGAAAGATGGATGTTTGTATATGCTTGATTCGTTAATAAAAAATAGTAGTCCTGAGACTGTCAGAGGATATGGATCCTATTATAATCAATATAGAGAAATAATAAAATCTAATGTCGATTCATCAGGTATCCGGATTGCACCAGTATTTCAAATTCCATTATCTGATGTTGCATTATTTGAAACAAATGATGTAATAAGGGCAACTGGAAAAATCCTCGCTATGGCCTTAATCGGAGTACCAACAGCCATTATCACCGCCTATTGTATTATTAATCCTAAAGCATGTTTTGGTTCATGTCCAACATTTTATGCATGGGATGGAGTAGATACGAGTTTAATGGCAGAGGGTTTTTCGTCAAGCATATTGAGGTCTTTTGAAAAAAAAGATATCGACATGCTTTACTGGTCAAAAGTAACAGGCGATGATTTTCGACTTCGGTTAACAAATGAAGCACTTGAAACACATGTTATAAAATATGCCGATTTGTTGGTTTTCCCCAGGGCCAACAATGAAAGAGTCTTCGCTACTGAAGATGGAAAGTTTTTTAAGACATCTGATATTCGAAGTCCCTCAACCTGTATTGCTCCTGAAGGGGATTGCAGGGAAGCAATTAAGCAAATGGACCATAGGGAGCGATATTCAGCGGCCGATTCCACAAACCTTATTCAGCGAGAGTATATTGAAATGAATTTCGATTCACTTCCCGGAGGTAAATTGGGCTTGATAGTTGGATGCAGGCAAACATTTTTAACAACTTATCTGTTTTATCAAAGCCTGGCTTACCTGGGTAATTCTGCTGGTTATTTTGCTGCCCGCATTGAAAGTGGCGACAATAATTTGAAAAAGCGTGTTAATAGGGTTTGGGAAGTTTTAGGAGGTATTGAAGTATTTGTTCAAAACTCAAATGGAGGTTGGACAAAAGTCAGTCAAATTGAAGAAATGGGGCCAATAGCTACAGATGTTCATCTAATCGAATTGCCAAAAACCGGGACAACTACGCTTAAAGTAAAATTGAGACTTACAAAAGGCTTGTGGCGAATTGATTACCTAGCTTTGGCTAAACTTGAACAAAGCGTTGAACCAATAAAAATAAAACCATCATTGGTGATTAGAGAAAATAGCATTGAAAATAATCTGGAATCCCAATTAACCGATACTCTAAAACCATTGATTACCCTACCTGGGGATGTCTATAATCTTCGTTATGTTTTTCCCGATATATCAAAAAACTACGAGGTTTTTTTGTGTAGCAAAGGATATTACATTGAATGGATGAGAGAAACATGGTTGGCGGAAGAAAACCTTAAGAGAGCATCCCTGATGTTTGGTTTTCCTAAATTATTTATGAGGATGGCTGCGGTAGATTTCAAAAAAATTGAACCCACAATGGAAGATAATTTTTGGAGGAGCAGATATGTTAAGAAGAATTAATTCAATATTAGTATTTTCTGTATCCATTTTATTCTTATTAGGGTGCAGTACTGCAAAGATTCCAATGAGTTATAGATTTAATCCAAGAGATCTAAAAAAAGAAATCACTGGCTGCTGGATTGAAGTGAATATGCATTCAAAAGCTAATGTAAATCCTGAAATGGAATTGTCCGGCGAGCTTGTTGCCATACAATCTGATACTGTTTATGTTCTTACAGAAGTGCAGCTAAATGGCATTCAATTAAATAAAATTAATGAAGCAATTTTATATATTTATAATAGTCAGGGAGGTAAATATGCAGCTGTCACCGGATTATTATATTTATCTGATATTATAGCTGCAGCGGCAACCGGAATTTCTACATTCTTGGATATTGGACTTCCTTGGTTGGTTGGAGGGTCGATTATAACTTTTTCTGAAGGTAATAATTCAAATCTATTGATTTATCCAAAGAAAAATACGATAGAAGATTTCAGAAAATTTGCACGATTTCCCCAGGGAATACTACCGGGAGTAATGAAGGACAAACTTCACCTCATACTTACTAATTAGTAGCAGGTAAATCAGTATTTGACTTGGTCTCTTGGGTTAGTTAAAGCATAACTGTTAATCTGAATTAATTCTTGGGTGAATGGATTTTTCATTTGAAATAAATATATTTGACTTTGGCTTGAACATGGCAACTTTTTTTTATTGAAGTGTATCGAAATATCATTTGATATTTGATTCCTTTTTTAAAAAGCAGTAATTAAGATTAGGAAAGCAAGGCTGTTTATTTAATCTTGGCCCTTCTTGATGGCTAGAGTCCGGTTGAATTTGATTAAGGGTATTTTGGGAGCCATTTGTAAGACAAATAATTATGGTTTTTTAAATATGGTAATGTATCTCCGGCATAAAGAATTTACCACCTAAAGGTCAATTGTCCTGAGCAATAATGAACTTAAAAAAAGGCGACACTTGATGTAAAACATGAAGGTCAATTTCAGTGATACAATCCTGTTGGGCAGGCAATAATATATAGTGTCGCCTTCTGAAAATGTCTTTTATAAGTTACGTCAGGATTATCTTTTTAATTGCTTTAATTATATTAAATCATAGTGCTACAATAATATTAAGCAACTCCTGTTTTGTTTTTCCAAGTTTATAACCCAGCATTTCAATCATTTCTTTTTCCTTGCCTTCACTGAAACATAAATCTTTATCAGAAAGGTTTTTATATTTCTGTTTGAGTTTTTCTTTCTTAATGTCCCAATATCCGATTACCTTAGTGTTCATGTTGTCTGACTTTAAAAAGTATTGCATAGAAAGATAGTTTAAACTAAATCCATAATAAATAGGTAATTAATTAACTTATTAACATTTGCCCTTCACAAATGAACAATCAGTTAGTCACAACAATCAAATTACCAAACTTTTTTGTTTTCATCTGAATAGTATCAGTTAATGGCATTTATTCTGGTGAGGTATGTACTCAAATCTGGATTCATACGGACATTTATATTGAATTACCGGTAATGCGCTCTAAACTCCATAAAGTACCGCTTATCGGGCGATGGGCACATTACATTCATCAAGAATACAATTATTTAATTAAAAAATTGTAATTATAATTCCCACTATTTTAATTTAATTTGTAGTCTTACTTAATTGAATTTTGCTTTTGAAATTTGATATTCGTAGGATTTAGTATATTGCATTTAATAATGGGGGAGATCAATATTCTTATTTGAAGAAATGAAAACAGGTGAAATTCATATTTTACCTACTGGCAACATTCCCGAGTTTCTTTTTAGTCCTGAGGGAATTATTAAGATAAAGGGACGGGGATTGTTTGGGAATAATACTGAAGTTATTGAGCAAGTATTGAATTGGATTGATGAATACCTTAGAAATCCTGCAGAAATCACAAATGTCATTCTCGCATTTGAATATCTAAATAGCAGTAGTACATTAATTATAGTTTCTATCCTCAGAAAACTTTCACAAATTATTCTCCAATCGGAGAAACTAGTCATTCAATGGTATTATGAAGAAGACGATGAGGATATACTAGAACGGGGGGAATATATTTCATCGACTTTAAATATTCCCATTGAATTTATTATGACTAATAGCATTGCCGGTTGTTAAGCAAAATATTTTAATTGTTTTAGGGGTTACCTCATTTGCAGAACGATAAACCAAAGGGTGTGCCAGAAATAATTGATAAATACAAACGAATGATCTGGAGCAGGAAATCATCTGAATATATGACTTTAAAAAAGATATAATTATTTGATTTCAGGAATTCTGCAAATGGATTACAGCAGTTTTATATAAATTCATTGAAATAATCTCACATGTGTGCGGAAATGGGGAAATAAAACTATCAGGTTATCTTAATAAGGTTAACAAATACATCTAAGACCGAAGAAAAAAATGTCCCTTTTTCGAGTATATCCTCATCATCATCTTTGTAGTACCAGTTAATTAAGAGCTTTTTCTTATTATCCTTGAGATGAATATGTATAATTTTATGAATTGTATCTATTAAGTACTTAGTACCTTCACTATTAATATATTCAAGACAAATTTCAAGGCAGGTAATATCAGATGGGCTATAAAAATATTCATTTATCAATTCATCTAAATGGTCAAAGAAGTCCATGGGATTTTCAGGAATTAACCGACCTGTTATTTTGATAATCCCTTTCGGGTCAATTATGACCTCCGGTGTGCTTCTTGTAGGAGATAATATTTTTTGATTTTCAGACAAAATCTTATCATTTATAGATAATTGTTAACTGACTCATTCCAAGGAGGTTGTAGAAACCCTTACTATTAATTATTTTTCCTCAAACTTATTCTGTCTTGCTTTTTACTGTATGGATAAGTATTATCTTTATTCTCTTTAGTGTTATTTTTGTGTTCACCTTCATAGTTTTGCTTACTGGTTAGTTGTTTATAATACCCAGATGATAATCATATTTTCAAAGTTACAATTTTCTATAATATGAAATTGTTTTTCAACAGGATATTGTTACGAACTTTTCCAATAAAAATACATTTTATTTTGTTGAAGTACAAAAACCGGACAATCTGACCACACTTGGATTGTCAGATTAAACTTAATATATCTAACTCAGCAACAAGAACTTAACTCCAGATTGGGATGGTCATTATATTCCAGCCAACTAATGAACTTTTGAGATGAATCCGGAATTTATAGTTTTCAGATAGTTAATTTCTTATTTTTCACACTGAGTGATTGCATTCTTGAAAGCTTCGGCAATATTTTTGGCTGTTTCTACATCGTTTGCCGCGATTTCTACATCAGTTCCCCAGGCTTGCTGTGCCCCGTTTTTATATACTTTCACAAGTTTTTCTTTATTTTTGCAGGCAAGGGTCACTTTCACATTTTCACCGCTCACTTTAAAATCGACCATTAGCTTAGTCATATCGGTAAGGGCAAATTCATAGATTTCATCCGTTGTTTTGCCTTTATCGTCAATGCTGGAAATGGTTAATGAAATTTTACAAGGATCATTATTGGTGAGCTCTATCTTTTGCTTTAACTCTTTTCCTTCGCTTTTCAGGTCGCCAACATTATCCATGATAAATTTCATGGCAGATTGTTTATCGCCCCAAACCTTATCTTTCGGCTTGCCATTGTTGACGAGATATTTAATGGCTTCGGCAATATCCTGGGCTTGTTTGGCATCGAAAGCCATGATTTCTATACCATTGTCAAATGGCTGTTGTTTATCTTCTTTAAATACTTTTACGAACGACTTTTTGCTATTAACGGATGCTTCCACATTCAGATATTTACCCGATGACCCAATTTTTATCGTGCCGGGGTCTAACATATATGGGTAAAATTCAAATGATTGTTTCACCATTATGCCTTTCGCATCGGTTTTATCCCGCACAAATTTGACATTCAGAGGTTCGGTTGAAATTGAGCTAAAATTAAGCTTATATATGTCGGGCCCGATAGTTTCACCCGTAAGCGTATTGGTTAAATACGTAATGGCATCGCCAATGTTTTTCCAGGTAGCAGGCTGAGTTTCGGAGCTTTTTATGGCTGCTTTAAAAGCTTCCACCATTTCACGGGAGGTTTCTAAATCGGTAGTTAAAATATCGATCTCATTTTGAAAATCTTGTAGTGTGTTGTCTTTATAATACTTGATGAACTTTATCTTGTTCTTCGAAATGGGAACGATGGTTATCTTTTTTCCGCTTACTTTAAAGTTTAAGCTGTTTGCATCGATGTCGTTGAGATAAAACTCATACCGTTCCTCAATGGGTTTTCCTTTCGAATCAGGCTCGGTATAAGTAAATATCGATTTTGTTCCATTTCCCGGGGTGAAATTGATTTTTTGGTTCAGCGTTTTTTTCTCTAAGGTCAGGTCCGTGGTGTTTTTCGTTATAAAATCGAGTGATTTTTGCAAGCTACCAAAATCAGGCATCACTGATTTACTTTTTTCAATAGCTGTTGAAAATGCAGCAATGATCTTGCGGGCCTGGTCGATATCTTCTGCAACGATTTCAAAATTATTATCAAAACTTTGTTGTTCATTATTTTTTGTATATTTAATATAATGGTCGTTTCCTTTAGTTTCAACCGAAACCGAAAGTTGTGTCCCACTGATCTTAACGGCTAAATTTTTTTTATCGATATCCAGGATACTGAATTCATATTTTTCTTCTGTGGAAACACTTTTCTGATCGGTCTTTTTCACAGTAAAACTGACCAGGTAGTCCTTGCGTTCACCAAATGAGAAGGATTGTTCGATATTTGACGAGCCTGAATTTATTTTGGAAATGTTGTTTTTAAGCCAGCTCAGCGCATCTGTATTTGTGTTCCATCCTTTTTCGCTAGAGTTGACCAATGGTATGGCGGTCTTAAAAAGATTTGCCAACTCCTGGGCTGCATCGGTACTGGATAACAAAATTTCAAAATAATTGGTATAGCTGTCAAGCTTATCTTCTTTGAAATGTTTTATGAACTTTTGATTGTTATTGATCGATAAGCTTATAAAAAGTTTTTTCCCGGATGTTTTACGGATAATTGTATTTTTATCAATGTCAGGCACATAGAATTCAAAGCTTTCTTTGGCAGATTTGCCTTTTTCGTCAACTAATACAGAAACGAAACTAAGCTTTCCTTTACTTTCGTCCAAAACATCGATAGATTGCTTAAAGGTGGTTTTGTCAATCTGAACATCTTGTACCTTCTCCTTTATTGAAGCAAGGGACTGGCTTAGCTTATCCTGCGATTTCGCATCGAAAACCGAAATCACGGAGAGAACAGCTATACAAAAGATTTGAAGAAAACTCGTTTTCATAGTGATTTAATTTAATGTTTTTTATAAAGATACAAAATTTTAACAAACAGCATTTGCTCATTCGCTTTGTTATCAGTTAACTGAACTGTTTTTGAGTTGCTGGAAGAAACGGGAATCGATAAAATTTTTAAAAACCTGAAAATATTTTGGCAAAATGAAAAAGCCGGCTAAAGAAACCGGTTTCTGGTTGTCCCGTCAAGTCTCGAACCGGGCCGACCGTTAAGAAATTGCCCAGTGGGCAATTTTAGGGAGGAGCCAGACTGCAGGGGTGGCCTTGCTTTAAACTGTTCTACAAAGCGAAACTCGTTTTTATTGTCTAAAGCCCAATAAAGTGAGGCTAAATACTGTCCTTTCATGATTTCTTTGAGTGAATTCTCTTGCGTTGAATTCTCAGCAATATATTCATTCATACGGGTTTTAATATCAACGTACAAGACTAAAATTAAATCGTCCTTCGTTGCAAATTTATTGAACAAGGTTCCGTTGGCTACACCAGCTTCTTGTGCTATCTTACTCGTTGGTGTTCCATGAAATCCGTACTCAACAAATAGTTTTAATGCTGTATCCAGTATTTTCCTCGTTTTTTCCATATATCTTAGATTGATTAAACAGTCAGCAAAAACAGATATGTTTTTTTAATTAGCAAGTTTTTATTGCAGGAAGTTTTTATCAGGTTGCACATACTTATCCACGAAGCGGGTGAAGCGGCAAGAAAAGGTTTCTTCTCTTAACCTGCATAATAAAGTCCTGCTAAGCACGTTTAATATCTGATGCTCAGCAAATACAAAAGCTAAAGTCTTTTCATAAATGAAAAATGATCCGTTATATGACATGCATTTATCATAGGTTTAGAATAGGCAAAAGTGTGGTGATTATATGATCTTTTGTGGTCATTAAGAATAATAAAACATTTACAACAATTTAAAGAAGATAGATATGGAAAAGGCAAAAACGATTATCACAATCAGTAGTGTTTTTATGTTTTTATTTTCTTATGGAAATATGTCAGGTAATATAGATCATTCTGTTGGATCAAATTCTGACCTGACAAGTTCAAAATCTGTTCAGACAAAAACAACATCTGTACAAACGGGTTCAAAGCCTGTTCAGACTAAAACAAAGTCTACACAAACTGGATCAAAGTCTACACAGATGAAATCAAAATCAATCCAAAAGAGTTCTAAATCCGAACCAGATAATAAGAGCAAAGATGTTGGAACTGTTAGGATCGGTACCCAAACCTGGGCAATAGCAAGCCTGAATGTAAGCACCTTTCGAAACGGCGATTCAATTCCCGAAGCAAGAACAAACAAAGAATGGGTAGCTGCTGGTGAATCGGGAAAACCTGCATGGTGTTACTATAATAACAACCCTGCAAACGGTCTGAAATACGGCAAACTATACAATTGGTATGCAGTGAACGACCCGAGAGGGTTAGCACCGGTTGGCTGGACTTTATCGAGTGATGCTGATTGGGCAAAGTTGACTTATTATTTAGGAGGACAAGAAGTCGCAGGCAGCAAAATGAAAAGCGCCAGTGGATGGAGTGATGGTAACAATGGAACAAATGAGAGCGGCTTTATAGGTCTCCCGGGAGGTTACCGTGTAGAGAATGGAACATTTCTCAACATCGGCAGCATCGGTATATGGTGGAGTTCAACCGAAAGCAAGGCTCTTAGCGCCATTGATCACTACAATGCACAGAATAACAGTTTAGGCAGGAGCAGCAGTCCTAAGCAACGTGGGGAATCAGTTCGTTGCCTCAGGAATTAGCTTAAACTCGCCCTGCCGATCCAAAATAAAAAGCCGGCTAAAGAAGCCGACTCTTTGTTGTCCCGTCAGGTTTCGAACCGGGCCGACCGTTAAGAAATTGCCCAGTGAGCAATTTTAGGGAGGAGCCAGACAGCAGGGGTGGCCTTCTGATCCAGAATCATTAATAAATATAATACTTATAACTTAACACATTGATTACCAAATCTATTGTATAAAGACAAAATCATTACATTTCCATTATTTCATACCATTTATCCCCAAAACCCAGCAAGAAACCTAGCAAGATTTTATGGTATACGTGGTCAAATAATTCCGGCCAACTATGGACAAGGTCTTTTATGATTTCTGCTTTAGTCATACCATCTTCTTCTTGTTGCGTAACTACCACCACCACCGCCAAAAAGAAGAACAACACCCAAAATAAATCCCAACCAATATAACGAACCTGTATTATGTTCAGCATACAATCCAATATTCGCCCCCAATAATTTTGCAATCAACACGAAAGGGGAAATGAACCCGTGAACAATACCGTAAAGGAAACCATATTCCTCCTTGGTCATGCCAACAGGAGCACAGGAAGTAACAAAAAACAGAACCAGCAATAATAATAATCCAATAAATATTCTTTTTGTTTTCATATAAATTAATTTTAAAATGTTTTTACTTGTTAAGTGATATAAATTTGAAGTATCAGAAAAATGTCAAAATATTTCCATTCAGAGTTTTATCAAAATTATGCTGGATAACCTTAAAGAGATCCAGGTATAATACAAAAAGATGAAATTATTAAAGAAAACTATCTATTAATTGTTTATAAAGGTGGGTATCTTTATACTGAAAAGTGTTACACAACTTTAGAAAAAGATTGCAAAATTCACACATTTCCCGGAACAATTCGTTAAAACTGTAAATCAATTACTTAGAACACACCAAATGCCTCATTCTTATTCATAGTCATTTATATTGAATCTTGTCTTTATCCTCTATAATTTTGACAGATTTGTTTAAAGAAAGAGAACTAAAAAGATGGATTAAGAAAAGAATGGTATTAAATACCACCTACCATTTCATTATGTAAAATCCGTCCTTATTCGACCACTTCAAAATCCGGTCTGGTAACACTTAATATACATAACAATACAACAAGAATTAAACTCCGGATTTTGGTGGTCAATTTATTCCGGCCAAAGATGGACTTGGACAACGGTTTATCCTAATCAACTGCATGTACAATTCGTTTAATTTTTCTGGCGATATCCTCAGGTGAAAGAACAAAATCTATACATCCGCTTGCCATTGCGCTCCTAGGCATATCTGGTTGCGCGGCTGTGTCGGGCTCCTGGGCGATAGTAATACCACCTACTTCTTTTATGCCGCACAACGCTTCTGCCCCATCACCGTCATAGCCAGAGACAATGACAGCGATGAGTTTGCCGTCCCAATGCTGTGTTATGGATTGCAGAAAAACCGTAATAACGTCGGGCCATCCCCTGGGTTTTGAAATCGGCTTTAAGCGAAACTCATCATCAAGAATGTGCAAGTCGCGATTTTCAGGAATGATAAACACATGGTCAGGCTGGATATCAAGTCTTTCCGTGATAAGTTCGACTGGCATCTTAGTATATCGAGGGAGAATTTCGTGGAGCAAGGTGGCTACAGTTCTCAAGTGATTAACGATGACGATAGCAACGCCCATATCTGTGGGTAGATTTTGTAGTAACCGGGTATAGGCGTCGAGTCCCCCGGCCGAACCTCCCACACAAACGATAGGAAAGTTTTTTGTAGAACTCTTAGCTTTCATTGCTTTCTTAGCATACATGGATAATTACTTTAAAGAATAAAAATACAGTAAAAAATCATAAACTATGAACGCTGTTGGGTATTTGTATAATTGATCAGATCCTCCCTTTCCTTTTCCTATATTCCCCTACTTCCTTTATAAAGGAACCAGGCATGCACTGCTTGTCCTATCATCATCAAGATAGGGAGTAACTTATATGCAATTTAAGCACTTATAAAATAATAAGTGTTACATAATACGGGAAATAAATTATATCATTCATACATACTTCAAAACGTTGTGCCCTTTGTGCTTAAGATTTTATGAAATAACCTATTCAAAACCTTCTTCTTCCGGCAACATAGGAATAACGGTCACCATAAATCATAATATGTGTGAATTATATAAATCTGATAAGGAATTGTGTAAAAATTCCCCGCACAAAAGGAATTATCTTTATATAGTTGGAATTTATAAGGGTGCAGGTTAATTTTAGTAGGTTATTAATGCTGGTTTAAACATGGGGGTGCCGAATATAAATCATTAAAACTGTAAGAAGATGCCACTAAAAAAGGGAAAGTCAAAGAAAGTGATCAACTCAAACATAGAGGAGTTACTTCACAGTTACAAGGAGGATGGAACAATCGGAACAAGCCACCCAAAGTCGATGAAACTGGCCCAGAAACAAGCTGTAGCTATAGCGTACTCAAAGGCAAAGAAGAAATAGCAACAACTGAAAAGAACGGAACTCCAGCCAAAATACATGATAATAATTTTTTCATAATTTAAAGAAATACAGTGCATGCCGTCCTGCAAAAGCTTGACGTCTTGACCACCGGTATGAATTACTGCAATATATTTCTTTAACCATGAAAGCATTTTATTAACAGATGAAAGCCATTCTAATAATAAATCCTTCTTCCGGGAAGATGAAAAGGGAAATGCCGCCTGTACTAAGATGGACTTTAAAAAAATTAGAAAGAAGATTATCGGGATTATTTAAGCCTAAAATAACAGAAGATGACGTTATAGAAGAAGTAAAAAAGAAGTGTGATAAAGCGAAGATAAAATTAGATATAGAATTCACAAAATATCCGAAACATGCAACAAAACTAGCAGAAACAGCAAAGGATAAATACGATTTAATTATTGCGGCAGGTGGAGATGGAACAATAAATGAAGTAATCAATGGTATGGCGAACTCAAAAGCCACCCTGGTAATTATTCCTTTTGGCAGTACGAATGTTTTAGCTTGTGAACTAGGTGTACCTAATGATCCAAAAATGGCAGCAGAATTAATTACAAAAGGCAAAAAGATAAAAATGGATTTAGGTTATGCAGAAACAAGCAACGGGTCCAAATATTTTTCAATGATGTTAGATGTTGGTCCTTTTGCTCAGGTTATAAAAGAGATGACTCCAAAATTTAAAAAAGGATGGGGAAGATTTGCATATCCATTTGGGTTGATTAAACTTCTTTTCAGATATAAATGGCATAAGATTTATGTCAAACACAAAGTAGAATCAATAGGATATTTTGTACTCATAGCAAATATTAAATATTATGGCGGGGAATATGAAATAGCTGATAAAGCAAATATAAGAGACGGCCTTCTTGATTTGGTGATAATAAATAGAAAAAATCCCTGGGATTTAATTGTGTTACTCTTCTCATTCACAACTGGTAAATTAAACAAATTTTTAAGAAAAGAATATTATCAAACAAAAGAAGCAGAAATTTACTCTCATTATAATATGCAGATTCAGGTTGATGGCGAGGTATTAGGCTTAGCCCCTGTAAGCGTTAAAATTATGCCAAAAGCGTTAAATGTGATAGCAGCTTCTCAAAATGTCATCTGATGAAAAAAACAATAAAAGCGTTTTTCAAAATTGCTGGCTCTGCTTTCAATCGTTGGTGGGGAAAAGATCCCTTTATGCAAAGTGCTGTTATTGCTTACTATGCTATTTTCAGTATGCCTGGTTTACTGGTAATAGTAATTTCTGTTGTCTCACTTTTTTTTAAGCGAGATGTCATCACAGGGTGCAGAAGCCGGGAATCTTGACCACATTTAGCGGGCCAGATTATTCTTATAATATATAATTAAACAACAATTATTTAACTTCGGCTTTTGATGGTCAATATAATCCGGCCAATTATGGTCAAGGTCGCTGGTTTTTCCAAATTACTGACGTAATTTTATTTCTCAGAGTTATTTCGTGTCTGTCTTTTCTGATATAATTATTCCAAATTAATATTGATGCTGTGAATATTAAAACCGTGACAATAGCGACTCTGATAAGATATGGAACAATACTTATAAAGTGTAGGATTCTATTATTTAATTTAATTAAGAATTTTTCCATGTGACTATCATGTGGCTGATCAACACCAAATTTATCTCTGTTTTCACGAATGAATTTCTCTATGTTATCATTTTTAGTCATTCACAAATAGTTTTAAATAAAGACTGTCAATATTTTACAGTGATGCGTGCAATTCATAGTACACTCATTACTTTGCAAAAACCAGACCTTTTAGCAACTGGCTATTCTATTGATCAGCGTTTCAATTTGGTTTTTGAACGGATTATGAAAGAATGGTGGTAGTTACCACCTTCCATTATTTATTTCTGATCCAGAAATGAAAAATCCGTCAAAACCTGGCAAGAACCTGGCAACAAACAAAAAATCACCTACAAAACAAATTGTAAGTGATTGATTATATTGTTGTCCCGTCAGGTTTCGAACCGGGCCAACCGTTAAGAAATTGCCCAGTGGGCAATTTTAGGGAGGAGCCAGACAGCAGGGGTGGCCTTCTGATCCAGAATCATTAATAAATATAATACTTATAACGTAACACATTGATTACCAAATCTATTGTATAAAGACAAAATCATTACATTTCCATTATTTCATACCATTTATCCCCAAAACCTAGCAAGAAACCTAGCAAGTTTTTTGAGAAGATCATGATTGATTTACTTAATACTTGATTCTAAGTAGGGAAGGGGTAAGAGTTTAAAAAAATGGTGTTAATTACCACCGACCTTTGTTTAAATTTAAACAGATTCTCATAAAATCCATTAAAACCTAGCAAGAAACAAAAACACCTACACAGATTAATGTGTATGTGTTTGATTGTCTGGTAGCGAGACGGGGGGGAAATACCCGGACCTTATGATTATGAATCATGATTGAATCATCCTTCTTTGACCACTTCAAAATCCGGTCTGATAACACTTAACATACATAGCTATACAAAAAGTATTTAACTCCAGATTTTGGTGGTCAATTTAGTCTGGCCAACTATGGTAAAAGTCGCTGGTTTTCCAATTAATCAAATTCTAACAAGTTTTTTCTTTCAGGGGCTGTTCTTAGCCACTCAATTATTGTTTGTGCCACTTCATTTCTAGAATTCCTAAAATAGTGATCATCCTGAAAGGCTACTATTTTTATATTTTTTGCATTTTCATTTTTAAGCTCTCGGTATAATGGAAAAATAAAATTACCGATGGTCACTTGAGCATCATCCCATCCGCAAATAAGTAAAATATCCTTTTTCGCTAGCACTTTAGCATTTTTTCGTATATCAAACACAGGATTCATTTTCTCAATTCCGGTTTCAGCCATTTCTTTTGGTAAAGCTCCTTTCTCGAATCTAATAGATCCTTTTGGGTAGATCATATCGTCAAACATTTGATCAACCATTTTTTGCATCTCTGGATTATTCACATACTCTCTCATAAACTCACCAAAATCATTCCCGGCAATGGAAAAAACCGCAGTTATTTCAGGATGATAGGTAGCATAGGCTAATGCCATACCACCTCCATGACACCAGCCACCCAAATAAATGAGGTTTGTATCTATTTTGTACTTATTAATATTCTCAGACTGGTGAATAAAGCCGAATGCTGCCTGAATATCTTTTTGCTGATTTTCGAAACTTACAAGACCCTGACTTTGAAATGTACCACTGTAATTAAAAGTTAAAGCATTAATCCCCGATTCCGAAAGTAAATTTCCAATGCCGAGAACATCTATCTCATTTCCAGGGAAGCCATTTAATAAAAGAACAGTAGGAAAGGGGCCGATTCCTTTTGAAATATAGAACTTGCCTCTAAGGAGCACTCCACTACGATTAATAGTAATATCTACGGGAGTTGACGCCTGACTTTGACCAACACCAAGAAAAGTCAATAAAAACAGGACAACCTTAAACAATCCAGAAAACGATCTCATTTTGTTTCCCTCCATTTAATTAAAAGTTGAATAATTAAACATAAAAATTCTATCTGCTAGGTGACTTTAATAGGTGTATTCAAGCATTATTTAGATAAAAGATAATTTCAATGTTTGGGCGGTCTGTTAACACTCAACATACATTATAAAACAACAAGGGTTTAGCTCTGGATTTGGGTCGCCAATTTGATGCGGCTAACTGTGGTCAAGGTCTTGGGCTTTTCCAGTAAAAAAATCTTTATTGAAATTTTTGATTCAGGTTCAAAAGTGATTTTTCTATTATTTTGATCCACTGAGGTTTCATAATATATTTGTCAAATATTGAACTAAGTAGTGGAATTGGCAATTTATACTCAAGAACATACGCAAACTTTGTGCCTGCTTCATCTGTTTCAAAGATCCATTGGGTTTGGCTTGGTATTCCTTTTGTACCCTTCCCTATCCAACCTTTATTTTTCACAAAATCATGTATCTCTGTTTCTACCTGGACGGTAAGTCCCATCATTTTTGCTTTATAGGCATATCGTGTTCCATTACCTTTCTTCGTTTCTGTTGTTGGTTTGAAATCAGAAACACCTTCAAACCAATCTGACCATTTTTCCCAGTCTGAAGCGTAACTGAATACTTCATCAATTGGTTTTTTGATAATAATACTTTTTTCAATCCTTGTCATTTTTATAAGCTTTAAGAAAGTGATGCTCCCTTAATTAATTGATGAAATTACACCCAACCATCCCAAAGTGAGTGTAAAAGAATACTTTTAGCTTTTCTTCTCAGTTAGCAAAATTACACTATTCTAAAGCTGAAGTCAATTATATTTGTTTCAAATAGAAAATCCGTTCGTCCACTTTTCTCAGATTATTGTTTTAAAGTCTTTTCCTGAGAGATCATCTTTTGCCGACCTTTTCCTTTACTATCCCGACAAAATGTCCCAGAATCGACCAGAATCAAACTGGTGACATCTGGTGGTAATATAATAGGATACATCTATCCTGAGAGAAGAATAAAACTTCCTGTAACCTGAAACGAAGTGTAAAATCCATCCTTCTTTGACCACTTCAAAATCCGGTCTGATTACATTTAACACACATAACAAAACAACAAGGATTTAACTCCGGATTTTGTGGTCAATTAACTTGGCCAAAGGTGGTGAAGACCGCTTGCTTTTCCACTTAACCAGTTTGTCCGACATTTTTTTCTGCTTGTTGTGACTTACTCATCCACCAGCACAGCAGGAATAGAATAGATGGTACTGCAAAGAGGTACATCATAGGCTTTGTAAGTACATTGGGATTCACGATTAGGACTCCCATGAAACCAACGAGAGAGATTAAAGCACCAAGAAATTCCCACTTCCAGGCAAGACCGAGCCCCCCGAGCATAAGGCCTCCAACTATATAATTTATTATTGGAGTAGGTGCTACATTTGGACGGTGTTCGGTAACTCCCTCACCAATGGCGAAAAACAAGGTAAGGAGAATGAGTAGAAGACCTAAAATACGAGCTGTCCACATGATCGATCGATTAACCGAAGAGACTTTGTTTTTCATAATGTTTTTTTGGGTCTTAAATTTTAAATTAAGGATATATAAATATACTAAATTTAGTATTGAATGTCAAATATATATACAAGAATGAGCATGCTTACATTATATTTAAAATAGAATAACTGGGTATAACAGCTACTAAATTTCACCTGAGGCTGATGTCTATAAAAGCCAGACATCTTGACCAAATTAGGCCAGATTACACTTAACATACATATAAACAACAAGCATTTAACTCCGGGTTTTGGGTGATTTATTCATTCCGGCCAAATGTGGTCAGAGCTTCAGGCTTTTCCATTATTATTCTGTTTGAATAATTACCTGTAAAATACAGAGAGCAACTCTATCACCGATTACCCGGTGCCTAATAAATCTTGATCAGTCGGTATACTGAACTTAATGAATTCTATTATGTTTTAATATACAACTAATCAAACAGGATATGAAAAAAATAATCCTAGGCCTCTTGGTGGCCTATCCCTTACTGTCTTTTGGTCAAATTGGAGTTAAAGCAGGCCTTAACTTTTCAAATGTTACCAATACTTCTTCCGTAAGCCACAGCAATGAGACTGGTTATAATATTGGTATATTCCTAGCTCCGAAATCCAAAAGTATTATCAGTTCAAAAACTGAATTGATTCTTTCAAAACAAGGGTATAATTATTCGACCAATTCTCAGGATGGAACTGCCAACCTGTTATATATCATGCTGCCAACATATATGTGTATTAATATAACCAGATTTTTTCAAATCCATATTGGTGCACAAATGGCTTACCTCATTAATACGAAAGCTGATAGTAAAACTACTTCAGGAAGTACATCTCCCATATCCGATGCAATGCAATATTACAACCGTTTTGATTATGGGCTTGGGGGCGGAGTAGAGATTCACCCATTTAAAGGATTATTGATCGGGACCAGAATGAATATTAGTTTGGCAAATTTATATAGCAATGCAGCAAGCGGTCAGATGCCGTCTTTTGCAAGTGTAAATGTCAAACAAAACCTGTTTCAGATATATACCGGATGGCATTTTGGAAAACAATCTGCTTCATCAAATAAGGAATAACAATTACATATAATATCTTATGCCTAAAAGGAAAAAGCGCATTCAGCCATTATATTGCAAAAGCCAGACGATTTGACCATATCTGGCTGGTTCAATTGCAATTATAACAAATAATTTAACAACAAGCACTTAATTCCGGCTATTACTTATCAATTTACTCCGGCTAATGTGGTCAGAGCCTCTGGCTTTTCCAATTTAACTCCGGATTTTGGCGGTTGGATTATTCCAGCCAACTGTGGTCAAGGTTATTGGCTTTACCAACTGGGCACAGACTGCCTTATTTTTTTACGGGTGCAGCCTTTTCAATCACAGGAATCCCGGAATCGTGACTGTATATCATTTTCCATTGATCTGATATCTTCCTGAAAACTATAGTATAGGCATGCGAATCATAAGTTATTCTATCGCCTGATTTCATGATGGTCTCTTCTTTCGAGAAGAGGGCAGTGATTACCACTTCAGGAGATATAATATTGAACTCCTGACGGATCCGTGTCCATTTGAAAGAGGCTGTTGAATCCAATATTGATACGAATGCCTGCCTTGCTGTTTTATAATCCCAAGATGTTCCGTCCGCATTCAGAGTTATCCATTCAGGTGATTCCTGACAAAAATTCATTAGTCCGTCCAAATCTTTATTTACTATTGTCATCATGAAGTTGTCGGTTACCTTCATTACTTCATTTCTGATCTGATCTTTTTCTTGCTGAGACATTGGCTTTTCCTTCTGCGAAGTGCATGAAAGTATTAAAAGCAACATGGACCCGATGAAGATGGTTGTTTTCATAAGTTTGAAATTTGGTTTGTAATCTGATCTGAAATAACTGTAAGTCAATTTAGTAATGAAAGTTACGAAATTAAAAATCTGAAGTCAAATTTATTTTATCACCACGGTAAATGACTCCAGGTTGGAGAGCAAAGTGTAAAAACCGGATATCTTGACCACCTTTAGCTGGTTAGATTATCCTAAGACTACATTACTAAACAACAAGAATTTAACTCCGGTTTTTGGTGGTCAATTTGATCTGCCTACAATGGTTTAGGGCAATGGTTTTTATATCTTACAAACATATTCGATTTCAAATTGTTATTTTGCAGGAGACCAGAAACCAATTAAAAAAACGGGGCGAAACCGAAAAGCCACACGAGTAGGAAATTATTAATTCAAAAAAAATGGTAACAGTAATTATTTCTCATGAATGCAAAAACTATTCAGATTGGAGAAAAGTTTTTGATGCTGATGAAGTAAATCGTTCAAAAGCAGGTTTCAAAAGTACGGGCGTATATCATTCTGTTGATAATGCAAATAAGATAACAATTATTGGCGAAGCTCCAAGCGTAGAAGCAATAAATGGTTTTATGGCAAATCCTGAATTGAAAGTAGCAATGGAAAAAGGAGGAGTAATAGGCATGCCCGATGTTAAGATTTTAAGCAAAATTTGATTTAGGAGTCTTTGCTTAAAAGCAGGCTTAATACAGCAAGACGAACTTAATTGTAGGAGCATCCTGCTTGGAGGCAGTGCTAACTTGAAACTGATTGCAAGAAATTAAGTTTGACAAAAATAAAAACGGGGACGCTGAAAACTGATTAGAGTAGGCATAAAAATTTTAAATCTAAAATTATGGCATTCGTTGTAAAATTCAAACCGGCTGGCTTTACTGCCGCCAAATATCAAGAAACTATTAAACAACTTATTGCAGCAGGAGCAGGAACCCCTAAAGGTAGAACCTACCATGTATGCTATGGCGACCCTAACGGTGTTGATATCACAGATGTATGGGATAGCATGGAAGATTTCCAGGCTTTCGGTATAACCTTGATCCCCATTATGAATTCATTAGGTGTTGATCCTGGACATCCTGATGTACAGCAAATTCATGGTATAATCATAGGATAGTTTCACACATGAACGGAGGACTCTGTCCTCTGCCTTCGTTTGTGTCCTAACAAACGAAACAGATGAATATTTGAGGCTAAATAGCGTTTACCCCAATCCTTAGGGAATCGCATCGATATATCTGAAATCAGTATTTACCTCAATAGGTCCGGGAATTTTTTTTTCATAGTATTCTGTTTTCAACTGTTGGCGCAGGTTTTCTATACCCTGTATTGTCAATTTTATCTTCCTAACTTCAAACCTCCTGTAAACTGATACTAAGTTTAAAATCCGTCCTTCTTTGACCACTTCAAAATCCGGTCAGATTACACTTAACATACAATTAGATAAACAACAAATATTTAACTCCGGATTGGGGTGGTCAATTTAATATGGCTATCGGCGGACGAGGTTACTGGCTTTGCCATTATCAATAAGCAACTCCAACTCCCACTATTTTAGTTTTTTAAACAATATCATATCGAGTGTAATAACTCTGTAATTAGTCAATTATGTCTAGCTTTGGTAAGTGTTTACAAACTAATATTTTTTAGTTTACTTTAGTTTAAAAGGAGGTTACTATGAAATATGTCATCGAATCATTTTTCAGGATTGTCCTTTTAGCGTTTATCTGGTTTATCTGGTGGTGGGTACTAAACGCACCACTTTCAAATGTTATGAATCTATCTATCATTGTGGGAGGGGTATTGTTGACATTCCCCCTTGTTTGGCTCGGCAGGAAGATACTAGTCCGACACCAAACAATAGGTCACGCCGTCTGGACAACGACATTTGTACATTTTGGTCTGGGTTTTACATTTGGTGTTCCTATCGTTCGGGCAGTATCCACTTATCAAAATTGGTCTGGATGGGTACTGCCAATATCATCTGTAATCGGCTTGGTTCTGGTCATTATTACTGGGGCAGCTTTTTTGCTGACAGTGGTAAACCTTGTCTTGAAAGGATTCGGTGCACCCTTTTTCATTGCGCTCAGTCGGAAATTGGCGGCAAATTGGTTGTATGCTTGGACGCGTAATCCTATGGCCCTTGCAGGCCTGGCTTTTTTCCTGTCGTTAGGCATTTGGTTTCAGTCAGCACTGTTTGTGCTCTGGGTACTCATCGTGTTTGCACCGTCATATGTTTTCTTTGTGAAAGTGTATGAAGAACGAGAGATGGAGATTCGATTTGGAGCATCCTACCTGGAGTACAAATCCAGAACGCCTATGTTTTTCCCAAGAAAACCGAGAAAAAGGGATTAGAGACTTAACTCATCTTTATTCAGTTTCCAGTAAACCAGGTACAGTATCGACGGTATGGAGAAGATAAGGAAGATGGTAATGGCATTTCCTCTCATTGAAGCTTCCTTGTTGAATAAATTCAGGATATACACCAGCATATAGCTTATTAGGGATATAATCCCTCCAAGGCCTTCCTTCCATAGGGCCAGGACAAGGCCGGCAAGGGCAATGCCCCAGATAACGAAAATTATCAAAATAAGGGGAGTGTATGAAGCCAGTGCAGATCCAGCGTGCCTCTGCTGACCTTCAATAATTTCTCCAATGAAAAAAAATAGTGTGAATGCTACAATCAGGATGCCAGTGATTCGGGCTATCCATCTGAGCCAGTTGTAGGGATTTCTATTGTTCATGGTTAAACTTTTGGTTCGACAATAAAACCTGTCACCCAAATTTAGACTATTTTTAAAAAAGTTAAGATTCTTTGACCGATATTTCACTTGACCCGTAAAACCTGGCACAAAACTGGTGCATAAAAAAAATTACGATTTAAAGTATTCTAAAACTCTGGTGTTTAAGGCGGACCTAGAGTATCAAGAGCCCCAAATCCCGTGATTTAAATCAAGTTAACAATATTGGAATAGAGGATAATGCTTCTTCCAACAAAATTATTTTTCCCATGTCTCTTATTAAGCTGAGGTTAGATATTTCACACCTCTTGTCTACTAGAGAGGACAACAACTTTTCAGTATTTTCAGCCCATAATTTTGCAAAGAAAATTAATCCCCAATTTGAACCTCTGCAGATATCTGCACAGGTTATAAAAATCCGTCCTTCTTTGACTACTTAAAAATCCCGTCAGATTACACTTAACATACAATACAAAACAACAAATGTTAAACTCCGGATTTTGATGGTCAATATAATCCGGCCAATTATGGTCATGGTCACTGGCTTTTCCACTTGAAAAGAATGGTTAACTTCCACAAAGCTGGCAACTTTTCTTAGTTTTAGAGCATTTGCTTAAAATTTCGATACGGCTTCACGGCCATGAAGTAACTATCCATTTTGAATCTATTTCCAAGATAACTCCTTTAATTTACGTGGATCACTGCGCCACACGAATTCTTAAGCATATCAGGAGCATCTTCATCAACTACAAAACTCGAAACAACCACCAAAGGAAGCAAATGATGCCAATCCCCCAGTACAACCTTAAAAAGCCAAGAAGATCATCAAAATCAATCCGCTCTAGCAGATGCCGTTGCTTTGTTGCTCGATCCAATGCAGCTCGGACCTCCTCTCCTTCAATAAGTACTTGATTTGCCCTGATGTTTTTAATCCAAATTTCGCTATCAGGAAAATCCGATTCGCCTATCTCCTTAGCTCGGTCAATGTCAACTTCAAGGTCACAAGGCTTGGATCCTAATCTTACACCTTCAATCACCGACATCAGGTGATGGCTCAGATATCCACATAACTTCCTGCAATCGTCTTGCGCTACAAATTCGCAGATGTTCTTTCTGTCAACCGGTTTAAGCTGGACCAGGGCGGATGCCCAATTCTGCAAACGGATGTGGCAACGACTCATTCCCAATTGAATGAAGACCATGGCCTCAGTGGACAAGTCGCCATGTGCAAGGGCCAGTGCTAGGAATAATCCGGACAGCACACCTCCTATCACAGCTTCAAGTGATGGCGTAAGAATGATTGCCGAATCGCCTAATTTGAGCACAACAAAAACATACCCTAACATCAAAATGGAAAAGTGTTCAAATACTTCATATTTGTTCCTCCGAAAGGCGGCAAACAGGATCTTAACACCAATAACAGGCGGCAAAAGATCGCTGAACCGAACGTCAGCCAATAACGTCAGGATGATGAGCAAACCACTGCCTGCGGCCAATACTTCCACGACAATCATGATATAAGGGTTCTCTGTTATTCCAAATTGAAGATTGTCACAGAGCAAAAGAATGGCCAGGAGCGGCCCCATCGTCAAAAAAGCAAAGAGTATACCGGTGAGAATCAGGAGCAGTCTCTGAAACAAAAGAAATGGGCCCGCGACTACAGCATTAATCCAAAACCATCTCGACTCTTTCGGCGCAAAGAGAGATACTATTCCATTATGGCGGTCACGAAACGCCCTTAGCATTGCCGGGACTCCAAAACCCACATAAGCAAGAATGATGTAGAAGAGTACTGTACTGAATCGTTCTGATATCTCCGATAAACGAAGTGCCAGAATGGTAGCGAGTATTGGTGCGGTAAAGCTGGTTATGAAGATGAGTATGCTGAACTCTTCGTTCTGTTTTTTCGTCTGTAGGTATAGTTTCAACGCTTCACGTGGATTTTCACTTTCGGCACTGATGGCTGTCATAATGCGTTCCCCTATGGTGACGAATTTCCTAGTGAATTCTATGACCATGTCTTAATCCCCTATAAATTGGACCTTTTTTTTAAAAGAATTTAGTTCATTTGTCTGTTCATTAACCATCCGATCAGCAAAGTTAGCCGTATCTCCACAAATGTCAATCCAAGGGGGATTAATGGTAATTGCTGAAAGGGTGGTCATATTAGATTAAATATTGATATTGATTATTAAAGATATTGATTCTTATATTGAAAGTCAAGAAAATCACAAGGAAGATAAAGGATTCAGGTGCTTTGATGGATATACAGTTGTAGGAGTTCGGGTATGCTTTCTTTATGTTGCATTGCAGAATACATAGGCATAAGGTATGCAACACAAACCGCAACCCTCACTATTGATTAATGCCTGCCGGAAGGCACACGAGCCTGCAGCATCCAATTATAAAACAAATAGTATAAGATCATTTATTGATGAAATTGGGTCTTTGGGACAGTTGAAGTGAAAATAACTCTTTGTCGAATTATAATGTACCCCATTTCCAGGGCAGGATTTAATCAAAGTTAGTTGTTTTTGAGGTCCTCCCATTTTTAGGACAGTTCTAAAATAGAGTTTTTCGGGAAGAGGTCAGTTTTAAGATTTGCCGGAGAAATAATACATTTTTTTGTCCTAAACATTAATTGAATAGAATGGTGTTAACTCCCACCAACCCTTAAATAATTCTGAATCGCAATATTCCTTAAAATCCTCAAAAACCTGGCAAGAACCTGGCAACTAATAAAAAATCACCTACAAAATAAATTGTAAGTGATTGATTATCTGGTTGTCCCGTCAGGTTTCCCCGCTACACTCTCATTACATTCGAGTTAACGGGGCAGGCTTCTCACCCTTCCGGGCCAAATTAAAATGCCGGCTAAAGTACCGGCATTGTTGTTGTCCCGTCAGGTTTCCCCGCTACACTCTCATTACATTCGAGTTAGCGGGGCAGGCTTC
>Ga0187886_1000232_pt1 | contig 75693 bp, 55 predicted proteins | sample June2016WEW_20_1_FD_133001 | JGI IMG/M metagenome (GOLD analysis project Ga0187886, IMG submission 133001) | Peatland microbial communities from SPRUCE experiment site at the Marcell Experimental Forest, Minnesota, USA - June2016WEW_20_150 | ecosystem: Environmental > Terrestrial > Soil >... | reverse complement strand
GCGAACCAGGGCCCGAATGAACTCGGCCCCTGGAATAATCGACCCATAAATCGTTGATGACCTTAGGTACATGGCGGCACCTATCATAGCCCAAGGTGTCACCTATGTATCTGAACGAGCCCAAGGCCATTAGAATTGACTCGCCACGGCGACGGTGTTATCCTTTGGCCAAAGGGACGATCCGCGGCCGGACCGAAGGAGGAAGCATGTCTCTCGGTAAACGCGCGATTCTGATTGCGGCAATTCTTCTCGTGGCGGCCGCCCTGTCCGCGGCCGAAATCCAGCTGACGGCCCTTCTTCTGCCTCAGGGGAAGCCCTTCGACCTGGCCTTCAGCCGGACGCCGCGGGCGCCCTCCAAATCGTCGATCATGGCGTCCGTCAAGATCGAGAGAGACCAGGGCTCCATCACCCTGAACTTCGAGAGGATGGAACCGGCGATCTTATTCGCCGGGGACATGACCTGTTATGCTCTCTGGGCGGTGGCCATCGACGGCACGGCCGACAATCTCGGCGAGGTCGTCGTCGATAAAAAGGACTGCTCGGGCACCCAGCAATACAACACGACCAAGAAGATCTTCGCCCTCATGGTGACGGCCGAGCCCTACCCGTCATCGCGGCGGCCGACGGACGTCGTCCTGTTCACGTCCGGGAGCGTCCAATTGGGCCAGGTCACGAACACGCCCTTCAAGTTCACGAACTTCCAGACCGGGTCGAAGCCGGCCCTGGAAAGCATTGCCGGTTTCCAGTACAGCGATGACACGCCCATCGCCCTTAAGCAGGCCCAGAAAACCGTCGACGCCGCGGAAAAGATGAACGCCGCCGGGACCAACCCCAGCGCTATGCGCGACGCCAAGACTGCCCTGGCCAACGCCCTGAACGCCAACCAGGCCCGGGCCAACAAGAAAACAATCTCCGACTTCGCCCGGCTGGCCGTCCAGCTGTCGTCCCAGGCGATCCTCGAAACGGCCCGGGCCAACGAGGCCAAGGCGGCCGCCGAAGCCGAAGCGAAACGCCAGGCCGAGAAAGCGGCCCTGGAGCAACGCGCCAACGCGGCAGAAAACGAAACTCAGCGCATCTCCAGGGAGCTGAAGGAGGTCGAAACCCAGCGAGCGGCCCTGGCCCAGGAATCCAAGGACCTCATCCTCCAACGGGACAAGATCGCCGCCGAGAAAGAAGTCGCGGCCGCCGATAGGGACAAGATGGCGGCCGAGCGCGACGCCCTGGCCGTCGAGCGCGAGGCCATCAAGAAAGAACGGGACGACCTGGCCGGCATGCTCAAGGGCGCCCTGTCCACCGTGGCCGACACCAACGAAACCGCCCGCGGCGTGATCGTCAACCTGCCCGGCATCCTCTTCGACGTGAACAAGGCGACGCTCAATATCCCGTCGCAGCTCACGGTGGCCAAGCTGGCCGGGATCCTGGTGGTCTTTCGGAACATGAACCTGAGCATCGAAGGGCATACCGACTCGACCGGCAGTGACGAGCTCAACATGAATCTGTCAACGGAGCGGGCCAAGGCGGTTTACGATTTCCTGAAAGGCCAGGGGATCGTCGAAAGCCGGATGAGCTACAGGGGTTTCGGATCGTCGAACCCCGTGGCGCCTAACGACAACGACCTCAACCGGGCCAAGAACCGCCGGGTCGAGGTCGTGCTGACCCAGGCCAATAAAAAGCCCTAAACATCGACCATCGTTTTGCCGCTCGGCCGGTAGCCTCCCCCGTGCGTCTTCCGCCCGTATTTCGGAGGTCTGTAGATGTCCGCGATATCCTTGACCGGAAAATGGGCGCCGGCAAGATCGTCCCGGACGAAAAACGCGTTGACGCCCCGGCTGTCGCACGCCACGAGCGTATAGCCTTTGGACCGGCCGAGTTTCCATAAGGCCCGCAGGCTCGCCCCGTAATAATCGGAATGGTCCCAGGCCGCGCTTGGATTATAGGGCACGGTCTTGCTCTCCCCGACGGGAATGCTGGCGTTGTATTCGATCACCACGACCCTCGGCGAGTAGCTCTCGATCGCTTTCCAGACCCAGTAGTCGTTGGAATCGATATCGATGGACAGGAGGTCGAACTGCCCGGGGACGTCGTACTTCGCGAAAAGATGCTGGATATTCTCCGCTGTGATCTTTTCTTTCTTGATGCCGCGAGGGAGATGGTCTTTGCAATCCATGTGCAGGTAATTCCAGCCCTCATTCCTGACGAGGCGTCGCGTGTTGCACTCCGCCCCGTCGCCGACCCCGAACTCCACGCAGAACCTGTTCGTGAGGCCGATCTTATGGAAGATGATCCTTAGGATCCCGTCTTCCCCATTTTGCGAATGCGCTCTCATTTCGAAGAGGCCCAGGTCCTCGACGGGCCGGTCCTTGAGGGACATCCAGCGGCGACGGGCCCTGAGATTCCGGGGAAGCCAGCCGAGCCACTTGACGGACAGCTTGACGGACCGCCATGCTCTCGCAGGATATCGAAGATAGCGGGCGTTCATGAATTCGTTGGACCTCTCCGGGCGAACCCAAACGCCGCCAGGTGATCCGCGAGGAGCCGGCGCGCCATCCCGATCACGGCGGCCATGGGGTCCCCGCCGGGAAGGGCGCTCGCCTGGACCGGCCCGGCAAAAGAAATATGGACATCGGTCCGGACGCTGCGCGGGAAGAGCATCTGCTGGCTCATCTGAAGGACTTCGGCCAGCTTCTGTCTCCGGGGCGCCGTCTTCCGGATCCTGACGAGCGGGTGGCGCAGGAACTTCGGCATCAGAATCCCGCTAGCGATGGCCACCTGGAGCCGGGTCTCCGGGACACGGCGCAGCATGATGCCGATGCTGCGGGACCAGTCTCCCAGCGCTTCGTGAGCGCCGGGGCCGAGCTCCGGGTCGGGCTCCACGTCGCCGTGGGGGAAAATCAGGAGCGCCCCCCCGGCCTGGAGATGCCCGATCGCCTCCCGCAGGGCCGCCGTCCTGCCGGCCGCGGCTTTGGGGACATAGATGAAGTACCCGCGGGCCGCGGAAAACGCCCGTGTGAAACCGACGTCCGAAATGAAGACCTTGATGTCCCGCCTGGGGACGCAGGACAGGATCGCCACCGAATCGTAGGCACCGGGATGGTTGGAAACCAGGAGGAGCGGGCCAGCGACGGGAATGTTCTCCGTTCCTCGCGCCGCCGGGGCGAGCGAAAGGTCCGGCAGGATGCGGCGGGCGGCCCCGCTGATGCCGGAGCGCTCGGCTTCGAGATCCGCACGGGCCGCGATCCGGCCGAATCGCCGGGCAGGCCCGCGAAGCGCCGGCGCCAGCAGTCTCCGCGCCAGGCCCTCCCGCCGGAGGCCCAGGGCATAACAGATTTCGCCGACGATCTTTTCCCTGTAAACGCGGACCACGCCAGGTTCGGGCCCGGACTCCACCGACGCGGCCCGGCCGGCATCGCGGCCGGCGGCGTGTTCAACGCCCCTCATGGATTTCGTCCAGCTCGATGATCAATTGGCGATCGAGTTTCACCCAGGTTTTCAGTCGGGGCGAGAGATAATCCTTGATCGTGTTCAGGTTCAAATGAGACCAGTTTTCACCCTGGAATTTTTTGTCTTTCAGTCCCGCCCCGCTCTCGTCGAACTCGTCGGCGTCGTCGATATAGATCAGGCATCGGCTTTTGAGGCCGTCGTGGATCGCTTTGATCTCTTCGAAGAGGGGCACCTGGTTTTCCGCGGTCGGCCGGTCCCCCGCGTAGCCCGTGTCGACCCGGTACCCCCTCCAGCGGCTCTTTTTCCAGTTCGTCGCGTGGTTGCCGCTGAAATGGGCGTCCAGATAGAACAGGCAAGACTTATGGATTTCCTTTACCAGGTCCCGCAACACCTGCTTGGAATCGCCGTGGAGGACACGGATCCTGTCGTTTCTTTTGAACCTGGCCGACGCTCTCTCGAACAGTTCGCGGTTGATTTCGATGGTGTAAACCGTCGGAAAATGCCGGCTCAACCTCAACGCCGAATCGCCGAGCAGCGTCCCAGTTTCGACCGCGACCTCATAGTCGGCCGCGTCCGCGTATTTCTTGAGGGTTCGTATCCGGAATTTTCCCACGGGCCGATTATAATGGTTTCAAAGGCATTTATCCAATGCCGCCGGCTCGCCCCTCCATGACGGATTAAAGGGCCGTCCAGGGCAACACGATCAGCGGCTGAGCAAGGTCCGGTACATGCGGATGTGCTCTTCGGCGACGGACGGCCAGCGGCTCTTCAGCCCGAGTTCGAAGGACGCCCGGGCCGCGCGCTCCCTCAGCTCGGGCCGGGTCAGAACAAGGGTCAAGGCCCGGGCCCAGGCGTGAACATCGCCGGGAGGGACGATCATCTCGGGAAGGTCCGCCGCCCAGGCGTCGCTGGCCTCGGCAAACGTCGGCACGTCCGCGCACAGCACGGGGCGGCCGGCGGCCAGGGCGCGGTGAAAGATGGCGCTCGACGACCCATAAGTTCTCAGGTAGGGCATGACGACGAGGTCGGCGGACCCGATATAAAGGGAAAGGTCCTCCTCGGAAGCGTAGCCCGGCCGGAAATCGATCCAGCCCGCCTTCCGACCGCGACGCATGAGCCCGCCAAGCCAGAGGCGGTAGAGTTCGTCGACGGGATGCGCGGATCGCACACGGCCCACGGCCAGGAGGCAGGCTTCCGGGATCTCTCGGGATACGCTCCTGAAAGCCCCGACGGCCGTGTGAAGCCCCTTCCGGCGGAAGATGTGCCCGGCGAAGAGCACGACCGGTTTCCGGGTCAAGCCGAGCGTTTCCCGGGCCCGGGCGGCATCGAACACGGGCGGGTCCGGGGTTCCCAGGGGGATGACCGCGATGCGCTCCGCCGGCACGCCGTGTTTCAAGAGCACGTCCTGACCTCCGGCGCGCTGGTGGATCATGACGCGGTCGGCGTATTTGGCCAGGGTGCCGTGAAAGCGGCGCGGCCAACGCCGCAATGGAGCCGTCGGCCAAACCCCGTGAAGGGTGACCACGACGGGAATCCGCCGCGACCTCAGGCCTTCGAGGAACCGCGCGACACGGCGGCCGTGGCCCATGTACAATCCGTGTTGCACGTGGACGACCTGGGGGCCGATGTCATCAACCGCCCGGAGGAGTTCGGCCGGCCAATCCGACCGGGGATCCCAACAGCGCCAGACATCCCGCTCTCTTTCTGCGACTCCCGGCACGCGACAGGCCAGGGCTAGAACCGAAACATTCGGGTCCGCCAGGCGGATGGCCCGACAGAGGTCAGACGTACAGTCGCCGATGCCATTGGGCTGGGGAGGATAGGGCGTGATCTGGGCGACTAGGAACGGCGTGCCGGGGTTCAGTTTCATCGGATTCCCTTCTGGCCAAGAGCGGCATCATTATAGGGCCTCCGGAGGGGGATGTCTAGCGACCGGGCCTCAGGCGGAGCGCTCGGCCCGTTGGGGGGATATCTTGTTGAGAATCGGGGGCGTTCGCGCTATAATGGGCGGCTCGGGTTCGGGCCGCGTTGTCCTGAGGGCGGCCTGACGAAGCCCATCACACAGGAGAATGACCCCTGACAGGCGTAATCATCGCGGCGGGCAGAGGCAGCCGCTTCGGCGAGCGGCGGGAGAGCAAGCCGCTCTGCCCCGTGAAGGGACGGGCCTTAATCGAATGGGTCATCCTGGCCGCCCGTCAGGCGGGGATTTGCGATTTCGTGGTCGTGACCGGGTACGCGAGGGAGAAGCTCGAGGCCCATCTCGCCGACTTTTCCCGCCGGCAGAAGATCCCGATCCGTTGCGTTTACAACGAAGGCTGGGAAAAAGAGAACGGGCTGTCGGTCTACAAAGCCAAAGGCCAAGCCGGAGAGAGGTTCGCGCTCCTGATGTCGGACCACATCTTTGACGCGGAAACCCTGGCCCGGTTGATGGGCCAGCCCCTGGGCCCGGACGAGACGATACTGGCCGTCGATTTCAACGTGGGAATGAACCCCTCTGTGGACCTCGATGACGTGACCAAGGTCCTGGTCGAGGACGGAAGGGTCGCCGCGATTGGCAAAGCGATCGAAACCTACAACGCCTTCGACACGGGGATGTTCCTCTGCACGTCCGCGATTTTCCGCGCCCTCGAGGAAAGCCAGAGGCGGGGAGATTTCAGCCTGTCGGGGGGATTGCGGGTACTCATGGAAAGCCGGAACGTCAAGGCGATGGATATTGGAACAGGATTCTGGATCGATATTGATGATGAACAAGCCCTGGAACGAGCGGAAACCCTTCTGGCCGAGCGCGGCTGACCCTTCCCCGGCCTCCTCCGCCCGGGACCGAGGTCCGGCGAGAACGTGTCGATGAATCTCAAATCGCCCCGGAGCTGGATCAAGGGCCTTCTAACGGCGGTCGGGGTCCTCCTATTTTTCTACCTGGTCCGCCGGATCGGGTTCAAAACGCTGGGGGCCAATCTCTCGCGGTTCGGTCCCTGGTTCATCCTGACTTCGCTCCTCGCGGCCGGCTGGATCTATTGCCAGTCCGTGGCCTGGTGGCTGATCCAGAAAGGATTCTTTCGGCGGGTGCCTCTAGGCCTCCTCTACCGGATCAAAATCATCAGCGGCGCCTTCAACCTGGTGCTCCCCTCGGCGAGTCTCGGGGGGGACGCCATGCGGGCCTTCATGATCAAAAAAAACGTTCCCTTGAAGGAGGGCATTCCCAGCGTCCTGTTCGATAAGACCCTCGAATTCATCGCCTCCACGTTCTTTCTCACCTGCGGGTTCCTACTGGGATTGATCACGATCCGCCTGCCCAGAAGCTTGACCATCCCCGTAATCGTCAGTCTGGGGATCACGGCCACAGCGACCTTCCTGCTCATTCTCGCCCAGAAGACCGGAGTGAAAAAGATCGTTGCGAGAGTCGGCTCGCTGATCCCCGGGGGCAGGGCGTGGATTGAAAAACGCGAAATTCACCTGGAGGCCCTGGACCAAAACCTCCGCCTGCTCTACTCCCGCTCGAACCGCAAGGCCATCCTTCCCTTCGTCCTCCACGTCATCGGCCGGCTTCTCGGCACAGTCGAAGTCATGATCATTCTGGCAGTCCTCAAGGCCCCGGTCAATTTCATCCAGGCCATCTTCATCTGCACGGTCGTGACCGTGGGCAATTCGATCTTCTTCATACTTCCCGGGCAGTGGGGCGTTATGGAGAGCGTCCACATCTTGGTCCTCCAAAGTCTGGGGTACCCGGCCGCGATCGGCCTCAGCCTGTCCGTTATCAGGAGAATCCGGAGCCTCCTTTTCGTCGGGCTGGGGCTCATCCTGTTCGCCTCCGGAAAGCGGAAATCCCCACCCCCGGAGGGTTCCTGATGTCCATCGATCGCCTTGAGAGGACAGCCCCATAAGCCTCTATACGCCCGGCCGTGAGTTAGGGCCTGCCCCTAATTGTGAAACGTCTCCGTTCGAGCTATAATGGGCGGCTTGAGTGGCGCCATTCACGGCCCCGGGCCACGGCGGCCGGGCGTTACGATGGAAGGAGGAATCGTGAATCCCGTCGACCAAGCCGTGATTCTGCTTCCTCCACGCGTGGCCGGGCCTGCCCGCTCCTGGGATCTCTCCACGAAAAAAATCCTGGGGCTGACGCTTCTTGAGCGCGCCGTCCTGGCGTCCGCTCAATCCGGCGTTAGGGATTTCGTCCTGGCCGGCCGTACGGGACAGGGCTGGGAAGAGGCCACGGCCGGTTTGAGATGCGACCCGCGGGTCAAAAGTTTGGGACTCCGGCTGGAGTTCGTCCCACTTTCCGCGATGGGCGGTCCAGGCCGCGAGGTCGAAATCCTGAGGCCGTTCTGGCTCATCCGGGGCGATCTCGTTTTCGACCAGGCATTGCTCGCGGACGCCCCGGACGCCGGCCGCAAGGAAGACGAATCCGTTCACTTCATGGACCGCCGTCCGACGCTTAGCCCGGAGGACCACGACGGGATCGGCTTGAATACCGATGAAGACGGCGGAAACGCTCTGCCTTTCGTCCCCCTTCGGGACATGGGCGCGGCCGCTTACGCCGGAATCAGCCTCTGCCCGCCGGGGATTTTCCCCAAGCTCGCCGGCGTTCTCAGGAAATGGGACGCCGCGCTCCCCGATGTTGACGCCATGAACGGAATTTTCGGGCCGTCCGGGTCCAAGACGTTCGACACCGGGGGCCGATTCTGCTTCAGGGTTTTGTCGAAGGCCGCCCTTAGAAAGGCCCGCCGCTCGCTTCTCGCCACGGCCCGGAAGCCAACGGACAGTTTCATCTCGCGGACCTTCAACCGCCCCATCTCCCTCTTCCTGACCCGCCCCCTGATTTGGCTGGGGATTAAACCGAACCCGCTCAGCGTGCTCTGCCTCGCGATCGGGATGGCCAGCTGCTGGTTCATCGCCCAGGGCGGGTATGTCAATTCCGTCCTGGGCGCGTTCCTATTCGAGTTCGCCTCGATCTTCGACGGCTGCGACGGCGAGGTGGCTCGGCTGACCTACCGGACATCGAAGTTCGGCGGGTTCGTCGACATGGTCGGCGACGCCGTCATCTTCGTCCTGTTCTTCGTCTGCCTGCCGGTCGGCCTCTACCGGAGCTCACGGCGCCCCGTCTGGCTCGTCCTCGGCGTCCTGGCGCTCCTCTCGATGGGGACGTTCTATCTTCAGCTCACGGCCTTCATGAAAAAGAAGAAACTCGGAAACTACGTCGTCGGCCTGGTCAAGGACATCGAGCAAAGCGCCGGCCGGCCGGGGTTCAGCGGCCGCTTGGACCGCATGGCCGGCAAGATCGCCTTCATCTACCGGCGGGATTTCTTCTCGATGGGCGCCTTCATCGCCATCGCCGCCGGCGGCGCGGCCGTCCTGATGTGGGTCCTGGGCATCCTGATCCCCCTACAACCCGTCTACGTGCACTTCTTTTCGAAGAGACGCTTCTCTTCGATTCCCAGCCCTGAATGAGCCTCAGGACCTCCCGCGGGTCGGCGCCGGGGCGTTGGGGTCGAAATACTTCCTGGGCAGCTTCTCGTCCCGCATGGCGGCATTGTAGACGAACCAGGCCATGACGGTCGCCGCCTGCATCAGGTCCCCCCTCGACAGGTGGTCGTAGACGTCCATGTTCGAGTGATGGGTGAGCGTGTCGTATTCGAGGTCGTCCTGGATGAACTGGAAGCCCGGCAGGCCGACGCCGTCGAACGAGAGGTGGTCCGTGCCGCCGGTGTTGCGGATCGTCACCGTCGCGGCCCCGAGGTCGCTCATGGGTTTCAACCAGGCCTCGAAGATCGGGACGGCGGCGTTGTTGCCCTGGGCGTAGATCCCGCGGATCTTGCCGCTCCCGTTATCCAGGTTGAAGTAAGCCGCCAACTTGTCGTACTCGAGCTGCTTCTCTTTCTTGGTCTGGGTCCTGTCGAAAAAATGCTTCGTGACGTACCCGCGCGAGCCGACGAAGCCCTGTTCTTCGGCGTCCCATAGGGCCACCCGGATCGTGCGCCGGGGCTGGACTCCCATGGCCTTCAGGATGCGCGCGGCCTCCATGGCCACGGCGCAGCCCGAGCCGTCGTCCGTGGCGCCGGTTCCCGAGTGCCAGGTGTCGAAATGGCCGCCCATGATGACGATTTCGTCCTTCAGCTTCTTGTCGACCCCCGGGATTTCGCCGACCACGTTGTAGCCCTGGAGGTCATCGGACGTGAAACGGGCCTGGACCTCGACCTCCATCGTCACCGGGACCTCTTTCTGCAGGATGCGGACGATCCGGTTGTACTGTTCGCTCGAAACGACGACCGAGGGGAGGGGCATCGGGGCGTCCTTGTCCCGCGAGCCGCCGCTCGAGACGAAGACCGTGCCGTCTTTCCCGCGGCTGGGCTCGAGCAGGACCGCCACGCCTTCCTCTTTAAGGAACTTGCTCACGGCCTGCTGGAACTGCTGGCGGGCCAGGAATTCTTCGTTCCGGGCGGCAAAGGGCGAGCGGCCGCCCGGTTCAGGAGCCAGGGCGAGCTTTTTCAGGTCGTCGTCCGCCAGCCGCGACGCCGACGGCTCGAAGGAGATGTCGAGCGGCTGCTCGGGCTGCATGAGGATGATGGCGTCCTTGATCTTGCCTTTATATTTTTCCAGGTCGGCGACCGCCCGGACATTGAGCAGGACGGGACTCCCCTTGATGACCCCGTTCGTCCCCGGCGTCCAAGCCTTCGGATAGGCGATGAGCGGCATATACTGAGGGGCGGTCATTGCGGCGTAGAACTTCTGAAGCTCCCAGCCGCGGCCGAACGTCCCGTACGGTTCCATCTTGGCGTTGACCAGCCCGATCTCCTTCATCTTTCCCACGGCCCACTCCCCCGCCTTCCGGTACTGAGGGGACTCCGCCAGACGCGGCCCATAGACGTCGCAAAGAAAAACCAGGAGGTCCGTAATCTTGGAGTTCTCGAGGCCTTCTTTACGGATGCGCTGGACGACCTGGAGGTCGACCTTTTCCTGGGCGGCGACCTGCAGCACGAAAAGTAGGGCCAGGACTGCCGCAACCGCCGTCCTTTTCAAGGATTCCTTATTCATGTGTTCCTCCTGAATAGCTTAACGATGGAAAGATGAAGGCCCATCTTACAATAAATTTCCCGCCGCCTCCAATTATTCCTCCGCGCCGGGCCGCCGCGGCGGAGGACGGCGCGGGGGCACTGGCGCTAGCTCTTGCCCGGCCTCAGGATGAAGAGAGAAAAAGCGTCGGGCAGGATGAGAAGTCCCCCGGCGAGACGAACGGTCGAGGGCTCGCCCGGAGTGCGGAAAACGTCCAACGGCTTCGGGGCGGCGGGATTGCTCATGTCGAAAACCCTGATGCCCGTCGTCTCGTCTGAAACGTAGGCGATATCGCCGTCCACGGCGACCCCGTCGGCGTATCCCTCGAAAGCCGCTTTCCCGGCGGCCTTGATGTGCTGAGGATCGCCGACATCAAGCACCAGGAGGCCGTCCGGGCCGTCGGCGACAAGGACGAGGTTCCCTCTGCAGGCGGCCGCCTTGGGCTCGCCGGGCGTCCGGAAATGGCCGATCATTTTCGGTTTGGTTGGGTCGGCGATATCCAGCACATGGAATCCCGTATCGCTATTGCAGATGTAAGCCCGGTTTCCGTCGAGCGCCAGCCCGTAGGCGAACCCGGGCATTTCGAGGGACCCGGCCAGCTTGGCCTCCCGGGGATTGCTGATGTCAACGACATGGACACCGGAGTGATCGGAGGTCACGAAAGCGAAGCCGCCCCGGACGACGACCGCCCGGGGAACCCCGGGGACCTCAACAGACTTCACGATCGGCATGTCGGGCAGGTTCGTGATATCTCTCAAATGGAGGCCCCAGCGATCCGTCACATACGCGTAGCCGCCCTGGACATCCAGTCCCTGAACCCCCCGCGAGATGCCCGAAGCGCCGATGTTCCGCGGCCGCGACGGGTCGGAGATATCAAAGGCCTGGAGCCCCGAGAGCTCGCCGATGGCATAGAGGCTCTTCCCCTGGACGGCCGCGGCGACGATCGAGCTCGGCGTCGCGAACCGGCCGACGAATCGGAGGTTCTTGGGATTGGAAATATCGATGATGTGGATGCCGGCGAAGTAATCCACGATATAGGCAAGGCCGTCCCCAAGGGCCACTCCCCACGCCTCGTTGTACATCGTGTATTTCCCGATGTTCAGGGAAACGGGAGAGCCCGGTTTCGAGATGTCGAAAATCTGATAGCCCCCGTCGTACAGGGTTCCGACGGCCAGGACGGATTCCCTGGCGGCGACGCTGTTGGCGTAGCTCGAGGTGGGCACGGCGGCCGTCAGTTTCGGGGATGCCGGATCGCCGATATCCAGGACGGCCAGCCCGGCGGCGCCGTTGGCGACGTAGGCCGCGCGTCCCGAAATGGCGGTCTGGCGGGCCGTCCCCTTGGTATCCAGCGCGCCGAGCCTTTTCGGGGAGGCCGGGTTCCGGACGTCGACCGTGAGGATGCCCGCCTCCCCGGCGGCGACGAGGGCCGTATCTTCATCGAGCGTTATGCCTTCCGCCTCGCCCCCGGTTTCCAGGGAGGCAACGAGCCGGGGGGCGGCGGGATTCGAGACGTCGAACACCAACAGCCCGGACTCCCCGCCGGCGACAAAGACGGTCCCGCCGCGGACCGCGAGCGCCTTGGCGATTCCGGAGGTGGCCGCTTCGCCCCTCAAAACCGGGCTCTTCGGATTGGAGACGTCGACGATTTTCAGCCCTTTTTTCCCCGCGGCGATGAAGGCCAGCGTCCCCTGTTTCTCGATGTCGAACCCTCCGCCGAGATAGAGGCGGGAGATTTCGGCCGGAGCGCTCTTGACGGTGACATCGATGATCACCAGCCCGTTGAGGAAAGCGGCGTAGGCGATGTTCCCTTCGATGGTGACGTCATAGGCCTTGGACCAAAGGACGGTGCTCAGGCATTCGAGCCCCCCGTTTTTCGCGGGGCTTCCCGACGCCGCCGCCAGCGAGGTCAGGGCCAGGAAAATGGCCGCCGCTTTTTTCGGGTTTGTCATGATCGCTCCCCTTCCCCGTCCCGGGATCAGACCAGGATATCTTCGGCCCAGCCGAGCTTGATGAACTCGATGGCGTTCATATCGTTTGTCCCGATGCCGTGCCGCGTATCGGCCAGCTGGATGTGCTTGGGCACGGGCGGCAGCTCCTGGGCTTGGCCCAGCACTTCGCGGCGCTTGGCCATGATCAGCCGCAGCCCGATGGTGTCGACCGCGACAGGGTCCAGGCCCACGATCAATCCTTTGTAACTCCAGACATAACGCCGGTTGAAATTGTGGGGGCCCCGGCCGTGGAACTGGGGGGTCAGGACGCAGAGAACGTTGAGCCGCGTCTTGCCCTGGACCTGCGGCAGCTTGAACAGGGAGCCCAGGTCGGCGCAGCTGTCCGGGTGATAGGCCGGCTGGGACTCGGCGAACATGATATAGTTCTTGATGCAACCGCACACACCGGCCAGGTAATGCGTGCGGAGAGGTGCGGCGTTGATCAGGGACGTCGCCTTGACGAAAAGGGGGTTGGTCCTGACGGTGTGATCATCGAGGCCGATCCTGTCCGGCGCCACGCCGGCATCGATCACGCGCCGCTTGATGGCCGCCTCGAGCTCGGGCGGGGTCGGCAGGTACGACCAGACATTCGTTTTGATGCCGACCGTTTCTCCCGGCTTGATCAGCTTTTGGAAGGCTTTGACGGGATCGTTCTCGTCGACGAGCTTCATCACGGCTTCGTCCAGCATGCCCTGGAGGATGTCGGGGTTGATCTTCTGGTTCTCGTCGAGGACGTCCCGGTGCCGGATCAGGACGATCCGGGTTTTTTTCGTTATCGCCTTGTCCTGGCTGAATCCCAAGGAGGCTCCGAGGACGGCGACGGTGCTGCCCCTGAGAAAATCGCGGCGGGTGAGCGGAAGATTCATGGCTACCTCATTATCTCATGCCGGCGTCTTGACCCGGACGTCCTCGGAGACTTCGTGTTTGCCGAGGAACTCGTAGCTGACCGCCCCGTACTTGCAGGAATCGACGCATTTCAGGCAGCGGACGCAGTCGGGGCTGTTGGCCGATTCGTAGATCTTGATGTCGACCGGGCAATCCTTGCGGCACTTATTGCAGAGGGTGCACTTCTCGTCGTCGACGCCCATCCGGAAGAGGCTGCCCTTGTTGAACAACCCGAGGATGGCGCCGAGGGGACACACGGCGCGGCAGAAGGGTCTCCGGCTGACGGTCATCCAGCCGAGGAACAGGACGAGGAGGCCGACCTTCCAGTAATACATGAATCCGACGAGGCCCCTGAGGCCTTCGTTCAGCAGAACGAGCGGGATGCCCGCTTCCAGGGTGCCGGCCGGACAGACCCATTTGCAGAACCAGGTCTGGCCGAAGCCCATCTCGTCCACGATGAGCAGCGGCAGGGCCACGACGAGCGCGGCCAGGAAGACATAGCGGAAGTAAGAAAAGAACCGCGGCACCCGGAGTTTGGGGGTCGGGATCTTGTGCATGAGCTCCTGGAGGAATCCGAAGGGGCAGAGCCAGCCGCACGGCATGCGGCCGACGACACTGCCCACGACCCCAAGCAGGCCGATGACGTAGAGGCCGAATTTTTTCTCGGCGACCGACAGGTTGAACCGGAGTCCGGCGAAGAACGTCTGCATGGCCCCGATGGGGCAGGCGCCCAGCGCCGAGGGGCAGGAATAGCAGTTGAGGACGGGGACGCAGACGCCCTTCACCTTGCCCTGGAAAATCTGGCCGGAGAGCCAGTTCGGCAGCCAGGCATTGATGGCCAGGGCGCCGAAGCCCTGGTACCAAGCCCTTCTCGCGCGGGGCTTCCTCAGGATACCCACCGCCGCCTCAGCCGATCCCGATGCAGTCCAGGCAGACGGTCACGGCCTTCTCCAGCACCATTTTGTACTCGCCGAGAAGGAGGCCGGCGATCATGAGCCCGAGAAAGAACGTGAGGAGAAGCCAGGGCAGCCGGCGCTTCATGATTTCCCCCCCGCCAAGGCCTTCTTCACGGCCTCCTCAAGCTCGGTCATGTGCTCCGGTTTAAATCCCTGGTGGACATGGATGATGGTCCCCGTGGCATCGATGAGGTAGACGACGGGGATGGCTATGGCGTCGTAGGGTTTCTTCATCTCCTGGGCGGTATGAAGGATCCCGTCCGAGGGTTGGCCGGCCGTGGGGTCGGCGAGCATGGGGTAGGTGATCTTGAGTTTCGCGTAGAACGGCCGGACGACTTTGGAGCCTCGCTCGTCGAGCGCGATCCCGAACAGCCTCAGGCCCCCTTGGTCCTGACCGTCGCCGGGCCGGTATTTGTCGTGGAGCTTCTGCATGTAAGGCATGGCCTCTCGGCACGGTACGCACCAGGTCGCCCAGAAATCGATGAGGACGGCGCCCGGGTGGGTTTTGCGGACCTGGGTTTTGCCGTCCACGGTCGCCGTAACGATCAGGGTCAGGCGCCCGTCCTCCATCCGGACGGTGTATTCTTTATCGTCGACGTTTCTTAGCGAAAACGGAAGGAACTTCTGGCCTGTTTTCATGAGCGCGGAGGCCGTCGAGGCCGCCGCGAGGACGGCCAGGCATCCCGCTGCGATTCTCAATCTGGTTTTCATCGGCACTCCTCGGTTGCGGGCATCAAACAAATAGTTTATTCCGCAATCCGGCTTTTTTCAATCCCCTGAGCGCCGGTCAAAAGCGGACGGCGGCGCCGAGCCCGGCCTGGAAGCCGCCGAGCTGGGTTGTGAAGGGCTCCTCCCCCCCGGATGAGAATTTGGCCCAGGCATACCGGGCGGAGATATCCAGCCAGGCCGGCCCCTTGATTTTAATAAGGAGCCCGAGCTGGCCGAGAAACCCGATCCTCTGGCCGCTCGCGGTCCCGATGATATTGGTTTCCTTGTACAGGAAACAGCCGGCGGCGGCGGCCGCATACGGCCTGACCGATGCGGCCATGGACTGCAGCTTAAGCCCCGCGAAGAGCGGCATGATCCGGATGGTCGTATTTTCCTGGGTGAAGGTGAGCTTCCCGTCCTTGTGGAAATAATCGACGCCCGCCCAGGCGCATAGTCCCTTGGAGAGCGGGATGGCGACCTCCGCGCCGAACGTCAGCCCGTTCTTATAGACATCGCGTAGGCCCGCGCCGGCCGGGACGAAGTATCCCAGCCGGGCCTCGAACGTAAACGCCGAGCTCCAGGCGGTCCCGGCCAGCAGAAGCGCCGCCGCGAACAGCGCCAAGCCAGGCGCGAACCTTCTCATTCGGACCTCCCCATGCCGCCGAAAATGGGCCGCTCTCTTCTCGCGGGTCGGACAACCCGATTTTAGGGAAGTCCCAGGACCCTGTCAAGGAGAGCCGTGGCGAGACGGCGCCGAGGGCCGGGCTGGACGCCGGTTGACACGCTCCCGGGCCTTTCTTACAATGATCCTCACGCCGATTCTAATCTCTCATAAGGCCATGGAAAGAGGGAAACGATGTACGCGATAGGCATTGACTCCGGAACGCAGGGCACCAAGGCCCTGGTGGTGGATTTCGACCGCGGCCGCGTCCTGGGGCGGGGGCATGCCCCCCACGCCATGGTCCCCGGCCTTCCGCCCGGCGCGAGCGAGCAGGACCCTCGGACCTGGGTCGGGGCTATGGAGGCGGCACTGGCGGCCGCCATCAAGGAATCCGGGGTGGACCCGAAGAAGATCGTTTCCCTCGGAGTATCGGGCCAGCAGCACGGCTTCGTGCCGCTCGATGGCAAGGGCCGTCCCATCCGGCCGGCCAAGCTTTGGAACGACACGTCGACGATCGAGGAAACCGCGTTCCTCATCGGCCGTCTCGGCGGCCCAAAGGAGTTCATCCGCAAGCTCGGCATCAACCTGGCCGTGGGGTTCACGGCCTCGAAGATCCTCTGGCTCAAAAACCACGAGCCCGCGAATTTCGCGAAACTCGCGACGGTTCTCCTCCCCCACAACTACCTGAACTATCACCTGACGGGCCGGGCCCACATGGAGTACGGCGACGCTTCCGGGACGGGGCTTATGGACGTCCGGAACCTCCGCTGGAGCGAGGAGGCCGCCCAGGCCGTCGACCCGGGATTGCCGGAAAGGCTCCCGGCCCTGAGCCATCCCAAGGAGCCGGTCGGGTTCGTCCGGAAGGCCGTGGCCGCGAAATTCGGGCTCGGCAGGGTCCTGGTGTCGGCGGGCGGCGGCGACAACATGATGGGCGCCATCGGGACGGGCAATGTCACCCCCGGCGTCTCCACGGTCAGCCTCGGCACGTCGGGGACCATTTATTCCTATTTCGCGGCCGCGTTCGTCGACCCGGAGGGTGAGATCGCGGCCTTCTGCGACAGCACCGGCGGCTGGCTGCCCCTTCTCTGCACGATGAACGTCACCAACACGACGGAGATCGTCAAGGCCCTCTTCAAGCTGAGCAATTCCGGGTTCGAGGCGCTGGCCGGCAAGGCGTTCCCGGGTTCCGGGGGGCTCCTCTTTCTCCCCTTTGTGGACGGCGAGCGGGTCCCGGTTCTCCCCTTTTCGAGCGCCGTCTTTTTCGGGCTCAACCGGAAAACGTTCGACGCCGCCCACCTGGCGCGTTCCGTGATGGAGGGGACGATCTTCAATCTCGGCTACGGTTTCGCCCGGATGCGCTCGCTTGGCCTCGAGTCCGGCGAAATCCGCGCCACGGGCGGCGGGTCGAAGAGCCGGCTCTGGCTTCAGATCGCGGCCGACATTCTCCAGACGCCGGTCGTGACATTGAAGGAACAGGAGGCGGCGGCCTACGGCGGGGCCCTCCAATCCATCTGGTGTTATCTCTTGGAGGAGGGCCAGAAATCCGGGATCCGCGAGATCACGGGGGCCCGCGTCTCCCTGGACAAGCTGGCCGCAGAGCCGGAGCCGAAAAATGCCGGGACCTACCGGGCGCTCCAGGAGCGTTTCAATTCGCTCTGGAAAACCCTCGAGCCCGAGTTCAGGGCCCAGCAGAAAGTTTCCGGCCGCTTATAACTCGCGACCTCGCGCTTCCCGGTCAGTGCTTGTGCAGGTCCTTGTGCATGATCTTGCGGACCTCGTGAAGCCGGTCGTGGGCCGTCAGCGCGGCGAGCTGCTTGTTCATGAACTCGTCGTTCTCGGCCTGAAGCATGCGGGCGATATAATCGATGACGGCGGCGGGGAACACGCCGTCCCGCTCGTAAAGGTCTCGCTTCTCGAGCAGGAGGCGGCTCGATTCGACGCAGCTCGCCGGGAGGACCGGGAGCTTCTTGAGCAGCTCCTTGTCCGAAAAGATGTTTCCCTTGACGTAGAGCTTATCCGCCAGCTCGAGCGGGCCGTAATCCTTGAAGAGCGACCGGTCGCCCCCGAATGCCCAATTCGCGGCCATCACGATGCCGGCCAGAATAAGGTGGATGAGGGCGCTGCCGTCCGGGCTCCTGAGCTCCACGGTCTGGCGGCTGCCGGGGACGTCCTTGAAGTCCTCGGTTTCCTGAGGGTTGACGTTTCTGGCCAGGTTGGCGAGGTTCGTCCAGCCGAGCGGCACCCGGATCAGGGCGCTCCTGTTGAGGTCGCTCCAGCAGACCCGGGTCGGCGCTTCGTGGTTCGGAACCAGCCGGAGATAAGCCGACGAAACCGTGTTCCCGAACGCCGTCAGGGAGTCCGCGTATTCGCAAAGCCCGCCGACGAGCTTGCGGGCGGCTTCGGAGAGCCGTCCGTCCGGACCGGTCATGATGCTCTTGCCGTCCCGGCAGAGCACCAAATGGAAATGGAGGCCGTTGCCGGCGATATCCTCTTCGATCTTGGGCGTGAAGGTCGCCACCGTCCCGTGCCGCGCCGCGGTGTTACGGATGATCCAGCGGCCGAGGACGAGGGCGTCGGCCATTTCCTCGACCGGCCGCGGCAGGTACTCGATTTCCAGCTGCTCGGCCCGCCGGCCCTGGATCTCTTCGACGTCGCTACGGACGCACTCCACGAACCCCCCCTCGCTATGCGCATACTTGACCGCGCCCGTGACCTGGGTGATATGCCGGACCATGTCGTTAAGGACGGGGCCGCTCCGGACGAACGGCGCGGAGCCGTGGTACCCGCTCTGCGTCTGGACGGCATAGGTCTTTTCGCCGGGCTGGCTCAGCAGGAAGAACTCGAGCTCGCCGAGGGCGTGGATCTCGAGCCCCGTGGACGAGCGGAAGAGCTCGGCGGCCCGGCCGAGGACGTTGTCCAGGGTGAACGGGGCCGGGCTCCCGTCCTTCCCGAGATACCGGCAGATGAAATCGAGGCTTCCCTCGTCAAACGGGTTGAGGAAGGCCGTCTTGTACTGGGGGACGACATAAAGGTCTGAAAGGGCCATGTCCACCAGCCCCTTGAATAGCGAGGAGCCGTCCACGCGCTCCCCCTCGGCCAGGATGGTTTCGACCTGGCCCCGGGCGGCCACCGGGATCTTGAGCTCCTTGAGCTTGCCGTCGAGGGCCGTGTAGTGGAACGTGATCCGCTCGATCTGGCGCTTCTCGAGGATCTTCAGGATGTCGGCCCGGACGAACTCCCGGGGCGGCTTATTGAGGGTCACGGAGAGGGGGTTGGCCAGGGCCAGGGCTGCAGGTAGATTCGCCATCGCTTGTCGCTCCTCGTCCAAGGGAGTCCTTCCGCCGGGGGGACGGCGCCGCCACGCGGAGGCCACCCCTTACCCGGGAAAGATGTTCATCTTAAAAGAAAAAGCCGGCGCGGTCAATAAAGCAGATATGGTTTCCGGAGCTCGGCGAAGGCGGCGATCCCGGGCGTCAGGCCTTCGAGAATGGCCGGCACGGTCCTGCCGGCCTCCAGGGCCTCCCGGACTTTGGACGTGCCCATGATCTTATCGAAATAATCCTTGTGGAATTCGAACTTGTCCGGATACATGTCCCGGATGGCCTTGATGACATGGAGGGCCGTGGCGAAGGACCTGTACAAAGACCTGTCCGTCACATGGACCTGGCAGCCGCCGCAGAGCTGGCCCTGGAACTTGGAAAACGTGGGCGTGAACCACGCCTCCCGGAAGGCCGCGCCGGGGAGCCCGAGGGCGTTCAGTTTCTCGGCCAGCGCATAGCCGTTGATCCATGGGGCGCCGAAGAGCTCGAAGGGCCTGGTCGTCCCCCGCCCTTCCGAGACGTTGGTGCCCTCGAAATAGACCTGGCCCGGATAAACCGTGGCCGTGTCGAGAGTCGGCATGTTGGGGGACGGGATGATCCAGGGAAGCCCCGTCTGGTCGAACCACATCGTCCGCTCCCAGCCTTCCATCGGGATCACGGTGAGTTTCGCTTTCCGGGCCAGGAATTTGTCATTGAAAAGCAGGGCCAGCTCCCCCATTGTCATCCCGAACCGTTCGGGGATGGGATAGAGGCCGACGAAACTGCTGTGTCCAGGGTATTCGAGGATGGGGCCTTCCATGTCCAGGCCGTTGATGGGGTTGGGCCGGTCCAGGACGATGAAGTCGATACCGTTCTCGGCGCAGGCCTGCATGGCGAAGGCCATGGTCGCGATATAGGTATAAACCCGCATCCCCACGTCCTGGATATCGCAGATCATGACGTCGATGCCCCTGATCATGCCTCCTTCGGGCGACTTGCCGGCGGACTTGGTGTCGAAGGAGCGCATGGACTCGTCGATGTTCTTGAGCATTCCGGGTTCGGGCTTCATGGACTGCCCGTAGAGGCTGAACACGGGGAGGTGGTAGACCGGGTCGTCGTAGAACCGGACGTATTCGCCGGCCTGGGCGTCCCCGCGGACGCCGTGCTCGGGGCCGTAGAGGGCGACGAGATGGACGGCCGGATGGCGGGCCAGAAGATCGACGGTGCTTCGCAGCCGGCTGTCGGCGCCCGTGGGATTCGTGATGAGGCCGACGCGCTTCCCCCGGACGAGGTCGAGGTGTTTTTCGAGGAAGACCTCGACACCCGGCCGAACGCCGCGGGCCCGGGCGGGGGCTTCAGGCTTTTTCCGGGCCGGGCTCCCCGGCGCCGCCGTGCCCATCGCCAGGGCCAGGAGCACCGGACAAAGAACCGCGCTTTTCCAGGATTTCAAGGGGGAGCGAGCGGCCGCGTCCGTCATGTCTCACCGTCCTTCACCACAAGATCCAACGCGGATAAGGATAACAGGAGCTTCCGCCGGGAGTCAACCCGTCGACTCCCCGGCATGAATGCCGGGGCTTGTTCGGGGTTAACCCTGAGCCTCCGGCCTTTCCCAGTTGAATCACGGCGGGAATTAGTTTATAAAGGACACACATGATTTTTTCCAGGGAGGTTAGGGACAACTTGAGGAACCCCCGACCGCTCGAACGGCTCGTCTTGCTCTGTGCCTCCCTCCTCGGATTCGCCCTCCTCTCCCCCGCGGCCGAAATCCCCTGCATCTGGTCCGGCGTTGAAAGGATCGTGGCCGTGGGCGACCTCCACGGGGATTACGACAATTTCGTCACCATCCTCAAGCAACCGAAGGTCGGGTTGCTCGACGAAAACCTGCACTGGATCGGGGGGAAAACGCACCTCGTTCAAATCGGCGACATTCTGGACCGGGGGGACAAGGCCAAGGAGATCTTCGACCTGCTGATGCGCCTCGAAAACGAGGCCGCGGCCGCGGGAGGAATGGTCCACGTCCTGCTCGGGAATCACGAGGAGACGACCCTCACCGGGATCGCCCTGAGCTATCCGGAGTACGTGTACGTGGACCAGTTCTTCGCCTTCCTCCCCGAGGCCTTCAAAAAGGACAAAGAGAAGGAATATATTGCGCAACAGTCTCCCGGGGAGCAGGCCCGCATCAACGCCCAGGGGCTCGACTTCCATAAGGACAACGGCTGGCGCAGTTTCTGGGAAAAAATCCTGGAAAAGTCCAAACGGGAAAGGGGCTTGGACGAGGCCGGGCAAGCTTATACCGGGAACTTCAACGAGACCTATGGCCGATGGCTGCTGAAGCAGAACGTCGTCATCAAAATCAACGACGTCATTTTTGTCCACGGCGGCATCAACCTCCAGTATTCGACCTGGAATCTCAAAAGGATCAACGACACGTTCAGGCTCGAGTTGGGGGTCTTCGCGCTGGGTCCCTCAAACCCTCAGCTCTTCGGCCGGACGTTCCGCCCCCTGCTGGTCTATAACTCGCAAAGCCCGCTTTGGCTGCGCGAGGATGAACAGAACACGACCCAGGAACAGATGGACAGGATTCTCGCCAATCTCAAGGCCAGCCGGATGGTTATCGGGCATAATTTCGCTATGTCCGGGGGCGGCCGCAGCCCCATCGTTCCCGCGGGGGACGTCGTCCCGTTCTTCGGGGGCAAAGTCTGGATGATCGACACGGGCATCGGCTACACGCTCTACGGGGGCAGGCTTTTCGCCTTGATCATCGAGAACGGCGAGATCCACCACTGGGCCGAGTCGGAAGAGCCGGCGCCGGGGCGCCCCGAAGAGCGCCCATCCGGCGCGGCTCCTGGAACGCCCGAGGAGGTCGAAAAATACCTCAGGACCGCCACCCCTCTTTTCGTGATTCCGGGCGGCGCCGGACGGACCGACCCCTGGAAGGTCAGAATGGATTTCGAGGGCATCAAGCGCTGGGCCCAGTTCAAGTACATCAACCGCCCCAGGCCCAACGCGATCCCCGACAGCTACAAGTACGAGCTGGCGGCCTATGCGCTCAGCAAGTATCTCGACCTCGGTTTCGTGCCTCCGGTCGTGGAAAGGACCATCAATGACTACCCGGGGTCCCTTCAGATCTTCGTCGAAGACGCCGTCCGGGAATCGGACCGGAAAAGGCAGAACGCAATGCCCGACGACCCGAAAGCCTTCGACCAGTCCATGGCCGACCTGAGGGTCTTCCTCAACCTCGTGTATGACCGCTGCGACATCGAACGGGAGCGGGATATCCTCATCCAGCGAGGAACCTCCAAAGTCTACGCCGTCGATTTCTCCCGGGCTTTTGACACGAGGAACGAGACGGTCCCCGGGTGCGAGATCGTGAGGTGTTCGCGGAGCATCTACAGGAAACTCCAGGGCTGGAATCAGGACGAGGTCAGGATGCTCCTGGGCCCGTACTTGAACGAGGAGGAGATGCGCGCCCTCCAGGCGCGGGTGGGCTCGATCCTTTGGATGATCAAGAAGCAGATCGAAATGAAGGGCGAGAGCGCCGTCCTGTTCTGACGATACCTGTCCGAAGGAGGGGGAGATGGACGACAGGGCCCGAGAGACCATCGCCGGAGGCAGGCCCGCCGGCTACAGTATTTTCTACCGGTTTCTCAGGCTCTTCGCCGACATCCGGCAGGGGGAGGCACCCAAGGCGCTCCTCCTGGCCTTGAACATCTTTCTCCTCCTCCTGGCCTATTACATCCTCAAGCCCCTGCGCGAAGCGCTTCTCCTTGTCGACCAGAAGGCCCCCGTGATCAAGAGCTGCCTGAGCGGGGCGCAGGCCGTCCTGTTCGTCTTCGTCATCAAGGCCTTCAGCCGCCTGGCCTCCAGAGTCCCCCGGCACGTCCTCATCACGTGGACCACTTCGTTCTTTATCTCCAACCTTGTGATCTTCTATTTCCTCAACTTGGGCGGCATGGCCGTCAAGCCCATGGGAATCATGTTCTTCATCTGGATCGGCATCTTCAACTATTTCGTTATCGCCCAGTTCTGGGGCTTCGCCAACGACCTCTATTCCGACGAGGTCGGCAAGCGGACCTTTCCGCTCGTCGCCTTGGGCGCGACCCTGGGAGGTCTCGTCGCGACGCTCCCCGTCATGAAGCGGCTGAGGGACATCCTGGGGACGAACTGGGAGTACAAGCTCATGCTCATCGCCGGGACCGTCCTGTTCCTCTGCATCCTCCTGGCCTGGTATATCCATCGCCGGGACGTCCGGAAAACCCGCGAGGACCGGGAAAAGGGCCTGGCCGGGGCTGAGGAGAAAGCCCGCGTTCAAGGGCAGCCGCTGAAGGCCGGAGGCGGTTTCCGGCTCATCTTCAAGAGCCGCTATCTCCTCCTCATCGCGCTCATGATCGGCCTCTATAATTTCGTTAACGCCACCGGCGAATACATCTTCACCGCCGTCACGGTCAAGGCGAATATTTCCGCGACGCCCATGAAAGCCAAGGACGCCCTTCCGTCCGAATCCCCGCAGACGGCCGGAAAGCCGGTCGCGCCCGGGGAGGGATTGGAGAAGTCCATTCACAACGCGTTCATGGATTACCAGTTCCTGACAAACCTGATCGCGCTTATCATCCAGCTTTTCCTCGTCTCCCGGATATTCAAATGGGTCGGGATCGGAGGGGCCCTGCTCTTCCTGCCTCTCATCGCCTTGGGCGGCTACGCCCTGATTTCGTTGGGAGCGGTCTTCGTCCTCGTCCGATGGGTCAAGGCGCTCGAGAACGGCACGGACTATTCGCTCCAGAACACGACAAAAGCCGCCTTGTTCCTAGTCACGCCGAGAGAGGAAAAATACAAGGCCAAGGCCGCTATCGACACGTTTTTCGTCAGGGGCGGCGACACGGTCTCGGCCCTGGCCGTCCTCGCCGGAACCCAACTCCTGGGGCTGAAGATCGAGCGCTACGCCCTCCTCAACGTCCTCACCGTCATCGTCCTGCTCGTCATCTGCCTGCGGATCATCAAGGCTTACAAGAGGCGCAAAGCCGAGGGCGCCGGGAAACCGGCCCCGGCTTGATTTTAAGAAAGATGCGGCCTATGATACGGTCAAAGGGAATCCGCTAGGGGAGATACTCATGAAGCGTTGCGCAACGATTCTCCTTCTATATGTGACCTTGACTCTTGCCCAGGGATTTCTTTATGGCCAATTCAAGCCCGAAGAAGTCGCCCGCCGGGCCGAAATGGAGACATTTCTCGAGACGGCCGAAATCGTCCGCTTCGAGCCCGTCGGCGAAGGCGTCACCAAGCCTTATCGCCTGACCCTCCAGAAGGGCGATTTCGAGACCAAGGCCTTCTGGAAGAACCCCAGCGGCATGATGCAGGGCTTCTGGGAAGGCTGGCAATACGAGATTGCCGCCTACCGGCTTGACAAGCTCCTCGGGCTCGACATGGTCCCCGTCGCTGTGGAGCGCGAGTTTCAGGGAAAGAAGGGAGCCTTGTCGCTCTGGGCCGAAAATAAATACAGCCTCCTCAAAATCGCGGAGCAGGGCATCCGGATCCCCGACGAGGCGGCGTCCCGGGTCGAAAAGGCCAAGTGGCTGACCCGGGCCTGGGACAGCCTCATCGGCAACGAGGACCGGACCCAGCAGAATATCCTCTACACCGCGGACTGGCGGACTATCCTCATCGACCACTCCCGGGCCTTCCGCTCGACGAAGGCGTTCACGGAACGACTCATGTACGGGGCCGACGGGATCAAGAAGGGCGATGACGGGCGTGCGCTGCTCTTCCGGCGTGTCCCCAGGGGATTTTACGACAAGGTCAAGGGGCTGACGGCCGGCTCCGTCCGGGCGGCCGTGGGAGACACCCTGACGGACGCCGAAATCCTGTCCCTGCTCACTCGTCGCGACCTCCTCATCCAGGAGATCGACGCCCAGGTCCGCCAGCAGGGAGAAGCCAGTGTCCTCTATGACTGAAGCTTCACGGACTTGCAGCCGGGGGTCCTGTTGGCTTGAACCCCCGCAGTCATCAAGAGGCTGCCGAGGGCGGCCTCTTGATGGCGTCCGTGGGATTCAACGTTCGCAGGGCTCATGGGTCCGAAGGGAGGGTTGAGATGAAAAAGGGATGGATCGTCATCGTTCTCTGCGGCCTCGCCGCCGCCCAGGCACCGCAGCTCCTCGCCCAATTCACGGCGGAAGAGCTTGCCCAGCGGCCGCAATGGGAGGAATTTCTCAAGACGGCCAAGGTCATCGGCGAGCAGCAGATCACGGGCGCGGAAGCCGTGACCAGCCCGTGGAAGCTGACGCTTCAGCTCGGGGACGTCACGCACAACGCCCTCTGGAAGAATGCCCGCGGCCGGATGCAGGGCTATATCGAGGGGTGGCAATACGAGATCGCCGCCTATCGTCTGGACAAGTACCTGGGCCTCAACATGGTCCCGCCGACCGTGGAATGCCGTTTCCGCGGAGACGCCGGGTCTTGTCAGCTCTGGGTCCCCGACACGATATCCCTCAAGGAAAAAGAAGAGAAGAAAATCAAGACGCCGCCCCGCTGGGTTCCCGGCTGGAACCGGGCGACCTACCTACAGAGATTCTGGGACAACCTGATCGCCAACGAGGACAGACACCAGAACCAGATCCTGATCACCAAGGACTGGCGGATGATCCTCATCGACCACTCCCGGTCGTTCCGGACCTCCAAGAAATTCACGGAAAAGCTCATTTATACGGAAAAGCACCCGGAAGGGCCGAAGCTCATGAGCGAGCTGCCGCGCGTCTTGGTCGAAAAGATCAAGGCCTTGACGTTCGACAGCATCAAGGGTGTCGTCGGCGATTACCTGACGGATGAGGAGATCAAGGACGTCCTCGTCCGGCGTGACCTCATCCTGAAGGAGATCGACAAGCTGGTCAAAAAGAACGGGGAGAGCGAGGTCCTGTACTGACCCGCACCGCCGGCGGTGACCTAAAGCTTTTTGAAAATCGTCAGGACGTTTTCACCGCCGGACCTCCGGTAGTTGTAGCCGTCCATCAGAGTTTTGAAGAGGAATACCCCCAACCCTCCCCGCGTCCCCAGGCGAAGCTTATCGTCCAGGTCCGGTGTCGGCCTGTCGGCGGGATCGAAGGGGACCCCCCGGTCGCGGACTTCCACATAGAAGGTGCCCCGGTCGATCCAGATCTTGAGTGACGCCTCGCCGTTCCCCTGCGGGAAGGCATACATGGCCACGTTGACGAAGATCTCGTGAAGGGAGAGTTCGATCTTCATCGCCTCTTCTTCGCTGAGCGCCACGCCATGGAGACTCTCCCGGAGGAAAGCGCGGACCCGGTCGACCTCGGCCAGGTCCGCCCGCACGGTCAGGTGTTTCGGGTCCGGGGCGCTCAAGGGTCGTTCCTCGATTCAGGTCCTTAGCAAGTCCTCTTGACGACCACCAGGGTCATGTCGTCGCCGCTCTCGTCGCAGTCGGCGAAGGAGAAAACGTCGTCGTAGATCTTCTGCATGATCTCGCGGGCCGGAAGGGCGGCGGACTCCCGGAGCCTCTGTTCCAACCGCGCCTCCCCGAACTCCGTTTTGGCCTTGTCCCGGCTTTCGACGATGCCGTCTGTGTAGAGGCAGAGAATGTCGCCGGGGCCGATCCGGGCCAGCCGCGTTTCGAAGCTGACGGCGGGAAACATCCCGAGACAGAACCCGGTGCTCTCCAGGGACCGGGTTCCGCCGGCCGGGTCCATGATCATAGGCGGGTTGTGGCCGGCGTTGACGAAGCTGATTTCGCCCTTCTCCCGGTCCAGGACGCCGAAAAAAAAGGAAATGAATGACCGGCTGTCCGAGCTTTCGTGGACGAACTCGTTCAGCTTGGCCGCGAGGAGACCGAGGTCCCGGGTGACCGGGATCTCGGCATGGAGCGACGCCCGGAGCGACGCCATGAGGAGGGCGGCGCTGACGCCCGTCCCGGACACGTCGGCGATGACGACGCCGAGGCGGGTCTTGTCGATCGGGATGAAGTCGTAGTAATCGCCGCCGACATGGGTGCACGCCTTCGTGCTGCCGCTGATATCGTAGGGTTCGAAGACCGGGTCCTTCTTGGGCAGGAAGTTCTTCTGGATTTCGATGGCCGTCTTCAGCTCCGCTTCCATCTTGAGCTTCTCCATGCGGGACTCCTCGAGCCGCGCGTTTTCGTACTTGACGGCGGCCAGGTTGGCCAGCAGCGTGAGGAGCTTCAGGTCGTCCTCCGTGAACTGCCCGAGGAGCGACGCCCGGTCGCAGTAGATGAGCCCGATGATGTCCTGGTTGTTCCAGAGGGGGACGCACATGGCCGAGTTGATCTGGCCCTGGATCACGCTGACCTGCCCCCTCAGCCGCTCCTCGGACTGGATGTCCGAGATGAGGACGGCGGAATTCTTCTCCAGGGCCGTCTGGATGATGCTCTTGCTGACGAGGATGCTCTGCGTCCGGAGCGGGGTGTTGTGGATCCGGACGACTTTGTGCTCGAGCTGGCCGCTCTTCTCGTCCCGGATCATCAGGACTCCCCTGTCCATGGGAATGTTCTGGGTGATGAGGTCCATGATGTGGTCCAGGAGCTTGTCCAGGGGCATGTGGTAGATGAGGGCCTGGCTGACCTCGCTCAGGACGGCCACGAATTTCTGGTCCTGCTGGAGCTTGTTGATGTCGACGGCGCCGGCCACGGGCTTGAGGAAAACGGCCGTCGGCGGCTTCCTCAGGATGTCCTTGACCTGAATGATCGTGTTCGAGCTGTGCGTGAACGTCGTGCCCTCGATGATCCGGAAATCCGTCCGGAACTCCCGGTCGAAGATGATCTTCGTCTCGCCGACCAGGATCTCGTCCCCGCGGTTCAGGGCCGCTTCCCCGCTGACCCGGCGGCCGTTGAGGAAGGTCCCGTTCTTGCTCCCCTGGTCCTGGATGGCGTAGCCTTTCTCGGTAGGGACGATGACGGCGTGGCAGCCCGAGCTGAACTGGTCGCTCAGCACGATGTCGCTCGTGGTGGCCCGGCCCAGGATGACTTTCTTCCGGCCGAGGGGAAAGACGGAAGCGTCACCCTTTTTCGGGTAGATATACAACTCGGTCATCGGAGCTCCCTCATCTCATTCTAAACAACAGGCCGGACCATTTCAACCGCCTTCAGGGTGAGACGCCGCCCAGGCCCTTGGCCAGCTTCTTCAGGCGGCGCTCCCGTTCCCCGGGCGGCAGGTCCTCGATGAGCGGAAAGAGATAGGTCTTCGTGGTGCGGTCCAGGATATTGTCCAGGAGTTCGAGCGACGAATCCACGGACTTTTTCGTCCCCTGGAGGATGTTCTGGTAGGCCTTGACGATGTCGTCGGGGGGATGGACGAGCGTCAGGAGGTCGAAGATGCGCTTGGTCCTGAGATCGACGGCCGCCTTCCCCTGCGGGAGGGGATGCCCGCCGCCCTCCCTCGCCGGCCCGCCCGCCGCGGACAGGATCGCCGCGTAGTTCGTTCTGATCAGGGACAGGATGACGTCCAAGATTTTCTTCTCCCGGAATTGGACGTCCGGGAATTCCAGCCGGATCTCGCGGAGGGCCTGGACGAGTTCCTCTTCGAGCCCCGGTTCGCGCAGGCAGAGCTCAGCGACCAGGATGTCGGCCGCCTTCTGGTTCCCGAACCTGGTCAGGACCTCGGGGATGGCCTTGCGGACGTCCAGCCGCTCCTGCGGATCCTGGAGATGCTTCCGCAATGTGTCCATGACGCGGGGGCCGAAGGCCGCCAGGGCGCATTGGGCCGCCTGCCGGGTCATGGGGTTGCCGAGGAGCGGGATCATGAGCGGGATGTGGTCCTTTTGGAGATGGATGGCGGCGCTGTCCAGCGCGTAATTGAGCACGTCGGGGGACGGGTCGCGCAGGAGCCGGGCCAGGGATTGAAGGACGCCGGGCGTGGGCTCCATCAGGCCCGTGAGCCGGGCGGTTTCCATCCGGGCCACCTCGGTCTCCGTCTTCGTCCCGCCGGCGCCGCCGAGGTGCTGTTCCATGAGGAGCTTGTAGGACGGCAGGGCCACGATCTCCCGGATCGTGACCTCGAAATCGTCCGCCGTCATCGCCTCTTCCACCCCCGGATAGAAGACCTGGCCGCCGACGTCGAGGAGCGAGTCCATGGACATGGCCTTGAGCTCGTCCTCCTTGAAGGCCAGGACCTCCATGACCTCCGGCGTCAGCTTCTCCATCTGTTTGAGCCGGAAGAGGTTCATGGCGTAGAGCGTGGAGCTCTTTTGCCGGCTTTGCAGGAGCTCGAAAAGGAGCAGGGTCGAATCCATGTCCACGTGGGCCTTGATGAGCTTGTCCGGATTGGGCCATTTTTCCTCGAGGTCCTGCTTGACGGCGCCCAGATACTCGGCGTAGATGATCCAGATGAGCACGATCCAGATTGCGGCGAACCCGACGACGAGGACGGCGAGGTACTGGATGGGGACGCCCGGCCGCCTCTCTTCATAGATGTAAAAGGACAGGGCGTGGTAGGAAATGAGGTAAAGGGCCGCGCCCAGCCCCGTGCCGAGCTTGTTGACGAACATGTCGATGAAGATCTTCGCCTTGTACTTGATGTCGTCAGCGATGGGGATATAGAGCAATTCCCTAACCGATTGGCCGACCGTCGTATCGAACGTCCTCTCGCCCCCCCGGATGCCGATGGCCCAAACCATGAGGGCCCCCAGCGCGGCCACGGGAATGAGGAAGGCCGCGAGCGCGGCGACGAGGAGCACTGAAGGCGCGACGAGGAGCGTCAGGCGGATGCCGAACCTCTTCAGGAGCTGCCCCGTCGTGAACAAGTGAAAGACCGTCGAGATGACCAGGATGGCCAGGAAAAAGAAGGCCAGGAAGGCCGTCCTCTCGACTGAGTTCGGGTAGTTGCTCTTAACGATAAACTGGAACTGGTACTTGATGAGCTGACCGACGACCATGCTCGAGGCCAGGACCCCGGCCAGGATCCGGAGGTATCGGTTCCCGCGGACGGTCCGCAGGCTCTCCAGGTAGCCGACGCCGGACCCGGCCAAGGTCGGGCTCAGCTTCGACCCGTCCTGGACCCTCTCCCGTTCGACGTGCAGGAGGTTGACGACAACAAGCGTCAGCAGCAGCGTCGCCGGACAGATCAAGATGAGGTCCACGGGGTTGATTAAATGGACCAGACCATAGGTCAGGAGGGAGCCGGCGATACCTCCCAGCAGTCCCCCCGTCACCAGGAAGCCGACCATCCTCTTGGCCTGGTGGAGCTTGAAAACGTCGTTGACGGCGATCCAGAACTGGGTCACGGACATGGCGATGAACAGATCGGACCATAAGTTGAAGCCGAGTACGGACCCGATATAGACCTGGTCCGTTTTGGAGAGCACGAGGAGGGTGCTGATCCCGAACTTCGTTTGCGTGCGCAGCCAGAAGACAAACCAAAAGAGGAGGAGGTTGGAGACGAAGAAGACGAGCGTGCGAGAGGCATATGTCTTCCGCGGCAGCCGGTTCAGGAGTCTGGCGTTCCAGGCCACGACGAAACCGATCAGGACGGCCGTGATCAGGTCCGCGACCGGCCAGAGGCGGGGGTTGATGCCAATCACGAAATTTTCCTTGACCGCCTTGATGATGTAGAAGGTGAATGTGATCAGGAAAAAATACAGGAAGAGGTACAGGGCGGACCGGGCTTCCTGGGGCCGGATGTCGGCGAACCTGCGCAGGAACCGATACAGACGGCCGTCTTCCACCGGAAGTCCTCCGTATTCAGGCCCGCGGGATATCAAAGCGCTTCGAAGCTCTGGAGCGCGCTCTCGCAGTCCTCAAATATCTCGAGGATCTTGATCAGCCCGGTCACCTGGAAGACGAGGTAGAGCTTCTTGGAGATCCGGCACAGCTTGATTTTTCCCCCAAGGTGCTGGGTCGAAATATAGCTGGCCAGGATCTCCCCGACGCCGAAGCTGTCGACGAAGCCGACCTCGGCGAAGTTGAGCACGATATTGCGTTTCCCCCGTTCATGCTCGGTCTTGACGGCCTGGTGGAGGCTGACCCCGGAGGGGCGGCTGAGGTCTCCGGTGATATCGAAAATGACAACATCCTGATGATCCCTGGTCTTGATGTCCATGATGTCCCACCTTCGCACCTCTGTTTATCAAAAGGTTTTCCAAAAGTCAATCCCCGCAGCGGGATTCCACGGACGTAAATCCCTGGAGGAACAGCAATTTCCCGCTTCGGGGACAGGCGCTCCAACGCATGTGAAGCTTGGATCCCACGGAGGTAAGTCAGTGGAGCTTCAGTAAGGCCGGAGCGGGGAAAACCGAAAACGGGGCGACGGCCTCGCCCTTTTCCTGCCGCGATCTGATAGAATGAGGCTGAAAGGAGCCTGCCATGCCGCTTATCGCAATCCACCTGCTCGAAGGCCGGACGGACGAGCAGAAAAAGGCGCTTTTGACGTCGGTCACCCGGGCCGTTCAGGAGTCCATCGGCGCCCCCATCGAGTCCATCCGGGTCTGGGTCCAGGAATTTTCCCCGAAGGACTACATGGCCGCGGGCGTCCTCGCCGCGGACAAGAAGAAGTAGGCGAAAATGGGGACGGTCCTGGTTTTTCGCTGACCTCTGCCCTCACCGCCCTGACGGGCTTGTCAAGATAAAAGAGGACGGACCCGATTCTGGACGGCAGGAGTGCCAGGAAAAACCAGGACCGTCCCCATTTTAGTCAGACCTCCGGCGCGGCCGCCCGCTTGGCCAGCGCCTTGCGGAGGTAGAAGACCGGGATGCCCAGGAGGACGATGACCAGCCCCGGGAACGTATACTTCGTCTTAAAAATCAGAAGGTCGACGGCGATGGCCGCCGCGATGACGATGTAGAGAGCGGGCACCACCGGGTACCCCCAGGCCTTATAGGGACGCTCGGCGTCGGGTTTCTTTTTGCGCAGGATGAAGATCCCGCTGACGATCAGGACGAAGAAGACGAGCACGGCGAAAATCACGTAGTCCAGAAGGTCGCTGTATGTCCCCGACAGGCAGAGCAGGCTGGCCCAGACGCATTGGACGACGAGGGCCGTCCCGGGGACCGATTTCCGGTTGAGCTTGCCCGTCGCCTTGAAAAAGAGGCCGTCCTTGGCCATCGCATAGTACACCCGCGCTCCGGCCAGGATCTGTCCGTTGCTGCAGCCGAACGTCGAGATCATGATCATGACGGCCATGATGATGGCCGCGGGCGCACCGAAGATCATGGACGCAGCCGCGGTCCCGACCCGGTCCGCCGCGGCGAACTGGATCCCCCGCCCCATGACGTCCGCCGCCTCGGGGCTCCCCTGCACGGGCAGGATCATGACATAGGCGAAATTGGCCAGGATGTAGAGCAGGATGACGATCCCGGCGCCGAGAGCCAGGCTCAGGGGGATGTTGCGCTTCGGGTTCTTGACCTCGCCCGCGATGTAGGTCACCTGGTACCAGGAGTCGGAGGCGAAGAGCGAACCGACCATGGCCGCGCCCATGGCGGCCAGGACCATCAGGCCCGTGAGCGGCTCCACGGACAGGATTTTCCCGTCGGCCACGTGGGTCCACGTCGCCTTCCAGAAATTTGCCATGTTGGCCTTGATGGCCGCCGCGTTGGCGCCGACGATGAAGCCGAGCGCGATGAGCCCGAACAGGGCGATGGTCTTCGTCACCGTGAAAACGCCCTGGATCATCTTGCCGGTCCGCAGGCCCCGCATGTTGACCATCGTCAGCAGGACGAGGACGCCGATGGCCAGGACCTGGGCGGCCGTGATCTTGAGCCCGACGACCGTCACGAGCACGTGGCGCTCGCTGAACCAGGGGATGAGCAGGCCGGTGAACTTGGCGAAGGCGACGCAGATCGCGGCGATCGTGCCGGTCTGGATGACCAGGAACGTCGTCCAGCCGTAGAGGAATCCGATCAGCGGATTGTAGGCTTCTCTCAGGTAGACGTAGAGCCCGCCGGCTTGGGGCATCATGCCGGCCAACTCGCCGTAGCTCAGGGCGCCGATGATGGTGACGACGCCGGTGATCAGCCAGACGAGAAGGAGGAGCCCCGGGGAACCGACCGTCCGGGCGATGTCGGCGCTGACGATGAAGATGCCCGAGCCGATCATGGCGCCCATGACGATCATCATCGAGTCGAACAGGGTCATCTCGCGCTTGAACTCGCGGACCTCGGCCGCGGCGGAGGGGGACGCTGGGTTGTTGCTCATGGCGTTCTCCTTGGCTCAGACGTTGGCGGGGCCGGCCGGCCCGCGATCGCGCTGCCGGCTCTTGCGGACCCCGTACCCGAAATAGATGACCAGGCCGATCGCCATCCAGACGATCAGCCGGACCCAGGTGTCGCGGGGAAGACCCGTCATCAGGTAGATGCAGCTCAGGATCCCCAGGGCCGGCACGTACGGGACGAGAGGCGTCCGGAAGGGCCGCGGCAGGTCGGGCTGGGTGTAGCGCAGGACGAGGACGCCGCCGCAGACGATGACGAAGGCGAACAGCGTGCCGATGCTGACCAGTTCGCCGACGATGCCGATCGGCAGCACCGAAGCCGCGAGGCCGACGACGACCCCGGTGGCGATGGTCGTGACATAGGGCGTCTTGTGCTTGGGGTGGACCCGGGCCATGACCGGGGGCAGGAGGCCGTCCTTGGCCATGGTGAAGAAGATCCTCGGCTGGCCGATGAGCTGGACCATCATGACCGAGACCAGGCCGACGATGGCCCCGATCTTGACGAGAGGCGAGAGCCACATCAGGCGCATGGCGTCGATGGCCACGGCCACGGGCGCGGCGACGTTGAGCTTGGAATAATGGACGACGCCGGTCAGGACGAGGGAAAAGACGATATAGAGGGCGGTGCAGGCGAAGAGGCTGCCGAGGATGCCGACGGGCATGTCCTTTTTCGGGTTCTTGGCCTCCTGGGCGGCCGTGGACACCGCGTCGAAGCCCAGGTACGCGAAAAACATGACGCCGGCGCCCCTCAGGATGCCGCTCATCCCGAAGAAACCGAACTGGCCGGTGTTCGGCGGGATGAAGGGCTTCCAGAGGGCCGGCTTGATGAAGAACAGCCCGGCGCCGATGAAAATGAGGATGATGGCGATCTTGAGGAAGACGATGACCGAGTTGACGGTCGCGGATTCCTTGATGCCGATGACGAGAATGTAGGTGATCAGGCCGATGATCAGGGCGGCGGGCAGGTTGATAACGGCCCCGGTCTTCGTCCAGGCGCCCGTCTGAGGATTGAAGGCGTAGGGCGCCGAAGCGAGCGCCGCGGGAAACTTGACGCCCAGGTTCGTCTCGAGGAAGCTCACCATGTAGCCCGACCACCCGATGGCGACCGTCGTCGCTCCCAGCGAATACTCGAGGATGAGGTCCCAGCCGATGATCCAGGCGAAGATCTCGCCGAGGGTGGAGTAGGCATAGGTGTAGGCGCTGCCGGCGATGGGGATGAGGCTGGCGAACTCCGCGTAGCAGAGGCCGGCGAAGGAGCAGGTCAACCCGGCCAGGACGAAGGACAGGGTCACGGCCGGGCCGGCGTACTGGGCCGCCGCGTGCCCGGTGATGACGAAGATCCCGGCCCCGACGATGGCGCCCACGCCCATGAAAATGAGATGCCACGGGCCGAGGACTCTTTTCAGGCCCGACGTATCGGAGGCCGCTTCCCGGGAGAGCTGGTCGATAGTTTTCTTGGCCAGGAGGTCTTTGATCATGGGGTTCCTTTCGGGAGCGAGGGACCGGCGACCGTCCGCCGTCCGGTTTTCGTCAGGGACAAGGTCGCCATGGAGAGGGCGATTCTATAATAAATGGGGCAGCCCGGTCCAGCTAAAAGAAGGGGTTAAAAAGATGGGGTCGTATCTACGCAATGCCAGTTTTGCCCTCGGAATCCCTCCGCTGGACCCACTTGATCTCTGGAACTGGCATTGCGTAGATACGACCCCTATTGCCGAATGAAGATTTGACCCCTTCCTATCGCTCACAGGCCTCCGCGTTCGACACTTCAAGCTCCGAGTCGGGAATGCCGGCCTCGGGTTTTTTCCTGAAGAAGCCGTAGAGGACAGGCAGCACCACGAGAGTCAACAGCGTCGAGGAAATCAGTCCGCCGACAACGACTACGGCCAGGGGCTTCTGGATTTCCGAACCGGGGCCTGTGGCAAACAGCATCGGGATGAGGCTGAACACGGCGATGGACGCCGTCATCAGCACGGGCCGCAGCCTGGTCTCGGCCCCCCTCCGGATGGCCTCCTCGAGCGACATCCCGCAGTCCTGAAGCTGGGATATATACGAAATGAGGACCAGCCCGTTGAGGACCGCCACCCCGAACAGCACGATGAACCCGACCGACGCCGGCACCGACAGGTAAAGACCCGAGATGAGCAGGGCGAAGACACCGCCAATCAAGGCGAAAGGCAGGTTCATGAGTACGAGGAGCGCCAGCCGGGCGGAGTTGAACGTCATGAGCAGCAGGAAAAAGATGAGGGCGATGACCGCCGGCGTGATGACCATGAGACGCGCCATGGCCCGCTGCTGGTTCTCGAACTGTCCGCCCCAGTTGAGGTACGTTCCTCCCGACAACGGGACCTCGCGCCGGACCCTGTCCCGGGCTTCCTTGACGAACCCCCCGATGTCCCGGCCGGACACGTTCATCTCAATGCCGATCCGGCGCCGCCCGTTTTCCCGGCTGATCTGGGCCGGCCCTTCGACGGCCTCGACCGAGGCCAGGTCCCCCAGCGGCACCCGGTACCCGCCCGGCGCGCTGATGAGGATCGTCTTGAGCCGCTCGATCGAGTCGCGGTGGTCCGCGGCGAACCGGGTGATGATGTCGAAAAATTTGCTCTCTTCGTAAACGAGGCTGGCCGGCTTGCCCTCGACCGATATCTCGACCACGTTGAGGACGTCCCGGACGTTGATGCCATAGCGCGCGATCTTCGCCCGGTCCACCGTGATCGAGATATACGGCTGGCCGGACACCTGTTCGACCAGGATGTCCGTGGCCCCGCGCACGCCCGAAACGACCCGGGCGATGGCCTCCGCCGTGGATTTCAACGCATCCATATCATCGCCGAACACCTTGACCAGGACCTGGGCCCTGGTCCCCGCCATGAGCTCGTTGATCCGGCACTGGATGGGCTGGCTGAACGAGATGACCATGCCCGGGACGTCGGCCACGGCCTGGCGCATCTTCTCCATCAGCTCGGGGCTCGTCTTCGCGTTCTTCCATTCCGAACGCGGCCTGAGGGCGCCGACGTAGCCCGTCTTGTCCACGCCGCGGGCTTCGATGGCGATCCCCGTCTGTCCGGTCTTGCCGACGATGACGGCCATTTCGGGGAAAGCCATGACCTTTTCCTCGACGAGACGCGACGTCTCCAGGGCCTTGTCAAGCGATACCCCGGGCAGGAGCTGGAAGTCCATGTCGAAGGCGCCTTCGTCCATGACCGGCAGGAACTCCGTCCCGAGGCGCGGGATGACAGCCACGGCCGCGGCCAGCATCAGCACGGCCGCCCCGATGACGAGGGCCTTCCTCCTCAGGCCGAACCGGAGGACGGGCAGGTAGACCGCCTTGGCCGCCCGCAACACAATGCTCTCCTTTTCGCGCCCCGGCTTGAGGACGAGAGAGCAGAGGACCGGGATGACGAAGATCGAAAGCAGCAACGACGCCAGCAGCGCGATGGCCACCGTGAAGGCCAGCGGCGAGAACATCTTGCCTTCGTACCCCTGGAGCGAGACGATGGGCAGAAACGTCAGGGCGATGATGAGCTCGCCAAAGATGCTGGGCTTCCGGACCTCGATGACGGCCTTGAAAACGTCGTGGAGGGTCGAGCCTGTCCTTCCCTTCTCGCTCAAGTGCCGCTGGACGTTCTCCACCTGGATGATCGTCGCGTCGATGATCATGCCGATGCATATGGCCAGCCCGCCGAGCGAGATAAGGTTGGCCGTCAGCCCCGCGACTTTCATGACCGTGAACGTGAGCAGGGCCGACAGCGGCAGCGCGAGGATGACGACGAACGCCCCGCGGATGCTGCGCAGGAAAAGGAACAGGACGAGGATGACGAGGAGCGACCCGATGGCCAGCGCGCCCGTCACGGTATCGATACTCTTGACAATGATGTCGGAGCGCTTGTAGTAGGGCTCGATGCGGACGCCGGCGGGCAGGAGGTTCGAGTCGTTGACCTCGGCCACCTTGGCTTCGACCCGACGGACGACCTCGCGGCTGTTCTCGCCGCGCAGGAGCATGACGACCCCGCCGACGCATTCCCTCTTCCCGTCCTTCATGGCCGCGCCCTGCCGCACGGCGTGATCGATCTTGATCTCGGCGACGTCGGCAACGGTCACCGGGACGCCGCCCGACGACTTGAGGACGATCCTCGAGATGTCCTCGACCGAGCGGATGAGCCCGATCCCGCGGATGAGGAACTGTTCCGAATGCAGGTCGAGGAAGCCGCCCCCGACGTTCTGGTTGTTGTTCCTAATGGACTCGTAGACGTCGCTCGGGCTCAGCCCGTACTTGAGGATCCGGTCCAAGTCCACGATGACCTGGAATTGCTTGATGTACCCGCCGAAGGAATTGACCTCGCTGACTCCCGGCACGGACTTCAGGATCGGGCTGATCACCCAGTCCTGCAGCGTCCGGAGTTCCGTGAGGTGCGCTTCCTGCCCCGCGGCGTCCGCCGGCTCGGGGCCCTCGAGCGTGTACTGGTAGATCTCCCCCATGGCCGTGGCCACGGGGCCCATCTCGATCCGGACGTTCTCCGGCATGGCGTCCTTGGCTTCGGCCAGGCGCTGGAAGACGAGCTGCCGGGCGAAATAGACGTTCACCTTGTCCTCGAAGACCATCGTGATCACGGAGATCCCGTACTTGGTGACCGAGCGCATGACGTCGAGGCCGGGCAGTCCGCGCATGGCCATCTCGACCGGATAGGTCACGAACTTTTCGATCTCCAGGGGGGAAAGGCCCGGCGCCGTGGCCACGACCTCGACCTGGATGTTGGTCACGTCCGGGAAGGCGTCGATCGGCAGCGTCAGGAACGAATAGGCCCCGACCCCGATGACGAGGGCGAGGACGATCAGGATGAGCGTCCGCTGCCTGAGAGAAAAGGCGATGATTTTCTCGATCATCATTTCTCTCCTTCGAGCGTGCCCTTGAGCATCTCGGCCTTGACGTCAAAGCTGCCGTCGGTCACGACCCGTTCCCCGTCCTTCAGTCCTTCGAGGACCTCGACGAACCCTTCGACCGTCCTCCCCCGCCGGATGTCCCGCCGGGTGAACGTCCCTCCGGGTCCGGGCAGGAAGACGACGGCTTTCCCGGCGATGGTCCGGACCGCCTGCTCCGGCACGGAGAGCATCGTCACGGCGTCCCTGGCGATGACGCGGACGTCCGCGTACATGCCGGGTTTAAGCCTGGCGGCCGGGTTGGCGGCTTCGACGCGGCCCTTGACCGTCCGCGTGGCCTCGTCCATGAGGGAACCGACCGAGATGAGCGTCCCCTGGAAGATCTCGCCGGGGTAGGCCGCCACTTCGATTTCGACCGTCGACCCGGGCGTGACCGAGGCCAGGTCTTTTTCAAAAATGTTCACCTGGACCCAGAGCGCTGTGAGGTCGGCGATAGACCCGAGACAGGTCCCGGTTTCGGCGGCGGCGCCGACCACGGCCTCGGCCTCGATGAGCGTCCCCGCGATCGGCGCCCGGATGACCAGCACGGGAAAGGCCTGCCGGCTCGTCCGGAGCGCGGCGACGTCGGCGTCCCCGAAGCCCATGAGCTTCAGCCTGGCCTCCGTCGACCGGAGGAGGCCCTCGTGGAGCTTCTCGTCCTCCGAACCGGGATTCTTCCCGCCCGACTCGACGCGGCCCAGGATCTGGAGATATTCCGCCTGGACGGCCATGAGGTCGGGGCTCCAGAGCCAGAAGAGGTCCTGGCCGGCCAGGACGCGGTCGCCTTCGAAAACGAGCACCTTTTCGATGCGGCCCGGGATGCGCGGCGTCACCTTGACGTATTTCCTCTGGTTCAGGGCCACGGTCCCCGACGCCTTGACCGTGGGATGAAACGTCCTCATCTGGACGCTATCCGTCTTGATCCCGGCGGTCTTGGCAGCGTCCGCGGTCAGGACGATCTTTCCTTCCTCGCTTTTCCCGGGGGCCTGGGCCTCCCCGTTTCCGGCCGGCTTGCCCTTGCACGCCGGAAGCAGGGTCAATGAAATTCCCAGCAGGACCGTCGGTATTCCAAATGTTCTTTTCATGGCAGTCCTCGCATTCTCCAGTTTAATAAAAGTAGCCGGCGTCGAGCTCTTCGTCCTCGCCCGCCGCGGCGATTTCGATCAGCGCGAGCCGGTGGTTGAGCAGGGCGCGCGCGAATTCCGTCCGGGTCTCTTTCAGGCTCCGGACGATGTCCAGGACGCCCAGGGCGTCCGATTTCCCATATTGGTAATTGATGAGGCTCGCCTTCAGGGATTCATCGACGTCCCGGAGCAGGGAATCGCGGAAGAGCCCGATCTGTTCCTCGAGGGACAGCGCCTCGGCATAGGCTCTCTCCACCACGAGGATGACCCGCCGCGTCGTGACGTCGGAATCGAGCGCCGCCAGGCGGGACATCGCGTCCGCCTCGATGGCCACCCCCTGGATCCCCTTGCGGAAAACCGGAAGAGTCATCCCGACTTCAACCCCCCAGCCGCCGAGGATTTTGCTCGGCATGAAGAGGCCGAGGCTGAAGTCCGGGAGGCCGGCCTTGCGGGCCAGGGACAGCGACAAGCCGGCCTGTCTGCGGCGGTCGCCCCTCAGCCGCACGGATGAGCCGGCCAGAGCCGCCGACTTCAGGTCTTCCAGGCTGGTCCCGAGGGGCGAATATCCGATCTCCGTCGAAAACTCGAGAGGCTCGTAGCCGGAATCTCCCATCAGGAAACTCAAGGCCGCGGTTTTCTCCCTGAGGTCTCTCCGGGCCTCGATGATCTCGTTCTGAAGGCGCAGGGTTTCCAGCCGTCCCCGGACGACGTCCAGGTAGGGGACCTGGCCCGTCTTATAACGCTCGGCCGCGAGTTCGGAGTATTCTTTCAAGGTGCCGAGGATGGACTCGAATTCCGCCAACCGCCTCTGGGCATACGCGGCCCGGAAATAGGCGCTTTCCACGCGGCCGCGGACGACGTTCCGGACCCTCTCGAGCTCGAGTGCGGCCTGGCTTTCGCCGGACAGGCCGATGTCGCGCCGCAGGCCCCGTTTTCCGGGGAACTCGATGACCTCCCGGACGCCCAGGCTGAATTCATCTCCGCCGGATTTCCAGAGCGGGAGTCCCAGGGCTTCGAAACTCAACTCGGGATTGGGGACGGCCTCGAGCTGGAGGCGCCGGCCCCTGGCGGCATCAACGTCATTCCGGGCCCGGAGAACGGCCGGGTGGCGTTCGAGAGAGCGGGCGACGGCATCTTCCAACGAAAGGGACCGGTCCGCCGCCGCGAGCGCCGGCACCAGAACGCAGGCCGGCAGGAGCCACAGGATGAACGGCTTCCATCGCGCCATGGGAATTCCTCCTTTTCTGAACTTCCGGGAAACATTCCATATGGTTCCGGCACGGGCCCGGCCCGACAGGCGGGTCCGCGCCCTGACGAAGGCGTCGCCGGAACCTTCCGGGACTAGGAGGGCAGGATTTCGGGAGGGCGGGAAATATCGGCGTCGAACGCCTTCACCGGCAGCCGGGCGAAAGGTTTGAACGGAAGGCGATCAACATCCTGGACGAGGGAAAAGTCGTAGGACCCCGGGGAAAAAAGATTGCTCCAGAAGCACAGGCAGATCGAGGCCCTATGCGTATGGGAATGGGAAAACGTCGCGCCGGGCATGGGAGTGTGCACATGACAATAGTCCTCTGCGAAAAAGAAATACAGACTGAGCCCCGCGAAAATGAACAGGAAAAGGAACGCCGTTGTTTTCTTCATGCTCCGGCCGTCAAGCGGTCATTATCCCACGGCCGGGAACCGGCGTCAACGCTTTGGGAGTTCGAGGGGTCCCCTATTTCTTCGCCCAGGTGCCGTCGGCGTTCTGGACCATCCAGCCGGCGCGGGCCGTGCTGATCCATTGGTCGGCGAAGATCTTCTGCACATCGCCCATCTTGCTGGCGTCGACGTTCAGGGCCTTGGCGACTTCCGCGTAGAGGTCCTTGCGGTCCTTGTTCTCGTCACCCGCGAGCTTGCGAAGCACGGACCTGTCCTGGAGGGACAACCCGTCCTCCTTGAGGATTGAGAGCATCCCGTCCTTCCCCTCACCGATGCGGCCGGCGTCGTAAAAGGGGGCGAGCTGTTCGAGCCGGGCCTTCATGGAATCCTTGATCGCCCGGATCCGCGGCGAGGAGACCTCCGTCGCCTGCTGGGCGTAAAGCCCGGGGACGAGCGAGAAACCGGACGACTCGGCCACGACATCTTTCTTGATCTCTTCCTTCTTCTGCTTGTCGGTGCCCCGCACGTCGTTGACGATATCTTCGGCGGCCTTTTTCACCTCGGCTTCCGGGAAATAGATGTTCACCGTGATGCAGGACAGGAGGGCCAGAGTCAGCCCGGCCAGAAAAACGGATTGCATGGACCTGATTTTCATCGGCAACCCCTTCTTTAGATTTTTTTCCATCTTTTTTACATTATAGCAGACGGCGGAGGGCCGGTCACTTCTTTTCCTGGCTCTGGCCGACCCGCTCCAGCCGACCGAGCATGTCCTTGAAGCTGATGGTATTGACGGGCTTGGCGTTGACCACGTCGATGCCGAAAAACGTGGCCCGCCGGACGAGGTATTGGATTCCACCTTCGATAATGGTCCCCTGCAGGCGGAAGACGTCGTTCCGGAGCGAGCAGGCGATGCCGATGCGGCTGTAGTTGAAACTATGGACGAGCTTCGTGAAGAAATTGCCCGAAGGAGCGGCTGACGCCCCCCCCGAGCTGATGACGGACAGGTTGTTGACGGCTTTCAGGCTGAACTTCCGCGAGACCCCTTTCCTGGCGACGGAGGTGACCGTCAAGGCGAAGCTCTCCGGCTGGCCGTACGACAGGGCGAAGTCCTTGAGCAGGATGTCCACGATCCCCGTGACGTCGCCGAAGGGCACGGCGCTGGTCAGCTTGCCCAGGTCCAGCCCTTCGATTTGGGCCTGGAACACGATCCGCCGGCCGGGGCCGAAGACGTCCGTGACCTGGAGGCCGTCGAGAGTCATGCGGCCGCCGAAGAGATCGGCCAGCAGGCGCCCATTGAAGTGGAATTCGCGCGGCGTGATCTCGAGGCTGTTCACCGGAATCGAGGCCTTCCCCTCGAGCTTGAAGCTCTCGTTGTTGAAGGGCAGCTTCGAAAAGTCCAGGCCGGTCAGGGCCAGAGTGGAGATCCCCCGGACGGCGAGGGTGGCCGGGCTGATCGTGAGGATCGACTGCCCCAGGTCGAGCTTCGCGCCCCACAGGCCGGCCTCGACAGGGAAAAGCAGGAAAAGGTTCCTGGCCGAAAGGAAATCGATTCTCAGGGCCCCGAAGCTCGCGGCGCTGGTCTTGACCTGCGAGGCCTGGAGATGGCCGGAAGCAATGGTGAAATCGTCCTTCTCATCGCCCGGGCGGATGCCGTCCGAAACCGAGAACGGGAAATCGACGTCGATCCCCGCTGCGGAAAGAGAGCCGTCCTTTTGCCCCGCGGCGGCGTCGCGGACACGAACCCTCCCCCGGACGCTGAAGGAGTTTTGGAAACGGACATCGGCTTCCGCTTCGGCCTTGCCGCGGACCTCGAGCGTCGAGGCTTGCGCCGGCCGCATTTTGCCCAGGAACGCGTAGGCGCCGGCAAGGTCGATCGAGGGGATGTCAACATGCAGGTCGAGGCGAGGTTTCGGGCCGACGGCCAGCGAACCCCGGGCCCGGATTTCGCCGAGCGAAGCAAGGAAGAGCGCGGCCGCGGCGTCGCGGACAGCGGCCATTGTCGGATCGTAGGTTCCCTTGAGCGCAAGCCGCACCGGGCCGGTCTGCCAGTTAAAATAGGCCTCTTTCCAGAGCGATTCACCCTTGGCCAGGTCGATTTGGAGGGAGAACGGGATCGGCGCCGACGGGACCGCGGACTGGGGAGAATCGGGAATGGAAACGTCGGCTTCGAAACGCAGGCGCGGCTCGAGTCCCTCCGAGACGATGGTGCCGGTCGAATCCTGGAAGGCCGCGGCCGCGAGGTTGAGCGTGCCCTTGAGCTTGTAATGACCCGGGTCGGCCGCTTCATTACGGGCCTCGAGCGATAGGTCGGCCCGGCCGGCCGGCTGCCAGGCCGTTATGCTTGCGGGGACAAGGTCCGGAAAATACTTGAGCAGCCCTGCGATGTCGAGATTCCGGCCGTTCATGCTCAGGGCGACTTGGCGTTTCGGCCCGAGCACGGCGTTTCCCGCGATATTCACAGCGCCGAGGCGCGGAATATCCACCGTTAAAGAACGCACGTCGGCGGATTGACGGACATAGTCAACTTCCGCCCGGAGGTTGATGGAAGGGCCGGCGATCGTGAGCTTCCGGCCGCCCGCGGACACGATGATCTTAGCCGCCTTTGCCGTAAGCGCGGAAAGTTTCACGAGGCTTCCTTCGACGTCGACCGGCAGCCGGTAGGAAAGCCCCCGCGCCTGGATGGACCCCGTCTTGACTTCGCCCCGGGCGCCTTCGATGATGCCCTGAACGCGGAGGTTCGTGGGCCGGCCCTCGATCCGGAGCTCCGCCTGGATCGTCTGGTCCGTCGAAAGGTCCGCCGCCCTAAAGGAAAAGCGCGCGGGAGGGAGCCGGACCGTGCCCTTGGCGGATATGTCCGGGGTCCCGGCGGCCATTTCCACCCGCACGTCGCCATCCCACTGTATCCTGCCGTCCAGCTTGAACTCGGGGAGGCCGGCCGGAAGGAAGGACGCGAAGCTTTCTTTCATGCGCTCGATGTCCTTGACCTCGAGCTTGGAGGCGACCGCGGCCTTGATCGGCTTGCTGAGCTCGGCCCGGCCCGATCCGGAGAGCGCGGCCAGGTCCGGGATGTCGAGCGCGAATTCCGGGACGGTCACGGTTTTATCGTCGGCCTGGAAACCGGCATTCAGGCTAAGACCGTTCCCCTGCCAATGCTGGTCCGGCAGGGAAACGGACGAAGAGGCCAAACTAAGATGCCCATCCATCTGGAAAGGGCCCGAGCGCGCCCAAGTCGCGCCGAGATTGACGGCCGCCCGGAGAGAGGCGGCGGGCTTGTCGTTCCGGAAATCAAAACGGCCCGCCGTCAGCCGCAGGGACGTCCTGGCGCCGCGCGCGGCCGTGATGTCGACAGCCGACGCCTCGAGGTCCATCTTTTCGACAGGCAGGCTCAGATGGAAGCTCGCGTCCCGGACGGAGACATCCCTCGCGTATTCCATGTAATCGGAAACGAGACGCGTGACGTTGGGGATATTCAGGGGTCCCGACGACGGGGAATTCGGGTCTTCGTTGAACTCCAGCTTCAGTCCGCGCACGGCCAGGCTGTCCACGAAGGGCTTTTCGTTCTTGAGCACGCGCTGGAAACTGCCGGCGGCCTCGGCCCGGCCGATGACCACGTCCGCCCTCCCCAGCGCGCTGATGAAAACGACCTTGACGGAATCGGCCTCGACCCGGAGCGGGAACAGCCGGTAATTCAGCCGCCCGATGGTGACGGTCAGGCCCGGCCTTTTCGAGAGGGTGCGCTCGATGTAGCTCTTGAGCGCGGGTTTGTGAAAATAGACGTAGGCGGTGAAGACGATGACGGCGAGCAGGATGGCGGCGAGGACGATGCCGCCGATGCGGAGGATCCTCTTGCCGCGTTTCTTCATGCCCGCTTCAGACGCCTCTTCGGTCCAGGTCTATTTGACTTTCTTGAGCGCGCCCTGGACGTAGACTTTAAATTCGCCGCCGGGCGGCGCGATCCAAAAAACGTTCGCGAGCGTGCCGTCCTCTTTCAATTCATATGTCATGCGGAAGCGCGGCCCGGGCTGCGCGGAATCGGTTTCGAAAGCGACCGCGCCGGGCTTTTGCGAAAACGACAGCGAGTACGGGATGACGTGCCCTTCGTTGTCGAAGTACATGGCGCGCAAAGTCGGGTCGTCGCCCGCGGGATAGATAATCATCAGGTCTTCATGGGACAGGCCGGACTTTTCGCCGGGCTTGGGGGGATATTTGGCCCAGTTATTCCGGACGAGGATCTTCTTATCGAGGTTGAGGGCAAAGGACGTGCCGCCCTCCGCCTCCCCGGGCGCGCCGGTGCCAACACCCCGCCATTCGCCGACGAGGAAGTTCAGCCGCGACCAGGGGTCCGCCGGCTTGGGGGCTTGAGCCCCGGCCTGCGCCCAGACCAGCGCCGAAATAACGCCGACCGCCAGGAGCGCTAATAAAACGGGGATGAATAAGCGTCTCACGGTCCCTCCTTCGCGAGGCAGATTCGCCGGCAGGCCCGCTGTAGGGCCGCTCCGGCAACGCCGAAGAGTTTTCGCGTTTATTGCGTTTTGGCCGGCTTCCCCACCCTGCCGATGAAAAGCGAGATGAGAAAGAGGACCCCGGCGATGATCGCGGCGACCGGCAGGCTGCCTTGGACGGTATGCCCCACGCTCATGTTGCCGATGAACTTGGGCACGAAGGTTGCGCCCAGCAGGCCGATGGCGAAGATGATGCCGAAGATGCTGCCGTAGAGTCCGGGCTCGAACTTGGCGAAGGTCACGCCCACGATGGTCGGGAAAATCGGGGCGAAGGCCAGCCCGCTGAGCAGGATGGCCACGATGGCCAGGGCCGGGCTCTTGGTGACGATCATGCCGACGATGGCGACGACGGAGAGAAGCGACATCACCGTGATGACCTTGGCGCCCATGGCCGTCAGGTTCTTGATCGTCGAAGCCAGGAACCGGCCGACCATCATGGCCACGCCGAAGAGGCTCAGGGCCAGCCCGGCCTTGGCCGCCGCGCCCGCCACTTCGCTTCCGCCGAGAAGCTCAGCCATCAGGGGCTTGACCCAAGTGGCCATGGTGATTTCGAGCGACATGTAGCAGACGAGGGCCAGGGCCGCGATGAGAACGGCCCCCTTCCCCAGGAGCTTGAAGGCCATAGAGAATTTATAGCCCGTGGCGACTTTCGGAAAGGTCGTGGCCAGGGCGAAGAGCAGGAAGACGATGACCAGCGCCCCGATGATCGAGACCGAGGTGCTGTAGCTCAATTTCATGGTCTTCAGGAAGAGCACGAAGAGGAGAGGCGTGAGCACGTAGCCGAGCCCGAAGAAGGCGTTGCCCAGGTTGCTGGCCCTGGCCGGGTCCTTGCCGCCGAACAGGACGACCGGGATGAGCGTGTTGCCGACCGTGTTGAGGCTCATGGCGCCGATCCCGAGGAGGATGCAGGCCAGCCGGACCAGCTCGTAGCTCGGGGCGAAGGCCAGGAGGAATATGCTTCCGCTGGTGACCACGAACCCCAGGATGGCGATGGGCTTGTAGCCGAACTTGTCGACGAGAGGACCGATGATGAACTGCACGATGCAGCAGGTCAGGAACAGGGCCATGACCAGGGAGCCGAACTGCCCGGCGTCGATCTGAAGAGCGGCCATCAGCTCGACCGAGATGGAACCGAGAATAATAAAGCAGATGGCGATCGAAAACACGGACATGAGGGCCACCACCGCGGTCATCTTTTTCATGATTCTTCCTCCCCCTCGTTGAGATTCGGCGTCCGGCTGCCGCATTTATTAATTTCCAACGTTTTGAACAACATCCGGCCGTCCGGCCGAAAACATATCACTCTCCAAAAAGCCTTGTCAACAGAGTCTTGTCAACGGATTCCTGGCGGCCTGCGGGCTACTCGGCGGCCCGCTCCATGAAGGCGTAGGCGATGATGTGCGCCATGACCGAGAAGGAGTCCTCCAGGCGGCCCATGTGGTCCGAGGGAACAAGAAGCGCGAGCCCGGCCATGCCCTTGAGGGCCCCGCCCCCCGCCCGGGTCAGGCCGATCGTCCGGCAGCCCACGCTGTTGGCGTATTGGACCGCGTCGAGAACGCTTCGGCTGTCGCCGCTCCCGCTGAAGGCGAGGAGGACGTCGCCCGCCTGGGCAAAGTTGCGGAGCTGTTCGACGAAGATGCAGTCGCGGCCGACGTCGTTGGCGTAGGCCGTAACGGTCGCGACGTTATCAGCGAGCCCTACGACCTTGAAACGGCATGGCCTCCCGAACGAGGCTCCCTTCAGGAGGTCGACGACGAGGTGCGCGGCGATCGCGGCGCTCCCGCCGTTGCCGCAGACATAAACCATGCGGCCGGCGTCCCTCGCTTCCTTGAGCCACGAAACGGCGGTCCCGATGGCGGCGGGGTCGAGCCCGGCCAGCGTTTTCTTCAGCTCTTCGATGTAAGCGACGGCGAATTTCACGGACTCCTCCTCATTTCAGCCCTGCTCGAGCCACATCTCGAGCCGGGGGCCGAGTTCCCTAGGGCGCGCCGTCCCGGTCGTGGCCAGCTGCTGCACCGTGATGGACGCGACCAGGTTGGCGACGAGCGCGGCTTCGGCCGGGCTCGCGCCGGCGCAGAGCGCGAGGACGGCGCCGGCCGTGGCGCTGTCGCCGGCCCCCGTGGGGTCGGTCGGTTCGGGGACGCGGACGCCCCGCACGAGGGCGGGCTCGGGATCGCTCACCCACATCCCGCGCCGGCCCGCCGTGACGAAAACGGGGCGCTCCGTCCGCTTTCGCAGTTCGGACATCGCCTTGATGACGGCCGCATCATCCGGGTCGTCCGTTCCGGGCGGGTAAATCTGCCGGACCGCCTCGCGCGCGTTGACCTTGATCCTGAAGTGACGGAACAGGCCGATCCTCGAGCGGCTGTCGGCCCAGAATATCTTCCCAGGATGGCGGCCGGCCAGCCCGGCTAAACGCTCCCTGACGCGGGCCGTCACGATGCCGCAATCCTCCTCTTCCACCTGGTCCTGGACGGCCACCGCGTCGAGGCCCGGCAGGATGCTCTCGAGGTGGGCGAGGACTTTATCCTCGGCCTCCCGCGGCGTGGGCCGCCTGTTCTTCGTGTCATAACGCTCGTGTTCACCGGAAAGGTCGGCGACACGGCAATTTCGCGGCTTCAGGTAGGTCGGGGTGAACAGTTCCGGCGCGACGATGAGGCCCTCCGTTTTGCATCCGAGGCCGCCCAGGGCCTGACGGAGCTCGTAACCTTCGCCGTCGTCGCCGGTGACCCCGAGGACATGGATCTGGCCGGCGGCAAGAGCCGCCAGGTTATTGACGATGGTGCCGGCCGCGCCGGGACTGCGGCGGATCCCGACCACCTGGTGAGCGGTTTTCCCGCTCTCGACCGATATCTCGGCGAGTTCCGGGTCGGTATCGAGGTATTTGTCGAGGAAAAAATCCCCGAGGACGGCGACCCGGCATTCCGGGAACCGGCGAACCATCTGCTCGAGCCGGTCGGGCGTCACGGTCCCTCCGTCTCGAGGATCATGTGGTAGAGCGTGGGCACGGTGCTGGCGTGGTCGCCCCGGACATAAAAGCTTTCACCGCCGTCGGCGACCGTCCGGACGAGGACCGTTTTGTATGGGCGAAAATAGTAGCTCGGGTCGGATTTGGGGGCTTCCCGGCGGAGGTCCACGCCGTCGAGGGGCAGGAGGTCGAACACGGCGGTCGTAAAATGCCGGATTTCCCGGCCTTCCTGGCAAGCCACATTCCTGGCCATGGTCAAGGCCTTGAGGTAAACCTCCGGACCCATGACGGCCGTGCCGATGTTGAGAAAGACGCCGCCTTCGAGGCCGCACACGCTTTGCGTCAGGATGAGAAAATCCGTGTCGCTCGTCGCGCCCGTGGCCGCGCCGTCGAAATTGGGGTGCTCGTGGACGATGTCCTGGCCGATGGCCACGTGGACGGTTACCGGTACGCCGAGGCGGAAGCCGGCGGCGAGGACGCTCGTCTCGGCGTAAGGGAACTTCCCTTCAACGATGGCCCGGCCGACGGCCTCGCCGAGTCCGATGCCGTCGCGATACCCGGCCCGGGCCGCGTCGTTGATCCCCCCCGTCTCCGTCCAAAGGCCGAATTCGCCGGTGCGGACGTAACGGGCGACGCTTTCGGATGTCGCGCCGATCAGGGCCAGCTCATAGTCGTGGATAGCGCCCGCCCCGTTGAGCGCGATGTGAGTGACGAGGCCGCGGCGCATCAGGTCGATGAGGAGCGGGCCGGCCCCGCGGCGCAGGACGTGCGCTCCGAGCATCAGGATGACGGCACTTTTGTTGACCTTGGCCACGCGGATCTTCCCGGCCAGGACCGGCAGGGCCGGCTGGTCCGAGCGCTCATATCGGCTGTCGGGGTGGATAAAGCACTCGCGGCCGAGGTCGTGCTCGCGTTCGCGGAGCGGCTTCAGGGTCAGCCGGGAACGGTCAAAGGTCTTGAACGGCATCGCCTCCCCTATCTTTGTCCGAAGAGATATTCCAGCAAAGCGTCCGCCTCCCTGAAATCCGGAATCACGATATCCGCGCCCACGCCAATCAGGCGCTCCCGTTTCCATGGGTCCGGACGGCCGGAGCGTCCGGCCTCGTCGCTGGCGACAGCCACGGCGACCCCGCCGGCCGCCTTGATATTCCGGATTTCCACGTAGCCGTCGCCGAACCCGAGAAGGGCCGCGCCGTCCACCCTATTCTCGCGCAGAATGCGTTCGATGACCAGACGTTTGGAATAACTTTTGTAATCGTCGATCGCGCCATAGATGCGGCCGCCGAAATATGGGACCAAACCGAGGAGCGCGGCTTCCTCGACGACGTATTTCCGGTCGGTGCCGCTGGCCAGATACATCGGAAGCCCGCGGTCGCGCAGGGCCGAGAGCATCGCGAAAGCGCCGGGCACGATATACTCCTCGGGCCTGGCGTCCCCGCAGCGCAATGACTCGCGCCTCCGGCTGATCCTTTCCATCAGCCGGCTGTGGTATCTCTGCTTGTACTCGAGCGGGTTCCGCGCGGTCCCGCCGCGCGCCTTGATCTCATCCGCGAGCCGGATCATCTGGTAGATCGTTTGCTTTCCGGTGAGCTGAGACACGAATTCCGCGCAATGACGGGAGATCTCTCCCGGGGATTCGCCCGTGCCCGTGGCCAGGACTTCTTCCGTCATCATGGCCACCATCACCTCGGGCCAGCCTTCCCGGATCAGGCTCAGCGTCCCGTCGAAATCGAAAAGGACGTGTTCGAAGCGCGCCCGCCGCCCTGACTCGGGAGCGGCCGGCTTGGTCTCGTGGACGATTTCGACAGATGCCCCCGGCAAGAAACGCGACCGGATTTCGCCGGTCACGCTCGGCGTGTAGTCTTCTTCGATGTTGGTCGGTGCGGTTTCGCCCAGGACCTTGTCAGTTTTCAATGATTCGGCTCCCCTTCGCTTCTTTCAGGAAGATCTTATCATAATCACCCAAGAAAACCTTTTAGGGGCTGGGTCAATCCCGCGAAGGGGATTGACATTCCTATCATAAGATAATAATTTTCTTAATCGGCTGGTTATCATCATTCAAAGTGAACAGACTAAGGAGTTCACCCGGGAGTATATTTCGACGCGAAATATCAGTGCCGTAATTGTTAAAAAAAAGGGACCGGAAATATTTGACATAAAGGCAATTTCCGGAGGAACGGCCGTAATAGATATGGAAAACGCGCCAAAAAAGATCATCGACAGAATATTTGCATATCTACTGGGAGTCCCCTACAAGGAAACTCCCTAAGAAGGGAGGTTTGGCGCGACGGAGCCCGAAGCTGAAGTCCATCGGAATTGTCTTGACATTTGCCGGCGCGATATATATTGTACCTATAAGCTTTATAGGAATTATATAGTTTAGCCGGTCTCCCGGCGGCATGGTCTATTCATGTTATAGCAATTGTCAGGCGGAAGGCCTGGCAGGTTCGTTTTTTCATCTCCTCCCTGACCATTGCATTCCACCATCGTTTAAGGATTTTGAACGCGGAGAATGCGTTTATTTAGGAGGTGTTTCATGAAAAGAACAATGATGGTTTGGATCGGGGTCTCCCTTCTCTGCCTCTGTTTTATCGCCGCACCGGCGTTCTTCAGCTCCAAGAACGAACCCATTCAGCCAACTCCCTCATTGAAAGCCGTTACGGCATCTCCCCCGGGCTCCCTGGACGCTTACTTTCCTCCCAAAGCCAAAGAACCGGTTTTTCTGCTTAGGATGCGGGGAATGGCCGCCCCTATGTCTGGGATTATCGTCGATCTTATGGAGAACGAGCCTCAGAACGCCATCGCCAATTTCGAAAAATTCAAGACCCAATACCAGGAAGTTTCGAAGTTGGTTCCGGAATGGACGCAAGAATATTCACTCGATCCTGTCGACGGTCTCGGCCGAGCTTTAAAAACGGGGAATCAGGAAGCCGTGATGAAAGCCTATGGGCAACTGGATGGCGTGTGCACGAAATGTCATCTTGAGAACATGGCCAGGGTTCAGCAGAAGTATCATTGGGGGAATTTCTATGCGATCAAAACAAAAGACCCCGTCACTCAGGAGGGGGTCGATGGGATAAAGCTCATGCAATATCTGGATAGCAGCCTGACCGGGATCTCCGTCGATCTCGCGGAGGGGCAGACAGAGAACGCCCGCAAGCAGCTTCAGGCCTTTAAAACGAGATTTCAGGCACTGAAAAGCGTGTGCGAAGAATGCCACGGTGCAGATCCCGTGAAATACTACGTGGACGAGAGCGTGCAGGCGCAGATCTCCGGATTGGAGCAAACTCTGAGCGGCCCTTCGCCGGATTCACAAAAAGCGAATTCCTTGGTCCAGGGCATCGGGATGGAAAGCTGTTTCAAGTGCCATCTTGTTCACATCCCTGCCGCGCTTGCCCAGTTCCCGCGAGCAAGCTTGAACGACAAATGAGATAGAACATGCCCATGAAACCAGAAACCATTCTCGGCTTGAGCAGGAAGTTTATGGAATCAAGAATTTTCCTGACCGCAGCTGAACTTGATATATTCCGTCTACTCATAAAGAATCCGATGTCAGCCCAGGAAATCGCGGATAAAAGACAAGTCACATTACGAGGCATCACGATATTGCTTAATGCGCTGGTGCCTATGGGTCTACTTGAAAAAAAGGATGAGAAATATTATTGCCCGGCGGAAGTAGCGTCATTATTATCGGAAGACTCACCGACTTCAATAATGCCCATGGTCATGCACACAGTTGGAGGATGGAGAAGATGGTCAGATTTAACTAAAATTGTTCACAAAGGTATACAAAAAGCTAGGCCACTAGTATTTGACAGCAGTGAAACTGAACAAGAAGCATTCATCAGAGCGATGCATGCTATTGCCTACCGGATAGCGCCTGGAATTGTTGCTGCCATTAAACCTGGCGAGGCCAAAAAATTGCTCGACATTGGTGGTGCATCAGGATCGTATACGGAGGCCTTCCTCCAAGCCTCTCCTGATATGCATGCGACATTATTTGACCTACCTTCAGTCATCAAGATTGCACAAAGGCGTCTGGCCAATACGGATTTACTCGATCGCATTACATTTGTTGCCGGTGATTATAATAAAGATGAACTACCGGCAGGTCATGACCTCGCATTACTTTCGGCTATTATTCACCAAAACAGTCCTGAACAGAATATTGAACTGTACGGTAAGATATATCGCGCCCTGCAACCGGGGGGTCGGCTTGTTATTCGCGACCACGTTATGAGTCCGGACCATACCCAGCCTGCCAGTGGAGCCTTTTTCGCGGTGAATATGCTTATTGGTACCCCTGGGGGCAGTACCTACTCATTTGAAGAAATTAAGGCTCCACTCGAATCTGCTGGTTTTATTAAAATCAACCTCATACAGCCTGATGAACAGATGAGCGGATTAGTTGAGGGATTCAAACACTGATTATTACTTTGCTTTAAGGAGGTTGAGAGAAACGGGTCTTTCGCTTCCGGAGTCCAACTCTCTATGCAACTGAGCTAAAGGAACACCTCGAGAAGAGTCGGGACGGCTGTAGACTCTTGACCTATGGCTTTTTATTTTCGGAATATCGGCAAATTTTCGAATAATCCCCGCTCTCAATGAAATAGAACTTTCCTTTATCATCCATTGCAGAAAGGATTCCTTTGACTTCTTTTGAGATGATGAGTTTCCCGTCCTCGAAGACATCTAACCAGGATGTTTTTTTCCCATTATAATAGACATATATCGTATTATTCTTCTCAAAGATAAAATTGCCGGATACGACGCCGGTGAATCCACCGGAAGCCTCCTCCTTGAATTCTGGTTTTACATAATCCGGCGATCTTCTCGTCAACTTGCTTTTGAGTTTTTCATTTTCATACAGACAGATTTCATATTTGTAAGGATTCATCACGAATATTTTGTTTCCATTTGCCCATAATCTTAAGGGAGTTCGGAACAAGCTGGCATCCCTGAATTTCGAAAATTCTTCAGGGATATTGACCAGGCTTCCAAAAGAATATAGATACTTGCCTTCTCTGCCATAGACATTGATAAGCTGATTATCTCTTGCACCTAGAATAAGAAGATTTCCTTTGTCGTTTAGGGCTATATCAATTCCCATGAAATCAATGCTGAAGGATTTTATGAAGCTTCCCCCTTCATCAAAGATAATGACTCTTCTAAAATCAAGGACGTAGACTCTGCCCGAAGAATCCAAAGCGATTGCCTTGGGATATTCAAATTCACCGGGTCCCACCCCCTTTTCCCCAAATCGCAAAATAAACTTTCCATCTCGATCATATTTAACGACTTGATTCATCTTTACGTCTAAAATGAAGATATTTCCTAAAGAATCTATTTTGACATCCGCAATGAGGCCGAAGAGATAATCCTCATCTCCTTCCAGTAACCCGATTTCCAGCTCTTTCTTTAAAGAAAAATCCCTCTTCCCCGGTTTCTGATCACAAAAACCTAAGAAGACCAGAAGCTGAATAATTACGCAGATTTGGCAAAACAGGGTAAGGATATTTCTCTTTCTCCTGCGCTGATTTTTCTTGGTATTTCGCTCAGATGACATGATCTAAACCCCCAATAAATATATTCCGAGCCATAAAGTAAGTCTAATGAAATTGTTTTCTTAGATATGCTATATTTGGGGAGGGAAATGATGTCCCGAACACTCATCACTTTCTTCTTCACTTATGTCATTACGCGTCTGTTCTTCTGGATCAGGCGGCTCAATCCCATCCGAGATCTCCCGGCCGTTCCCGGCTACTTGATCGATTTCGGAATTTGGGCGCTGGTCTTCTTTATCGTCTATTGGTTTCTTGGTGTATTGAGGGTTGGGGCCTCATCCCGTAAAAATGGCCCGATAAAAGCGTGAGATTTCCGGCAAAAAACTACGCATCCGAATGGGCCAAGATCCGGGGAGCAGATCAACTTGCAGAACGCTTTCAGGAGGCGCATGGATGCGACTTGGTCGGATCTGGCCATTTCTGGGTAAGGGGCTGCGGGCAGGACGGTGACCTCGTTTAGGACGGGGTGATCCCCTGTGCTCGGGACCTGAAAGAGATGGACCCGGATGGCGAAGTCCCTCACGGCAGAAAGGCGGGGGGCAAAGGGTTCCGCAGACGAGCCAAGTGGCCGTTACGAAGCCTTTGTGCAGCGTCCCCATGCCTTCTACGCCCCCTGGTCAAGGTGCGTGTCCTGTTGACAGCTTAGAGCTTCAGGCTGGCGAGATTCCAGGGCAATTTTGGATAAAGAGAAATCACCAATCCCGAAGTATGATCTCGTACTGCTAAATAAGCCTTTCATACTCAAGAGGATCGACGATGCTCTCGATGATGATTGGCCTTTGACATTCCAAGCCCCTGTGCAAAGCTTCGCGAAACTCCTCTTCCTCATTGGTGACGATGACCTCCGCCCCGAAGAAGTTGTCGCTTGATCGATAATCGGCACCAAAAAGCTCGACGCCTGAGGCATGATATTTCTTGCGGCTCTGTTTGACTTTGATGAGGCTCAGATAGTTATCACGAAACACAACGAAGACGACGGGCAACGACAGCCTGACGGCAGTGCTGATTTCTCCCACCATCATGAGGAATCCCCCGTCTCCCGTGCAGGCCATGACGGGTCGTTCCGGATGGACCAGTTTCGCCGAGATCGCCGCAGGAATTGCAAAACCCATCGACGACCAACCATTTGACACGAGCAACCTGCCGGGTCCTCTTGAGTCCCACAGCTGGCCGATGAGGTGGGTGTGTGCCCCGACGTCTGAGACAAGAATCCCCTCCGTAGGGAAAACCTCCCTCATGGTCGAGATGGCCTGCTGAGGGGTAAACGTTTTGCGCGACGGTTTAAATGCCTCCTCCAACTTCTTACGATGGTTCTCCCGGCTGAGCTCTTCCCATTTATGGCTTATGGGTGGGATCTGCAAAAGGTGCTGGAGACTCGTCCGAATGTCTCCGCAAATCTCGCAGGCAACAGTGAAACCCGGGGCAATATCCACTGGGGCGGTGTCGATATGAATCAGGGGGACAGTCTTGGGTAGCCAGTCCTCAAAATTGAACTCTACCGGGTCATACCCGAAGGCGATCACTAGGTCTGCGGGACGGCAGTATTCCGCCACAATATCACGTCTGGCTCGGCCCAAGACTCCCACAAAATGGGAACCGTCTTCATCGACATGCCCCTTGGCCATCATGGTGCTGACGACGGGCAAGTTGTGTTTTTGGATGAACTCCCTGAGCTCTCGCGTCGCATAAGCCCTGTTCATCGTCAGGCCGATGGCGACCAGGGGACGTTTCGCTTGAGCAATGAGATTCTCGGCTTTTCGAAGGGCTTGTTCATCCGGGCTCTTCCCTGCAGGGGGATCGATCGGAAATCCAAGACAAACCTCAGGGGAAAGCTCTTCGGCAACGTCTTCAGGAAAATCCAGGTGCACCGGGCCTGGCGGCTCGGACAGCGCAATTGTTATGGCTTTTCGCAGAACGGAACAAATCTTTCCCGCGGAGAGCTCCGTGCTCCATTTGGTAATCGGGGCATAGAGTTTTCGATGATCGATCTGCATCTGGACCGTACGGCCTTTCCAGCTTCGCCCCATGGTCGCCGTGAAGGCGAGCACAGGGACACGGTCCAGGAAGGCATTCCCCACCCCTGTCGTCATGTTCGTCGCACCCGGTCCTAGAGTCGATAGACAGGCACCGACCTTGCCTGTCAAACGGCTGTAGACATCGGCCATAAAGCCTGCGCAAGCCTCGTGCGTCACCAAAATGAACTTGACTTTACTTCCATAGAGAGCCTCGATGAACCGGATGTTCTGGCCGCCCGGGTATCCAAAAACATACTGCGTCCCACTTCGTTCAAGGCAGTCGGACAAGATTTCGGCAGTCGTTCTCAAGCCCATGGGGTTCTCCTATCCTGTAAAGAATACATCGGAATCGCGAAAGTTTTCGCAAGCATAAGGACGAGTACTTCTGGTGCCGTTCTGGATCGGGTCGCCACTCTCATCTTGTGCCATAAGATTAAGACTGAGACAAGCGCCGGACTGCGGAGGAGACCAAGAGCCTGTGCGACAGCCCGTCGTGTCAATAATCAAGCTCGAATTCTCCCAAGGCATAAGCTGCTGCGGCTTGGGCATGCAGCGTTGTCGTGTCAAATAGGGGCACATTAAAGTCCTTTTGTTTGATGAATAAGGGGATTTCGGTGCAACCCAGAATGACTCCCACGGCTCCCTTTTCCACGAGTCGCGAGGGGCAGCGCGGAAAGAAGCAGAGAAAAAAGTAAAGCGAGAGCTGTGAAGGCCGCAGCCTTTTTCAAGCATTTAAACATCTTCATTCCCTTTCATGGTTTTATTTGGCCGCCTGTCAGAGATAAGAGCAGAATAAAGCCAAGAAAAGAGTCCGACCATCGCCGGCCATGCATTATAGCCTCTCCTTGGGAAGCCGCCTATTTCTGCAAAAATATCTTCTAACACAAAGCGTGGCCAAAGGAAAGGCCCAATTCGTCTGATCTTTCTCCAGGCCAATTTTCAGCAGCAAATTCGAGAATTCATTGGGACTCATCACGGAAAAACCCCAACGCCTTGACGTAAACTCGGCACTGGGTTTTGCGGAAGATGCCCGCGACCCTCTGCTCTGAAGCGTCTCCGTCTTCCTCGGAAATAGGTGGCCGGAACCGTCCGAACATGCGGGTTCGGATCTGGATGTTCTCGAGAGCTTTCTTGATTGGTCTCGGCCCGAGGTTTTCCCTGTTTGAGTTTCTGTTCGGGGGCCCGGTCTTTTTCCACTTCAACCGAATATTCGGTCCATCGGCCGAGCCGGATTTAGATATCTGCTAGGACATAGTGCCCCAGCGGAGCCGATTCGGCTTCAGGGTTAAGCTCCAGCCTTTTCTTGCCAGGACGGTCGGAGATCGGATGACTCCGGATGTAGTAGCGAAATATATCGAGCATCATCGCGAACTGGAGCAAGGGTCTGCGCAGCTGACCTCAAAAATGCGCTCTTAACGCCCCCCGGCGTGCCGCGCCGATAGTTTACTTAGACATGAAACAGGGACCTTGCTCTGGGCTCATAACAGAATGTAGATTAAAATTGGACCGGCCGATATTCGTGGAGATTGGCTGTTGACTTCGTCCAATATTACTCGTATACAATTTCGCATAGGACGATGGCCTGAGTGGAGTAATTTCTAATGAACGCAAAGAAAACAGAAAGACGTTTTTGTATCATCCTTTCTCTTTCCGCCCTCTTGGTTTTTCTTTTCGCCTGCAAAGGGAACGTTAGGGAGAACGTTGGCATCCATTTTGGAGTGTCTTTTTCCGGAAAATTATCCCAGGAGCCAATGAATGGCAGGATGCTCTTGATGTTCTCCACCGATCCAACTTCTGAGCCTCGCTTCCAGATTTCAGTTTCCGAAAACACCCAGATCGCCTTCGGCGTTGACGTGGCCGGCATGAAACCGAGTGATGAGGCTATCTTTGACGCCGGTGTCTTCGGTTATCCTCTGAAGAGTATCTCCGAGCTTCCTCCAGGGGAATATTGGGTCCAGGCTCTTCTTCATCGGTACGAGACGTTCCGCCGATCGGATGGCCATGTCGTGAAGCTTCCCATGGACAGAGGGGAGGGTCAGCGATGGAACTCTGCGCCGGGTAATTTTTATAGTACGCCCAAGAAAATGGCTATTGACCCGCAAAAAAACGAAAAAATCAGAATCATCCTTGATAAGGTAATCCCTCCGATTCCAGACCCCCTGGATACGAAATATATCAAAAATATAAAGATCCAGAGCAAGCTCCTCACCGAATTCTGGGGCCGGCCCTTTTATCTCCGAGCCTCTGTCCTTTTGCCTGAGGCTTTCGAAGAACATCCCAAGGCGCATTATCCTCTCTTTATTTTTCATGACCATTTTTCTTACGACGTAAGCGGCTTCAGGGAGAGTGCTCCTGACCCCGACGCAAAGGGCCGTGCCAAGGAGGTCCAAGAGCTCGGCTATCAGCTCTATAAAGATTGGAGAAGCGCAAACTTCCCAAGGATGGTGGTCATCAAGATCCAACACCCAACTCCCTATTACGATGATTCATATGCAGTGAATTCGGCAAACATGGGTCCCTACGGAGACGCCATCACCTATGAGCTTATCCCGTTTGTGGAAAAAAAATTCCGCTGTCTCGGCCAGGGCTGGGCCAGGACTCTTACGGGAGGTTCAACCGGGGGGTGGGAAGCTATCGCAGCCCAGATTTTTTATCCCGATGAGTACAATGGCTGTTGGTCCTGCGCTCCTGATCCTATCGATTTCAGGGCCTTTCAATTGGTGGACATCTACAAGCATAAGAATGCCTACTATTCCGACAGCCAATGGAAGCCCACGCCACGGCCGGCCAGAAGGAATGAGATCGGAGAAATTTCATCGACCATTGAACAGCGTAATCACCTCGAACTCGTGCTCGGGACAAAAGGTCGATCCGGTGAGCAGTGGGATATCTGGCAGGCTGTTTTTAGCCCGGTGGGCGAAGACGGCTACCCAAGCCCCATCTGGGACAAGATGACAGGTGTCATTGATCATTCTGTAGCAGACTACTGGAAAGAACACTATGACCTTCGCTATGTCCTGGAACGGGATTGGAAAACTCTCGGGTCGAAGCTCAAGGGAAAGATACGGATTTATGTTGGGACGATGGACTACTTCTATTTAAATAACGCCGTTTATCTCATGGAAGATTTTCTCAAGACCACAAAGGATCCATATTACGATGGACACATCGAATATGGCGATCGGTTCGGCCATTGCTGGAGCGGCGATCATTTGCACACTTGCTTTCATGCCGCCTTCACCTACATTCAGCGATTTGCGCCCGAAATGAAAGAACATATACTGAGGACTGCACCCCCCGGCACGGACACGACCAGTTGGCAATACTAACTGAGTGTGAGTTCGCGCTAAAACGAACGAAAAAGATGGTTGGCTATTTTGACAACATGGCTTTTTTAGATCAAATCGAAGGCAAAAAGTACTCGAATACAAATTAGCTAGATATGAAGACTTTGAAATACGCAACTTCATTAATAGCCAACGCAGCATTCTAGAAATTAGGAGCACCGTGAGCACGGAATTCAGGCCCATCTCCCTCGTGGACGTAGAAACCTATATCAGAGCCGTTGAAATCGGAGAGATGGTCACTCTGTGAACAGAATCAATACGAGACACAACTTGTGAACGAGCCGTTTGCTTGATAACCAGATGGCAGACGCAAGGGACGAGAGCAATCGCCGTCGTTCTGGACAAGGAGATCACAACAACAGTATCTGCAAGAAAATTATGACTTTCTCCGCAGGGCCTCTCTCTGGGAACCTCGCGGCCATGCCGACATATACGGCTGCGTTCTGACGAAAAAGGAAAGACCGGACAGCGACTTTGGAGTCGTCTTCATGCACAACCAAGGTTACGGCACGATATGCGGACATGGTATCATCGGCCTAGTAGCGTTTGTCCTTGAGGCCAGAATGGTCGAAGCCAGCACCGATTTTCCGATACTCAAAGTTGATACGGCGGCCGGTCAAGTTATTGCTCGAGTTGTTTTTAAAAGGGGTTGCGTCCGTGAGGTCGCCTTTAGGAATGTTCCGTCTTTTGTTTATGCGCTCGGCCAAGCAGTCGATGTTCCAGGACTCGGATTAGTCAGGCTCGACATCGCTTTTGGCGGCGCATTCTATGCATTTTGCAAAGCCGAGGACTTGAACATCAGTCTCAGCCCCGAGAATTTTCGCACCCTAATCGACCTCGGAATGAGGATTAAGAAGGCCGTTATAAACACAATTCCCGTGCGGCACCCTTCTGAAGAGGATCTGGGCTTTATCTTCGGAACAATCATCGTCGGGGAGCTTGCTTGGGCAGAGTCACCACAGTCAAAATGTCTGTATCTCCGCTGACGGACAAGTTAACCGGAGCCCAACGGGCACTGGCGTGAGTGCCAGAGCGGCCCTTCATTATGCTCGTGGAGAGCTCCGGTTGTGTGAGTCCTTTATTGTCGAGAGCATTCTTGGGACTTGCTTCAAGGGGGCTGTCAAAGAACTAACGACTCTTGGTCCCTATCCTGCGGTAATCTCAGAAGTGGTAGGAAGTGCCTTCATTAACGGCTATAGCAAATTCTATATTTCTTCTAAAGATCCGCTTAGATATGGATTCTTATTGCGCTAGGCACTCAGCCAATCCCAGGGACGGATCGGATCGGGTTGGGTCCTCAGCCGGGACAGAGGTTTTTCATCACTGAACCCTAAGAAAGCGCATCCGCTTAGAGATCTTGGGACTCGCTTTCTAAGATAAGTTAAATAAAGCTTGTCCCACCCGTATGATGCCCTCTCTTATTTCTTCCACCCCAACTCGGGCGATAGAAAGCCGGAAATATTCAGATTTGGATTGCTCGAGAAAGTAGTAGCTCCCCGGAGAGATCCTTACATTGTATTGGGACATAAGTTCGGTGAGCTCGATTGGGGTCATCTTTCTAGGCATTTTTACCCAGATGGAGTACCCTCCTTTGGGCCCAGTCCAGCTCGTTGTTTTTGGAAAGTGCTTCTTCATTGTCTGGAGCGCCACCTCCAGACGATTACGGAAAATGCGATGCAGGCGCCTCAGGTGCAGATCGTAATACCCCTGTTGACAGAAATAGGCCAAAGCCGTCTGGGTCAGATTCTCGCACCTTAGGTCTGAGAATCGCTTTAGGGCTGTCAACCTGCTGATACATTCTCTGTCGGCCGTGATCCAGCCGATCCTCACTCCCGGAAAAAGGACCTTGGAAAACGTGCCCAGGTAGATCACAATGTTTTTTTCATCGATCGATTTGATTGGAAGAGGCAACTTGCCTGAATACTTCATTTCCTCATCAAACCCATCCTCGACGATCGGAACTCTATGCCTCATACAGATACTAAGCAACCTTTCCCGATGATGATGGCTCGTAGTCAGGCCAGTCGGATTCTGAAAGTTGGGGACGGTATAGACAAAACTCACCGCCTCGTTGTCCAGGACTCTCTCCAATCGACTGAGGTCCATCCCGTCGTGTTTCATGGGGATCCCAAGGACAGGAGATCTGTAGAACTGCAAAAGAGGGATAATGTTGTAATAAGTGGGCGACTCAACGATGACTTTTTTGTCGCGGCGGCAGAGTAGCCGCATTATCAAGTCCAGGGCTTGCTGCGAACCGTAGGTGATAAGAATTTCGTCCTCACGAGTGGAAATGCTATGAAGCCGTAGGCGTTGGGCGATATAGGCTCTTAGAGCCTCGTTCCCTTCGGGAGAGCAAAAATCCAGGGCCTCATGCCCATTCTTTGAGACGACGTGCCTGAGGCAACGGCTGAAACTTTTGACCGGAAAGAGGCTCGGGTCAAGCTGCATCTCTGTCAGGTTGATGACGGAACTGCCTTTCTTGTTTGACCGCGTCGGAATGTCCGCCAGGTTTTTCGTATAATTTTCAAAGAGTATATTGGACGATTCGCTGCACACCTTTTCCCAGGCGATCATGCTGTGTCTTCTTGGATCAAACAAGACTTCCTTTCTTCTCTTCTGGACAATATTGTATGACCCTTGTCGACTTAGCAAGTAACCCTGAACCTGAAGCTCTTCATAGACTTGATAAACTGTATAACGACTCAGCCCCAGTTCTTCAGCTAGGGCCCGTGAAGAAGGCAAGGCCGTGCCGGTTTTTATCACGTCGTTGATGATGAACTTCTTGATTCCGTCGAATATCTGTTGTTTTAAGGGGACTCGGCTTGTACGGTCGATTTGTATGACTAAGGACTTACGAATCATGCCCCTTCACCGAGAAGAATCAAAAATACATCTCTTTTCTTTAAAAAAAGATAACAGAGAAAATGGCCTTTGTCAATAATCAATTTTATTGATGCTTGGCCAGGCCACTTGTTCAATAAATTGGACTGTTTAATATGGGCACCAATTGGTTCTTGCTTTTGTCCAATACCCCTTATAAAATTTTATTCTATTCTTTACGAAGAGGACAAGGCATAGGATTATTAATCTCTTTTGAAGGGGAAATCCGTGAAAAAGATAAGCAGGACTCAGGTTCTTATTTTCTTACTTTGCTTTATTGCCTACCTGTCGTTCGCAGCCTTGATGAGCGGTGAAGGGCAGGAAAAGGCGGTACGAGTTCAATTGACTACGGATAAAACGGACGAGACCAAAATCGCGGATAAGCTGGAAAAAGGCTTCGAAGAGGTTGTCAGGGGCTCCCAAAAGATGGAGGGTCTCTTCAACTTATACCTAAAAGAGGACAAGCTTTATCTAGAAATCCTGCCCGCACAGTTCGGACGAATGTACTTGTTCGTCCCAACGCTCTGGACTTCCGTAGGAAACGAGAGCGCGGGGAACCACTTGCCCCTTAAAGTTTTTACCTGGGAAAAGCTGGAAAAAAAGGTCCTCCTCCTTTGGAAAAACACGACTGTCGCCGCAGAGAAATCGGCTGAATACAAACGCGCCTTAAAGAACGTCGTCCCAGATTCCATCGCCTCTTCTTTCAAAATCGAGAGCGAACCCCATCCCGAACGGAAGAGCATTCTCATCTGTCTGGACGATTGCTTTTTCTCAGACCTGGAATGGCTTGGCTCTTTAGGGGATCCGAGCCATCCTTACTCAGTAGACAAGGCACGAACGGTCTGGGGTAAAGCGCTGGCCTTCCCGAAAAACATCGAGCTCAAAGTAAGGTACACGCTCACTTCCTCAAAGCCCGGGTCGATGCCGACCGTTCCGGATCCCTCAGTCTTCACGTTGAATGTTCGTTACAGCATTTCCGAGCTTCCCATGAATAACGGCTACAAGCCGAGACTGGCAGACGACCGAGTCGGGTATTTTTTAACCACAGTCTATAATTACGACAAGCTCGACCTCGATGGGGCCCTGACTCACTACATCAACCGATGGAACCTAGAAAAGGCGAATCCAAAAGAGAAGATTTCCGTCCCTAAAGAAGCCATTGTCTTTTGGTTGGAGAATACCATTCCAGTAGAATATCGGGAGCCGATCCGAAATGGAATTCTGGAATGGAACAAGGCATTTGAAAGGATCGGGTTCAAGAATGCTCTGGTCGTTAAGGAGATGCCGGATGACGCGACCTGGGATCCAGCCGATATCCGCTATAACACTATCCGTTGGATTCCGTCACTGACTGGACTTGGAGGAGGTGCCATGGGGCGTTCCCGCGTTAACCCTTTGACCGGGCAGATCCTCAGCACCGATGTTGCGATCCGGGCGCCCCTCAGCTTCATTTTTGGATACAACGCCTTCAATATGCCGTTGGGCTTCGAGGCCTTTAAGGAACCCGATTCTCTCCTCCCTAGAAAAATCAATCTCTGGGACCAGGATAACATTGCCCTCGGATGGGAACGGGACTTCGGCGTCCTAGACATGTTCGCTTCTGGTAAGATTAGCAATATCAAAGACGTCCCTAAGGAATATATCTACGATGCCCTAAAACAGCTCGCCTGCCATGAGGTGGGGCATACCCTGGGCTTGCGCCACAATTTTAAAGCTTCGAGTACGATTGCGCTCAAGGATCTCCATAACACGGCCATCACCTCAAAGGAGAGCATCGGAAGCTCGATCATGGAATATTTGCCTGCGAATCTTGCTCCCGCGATGGTAAAGCAGGGAGATTATTTCCAAAAAGTAATCGGAGCCTGGGATTATTGGGTCATCGAATATGGGTACACGCCCATTGACTCGAAGAGTCCTGAAGATGAGGTCCCTCAGCTTAGTAAAATTGCCGGCCGGTCGACGGAGCCTAAGCTCATCTATGGGACGGACGAAGACGCTTATGACCTAGGCCTCTACTCCACTTCCATCGACCCCCTCGCCATGACCTATGATCTGAGCGATGATCCCCTCGCCTATGCAGAACAGTCCCTCCAAAGAACACGGGATATCTGGAAACAGCTTGAAAACAGGGTCCTTTTCGAAGGGCGCAGCTATGTCTATCTTCGTAAGGCTTTTGAAGCCAGCCTGTCGCGTTACTTTGGCACACTAGCGAGGCTAACCCGCTGGATCGGCGGCATTTATCATACCCGGGTTCACGTGGGGGACGAGGGGCAAGAGCTTCCCTTCCGAGTGGTTGAATACGAAAAGCAGAGAAAGGCCTTCGACATCATCGAGGCGAATTTGCTCAACTCTGAAGCCTTTGCTTTCAACTCAGCCTTTATCCAGAAACTCCAGTTCGAACGTTTTGTCAACCTCGAAACTTGGGAGGAAGCTAGCGGAAACGAACAGTCATCGTTGAGATTGGATTTCTCCTTATCCTCCTATCTGGAACAGTTTTTCAGGAGCATCTTGCGAAGTCTCTATGACCCGGCGAGACTGCGTCGTCTTCAGGACAATGCTCTCCTCTCGAAAGGAAAGGTCTTGAATCTAAGCGACTTTCTGGCCGAGCTTCAGGCAGCGGTCTGGCGAGAGGTCATTAAGGGGGAGCCCGTGAGCCCTTACCGTAGAATTCTTCAGCAAGAGTGCTTGACGCGAGTCCGGCAGTTTATTCTCAAGCCTTCCCCGCCGCTTCCCGAAGATGCCATCACACTCTTTCGTTACCAACTCAAGCAACTGGGTAAGAGCATTTCCGATTATCTGGCCAGGTACCCGGAGTTGGAGCTAATGACCCGAGCACATCTAGAAAACTGCTCGGACCTGATTGCCGAAACCCTAAAAGCAGGATATGTGAAAACTCCTGAACAGTAGAAGTATAGAGTCAAAAGGCTGTCAGCGAGGTTTTCTTAAAAAAATGAGATAAAATGAAAAAAAGACGATTTTTCGTCTCAGTTACATTGCGATTGTGCTTGTCCATTCTATCATTGAGCTCGGTCGTCAGGGCAGAGGAAAATTGTGTGACTCTTTTGCCTTCCAAGACACTTGACGCCATTATCGCCCATGCTTCGGGAGACATTGCCTATCAACATATAAGGAGGATAGGCCTGTTCAATAGGTTGGCAGCCTCAGAAGCCTACCACCACGCTGCTGAATATGTCTTGGGCGAGCTTAAAAAATACGGCCTTAGCGACGCCCAAATCGAACAATACCCGGCAGACGGAAAAACCTGGTACTACATGTTCAAGTCTTTTTATGGGTGGGACGGCGAATCGGGGGTCGTGTGGCTGACAAGTCCTCGCCAGGAAAAAATCTGCGATTTCGTAGAGATGCCGGCTTGTCTCTGCAGGTGGTCTAATTCAGCTCATGTGACCGGCGAGCTCGTTTACGTTGGAGAAGGAACGGCTGATGATTTTAGGGGAAAAGACGTCAAAAACAAGGTCGTTTTGACTTCGAGCGATCCGAGCTCCGTCCACGAGGAAGCCGTTTTCAATCGAGGCGCCCTGGGCGTGATCTCGTTCTTTTATCCGCGTCCGATGGATTACCCCGACGTGGTCGAAAGAAGCGGAATTGACCACTATGAGACGAGCGACGGCCGAAAATCGACCTTTGCGTTTAAGATTTCCCACAGGAAGGGGCAAGAACTCCTCGCCATGCTTGAGGCCGGGCAGAAAGTCGTCGTTAAAGTTGATATTAACGCCAGAGTCTACCCGAGCAAATACGAGAACGTCATCGCCACAATCCCCGGCACGGATCCGAATGCCAAAGAGTTTGTTTTCACGGCTCATCTCTGTCACTTTGACCCCGGTTCCAACGACAACGCCAGCGGCGCAGCTTCCATTCTGGAAATCGCGAGAGCAATCGAGGAACTGGTGGCTTCAGGCGAGATCGAGCCTCCTCGGCGGACGATTCGTTTCATCTGGGTTCCTGAGATGAGCGGGAGTTTTGCCTACGCGGCCACCCACCCGGATAAAACTGATAACATGATCTGCGGCCTAAACCTGGATATGGTGGGCAGCTATCTCAACCGCAACAACAGCGGATTTTATTTCCATTGCACCCCCGACTCCCTCCCGCATTTCATCAATGATGTGGTTGCTAATTTTGCGGAATTTGTCGGAAAAACGAATACCGAGGACGACTATTATTCAGCCTACAACTTCTATAAGCCGATCCTTTCAGTCCAAGGGAGCAGGGATAGCTTCCGCTTCAAGGTCCTTCCCTTTATGGGAGGAAGCGATTACAAGATCTATAACGATCGCCTCGTCCACGTCCCGATGGTCTTCTTCAACGTTTGGCCGGATCCCTATTACGAATCCGACCTGGACACTCCTGATAAATGCGATCCCACGACGTTAAGAAGAGAGGCTGTAATTGCGATTGCCTCTGCCGTTTTTACCACAAAAGCAGCCAGTCCCGAGGCCCTGGAACTCGCTTCGGAAACCTATTCGCGCGGGCTGGGAAGAATAAGTCTGGATGTTAAGAAAGCTTTCGCGTATCTCAACAAGAGCGAAGGACAAGGGCTAGGAACGGCTTACAAGGAGGCGGATATCGTTGTCCGCCATTCTTTTATCAGAGAGAAAACCGCAGTCAACACCGTCCTTGCGTTGGCTCCAAAAGATGCGGCTTTGGCAAAATACATCACCGAGCTTAAGGCCCGCCTGGACTCTCAACAAGAAGGAGCGCTACAAGACATTTGGAATCATTACCAAGCACTCTGTGGCCGGAGTGGACTCAAACTGGGAATTCCAAAGCTGAGCCCCGAAGAGATGGCGGCGCAAAAGGTCATACCGATCAGGAATGAAAAACTAAGAGGGCCACTGCGCATTAGATATGTCTCTGAAAAAGCCTTGCCAAGTCCGCTTTCGGGGTCTTCAAAAATCCTTCTGGACGAACGTGTCTCTTACGAGGTCTTTAACTTCATCGACGGGAAGAACTCTCTCTTGGAGATAAGGAACGCCGCGAGCGCGGAATATTCTCCCATTCCGCTCCAGGATGTCAAAAACTTCATGGAAATTCTGGCCAAAGCCAATGTCGTCAGACTCAACCCTGCAGCTTCGAAAAAAGTGATTCGGCCCCTTAGCAATATCGCGTCCCGTCGGACACGTTCATTGATCACCCTCCGATCAGAGTACAGCGAGCGATCGTTGCCAAGTTCAGGAGATTTGACTATAATTAATAAAATTGAGTTTGGGAAATGAAAAGCCGCTCGTTTTCCTTTTTTTGGGCCATCATTTTGATTGCGGGAGTGTTACCAGCCCAAAAAAAGGATTCTACAGGCTTGCCCCCCCAATACAAAAAATGGCTGGAGGAAGAAGTCGTCTACATCATAACTCCCAAAGAAAAGGCAGTCTTCCTTCATCTCAACTCAGACCGAGAAAGGGAATTTTTTATCCAGGCTTTTTGGAAAAAGCGGGATCCTAATCCTCCCAGCGAAATCAACGGGTTTAAGGAGGAGCATTATAGGAGGATTAATTACGTCAACAGCAATTTCGGCCGCATCTCGGCACTCCCAGGTTGGAAAACCGACCGGGGACGAATCTATATCATTCTAGGCGCTCCCCTATCCATCCAGCACTACGATAACCTCTCCTCCATCTATCCGACTGAGGCTTGGTCGTACCAGGGAATGAGTAAATATGGACTGCCCGATGCATTCGAGATTGTTTTTTACAAGAGGCACGGAGTGGGCGATTACCGTCTCTACAGTCCTTCGGCGGATAGGCCGGAAAGCTTGGTGGCAAACTTTTCTGGAGAGCAGACGGACGCCAACGCGGCCTTTGGCCAGATCCGGTCAGAATCACCCGAGTTGGCCCAACTCTCACTCTCCCTCATCCCCGGAGAGTCAACGTTCGGAGCGACTACGCTCGAGTCAGACAGGTTACTTTTCGATATCAACACCGTCCCCCAAAAGGCGGTTCAGGACGAATACGCGGAGAAGTTCCTTCGCTACAAAGACATCATCGAAGTGGAATACTCCGCAAACTATATCGGAAATGAATCTCTTATTGTGCCCATCAGGGATCAGACCGGGATCTTCTTCATCAATTACGTCGTTGAGCTGGATAGATTCTCAGTTAACATGTTTAACGACAAGTACTTTGCAAAGATCGACATCATCGGGAATATTTCGGATAAATCGGGTAAGACCATCTTCCAATATCAAAGGTCGCTTCCGGTCGATATGGATCAAGATCAATTTAGCAAGGTGAAGACTCAACGATACAGTTTCCACGACCTATTCCCTATGACTGGGGGTGAGTACAAGTTCAGCCTGCTCGTTAAGAATGAAGCCTCCAAAGAATTCACCTCGGTCGAGAAGGAATTGGACATTCCCGACGGTCGGGCTCTAAGGATGGGAGACTTGGTTCTCTCGTATAAAAGTGAAGATGCCTCCCTCGAGAAGAAAAAGGCCTTCAACATCGAAAACGTCCAGCTCTATCCGGCCCTGCTCAACGAATTCGGCAAAAAAGACGATCTGACGGTTTTTTTCCAAGTTTTCGGGTTGAGCCAAGAGCTCCGCCAGAATGGGAGTCTCAGACTGGTCGTTTCCCAGGAGGAAAGAGATTTTCGAACTTTGGAGAAGTCGCTCCAAGAACAAAAATCCCCGGATTCTTTTTTTATCGCGCTTCCCCTGGCCGATATTCCCCCCGGATACTATGGAGTCAGAGTCTCCCTGCTTGACAAGGGCAGGAATGAAATCATGAGTCGGGAAGGCCATTTCGTTATTTCACCAGCCGCGACCTTGCCGCGCCCCTGGATTCATTCTATCGTCCATAGCTCAGCAAAAGACCCGGCCTATCTGGCTATACTGGGCGAGCAGCTCCTCAACAAAACGGAATTCGCAGAGGCCAGAGAAATGTTGGAAAAGGCCTACCTCTTAAACCCCGGCTCTCCGCAGTTGGCTTTGAGCTTGAGCGATGCTCTCTTCAATCTCAAAGAGTACAAATCCATCGAGGAATTACTTGAGCCTTTCGCAAAGAATAACGTCTATGACGTGCTTGAACTCCTGGGAAGGGCCTACCAGGCTTCCGGGGAACTCGAAAAGGCCGTTGTTTGCTATAAAGGCTACATTTCTCATATTGGTCAGACTTTTTCTGTCCTAGCCCTCCTCGGAGGCTGCTATTACAAACTGGGAAATCGAGATGAGGCCATACGGGCTTGGGAAAGGTCCTTGGAAATAAATCCAGACCAGAAAGACCTTATCAAGCTCTTGGAATCCGTTAAGAAGAACAAGAAAATTCTTGAGTAGAATAAGATAAGAGAAGGGTGCATGAAAAAGGGAATTATGTTATTCGTCGCCATTGGCATCGGTTTCATTGTGTTGCTCTATGCCCAGCTGGGGATAGGGACGGGAAGGATTCAAGGGACGGTTTTCGATGAAAACGGGAAGGTCCTGCAGGGAGCCAAGATCAAAGTTCAAAATGAAACGTATAAGAATTTTCTAACCACAACCTCCGATAAGAGAGGCCACTGGTCTCTGGTGGGCTTGGCTTCAGGACCCTACACCATCGTGGTGACGCTGGGAGGATATCAGGAGAAAACGGACAAAATCGAGTATCAGGAAGTTTCCGGGCAGGCGTTTGTTTGGGACGTCAAACTCCGGCTAGAGGGAAGCGCCCCCTTGGCCCTGGCCGGCCTTCTCAAAGAGGGCAATCAACTCTACAATGAGAAACAATACGGCGAGGCGGTCGCCAAGTTCCAGCAGATCATGGAGAAGAACCCAAAGGTCTATCAGCTCAATATCAACATCGCCAACTGCTTCCGGGAAATGAAGGAATATGAGAAGGCTATTGCCTCCTATCAGACATTCTTGGACAGGGTTGCGGTTGATAAAGGCTCTTTGAAGGAGGAGCCGGTGACGGCAACTGTTCTGTCGAGCATGGGCGAGATTTCTCTAGTCCAGGCGAATCCCGATAAGGCCAAAGAATACTTTAAGTTGGCCGTCGACAATTTCCCGACAGACGAAATCCTGGCCTATAACGTCGCGGAAATCTTTTTCAAACAGAGTCAGACCGATCAGGCCATCGACTATTTCAAGATAGCAATTAGAATAAAGGAGAGCTGGCCTCCTCCGTATTTGAGGTTGGGCTATGCTTACCTCAATAAGGGTCAGTACGATCTCGCGCTCGATGGCCTGAAGAGATTTCTCGCGCTCGCTCCCGAAGATCCTCAGGCCCCAACCGTAAGAAACCTCATCCCGGAGTTAGAAAAGCTGGCTAAGAAAAAGGCTGATCAGTCTTTTTGTTTGTTTTCGACCCGCTTGAACGGCTCTCTGATTTTGTCCGCTGCATAGGGACTCGGGGCATAAGTCAAGCCGAACTGATCCTGGCTAATGCTATCGTTGAGCTTCAGGTCGACCACTTTTTTATAAACTGAAATTGCTTCGTTCCGCCTTGCCAAGAGGTCAAGCATAAAGCCCTGCCAGATGAGGGCTATGCCTAAAGAGAATTTGTCTTCCTGACTTCTCTGCAGAAGTTCCTGCGCTTTCTTGAAAACGTCCAGGGCATCCTTATATTTGGCCACATCATATAAAGCAACGCCGGTTTTCATGAGTTCGTCGGGATTTTGGAGCTTCTCGAGCCATTCCGGAGAATAGAGGCTGGCGATTTTCTCGTTCGATTTTCGGCCCCAGTCGCTCGAGCGCAGAACATAAGAAAGCGATGCTTCTTGCTTTATCTTCCATTCAACAAGATATTCTTTCCATACCGAGATCTGGGCTTCGAAAATCTGGGGCAGACTCTTCACGAAATCCCTCAATGCCGGGAAGAATACGTCGGGCTCATCTTCAAAAGGGCTATGTGAGGAGTACTCAAACATTACCAAGCGGGAGCCGGGATGATTCTTGTGCAAGATTTCCGGCTTGTCCGTATTCCAGGTGAGATCCCACTTGCCTTCCATGATCATGGTCGGAATGGGAAAGCCCTCGAACGCTCCCTGAAGGTCAATCTTGTCAGCATCACCGCTCATGATGCCATTGAAATTTGTATCCTGTTTCCATTCATAGAGAGCAATCTGAGCGAACCGTTCTTTAGTCGGTTTGTAATAATTCTGACGCTTCCAGTCGCCATTTAGAAAATTATTGTAAACGAGAAGCTCGATGAACTTTTCTTTAGATAATGTCTTTTCCTTCAAGAGGTTGCCGAGCTCGGTCCGAATCTGCTTCCTTCTGGTTTTCTCTTCATCAGAGAAAAAGTCATATTGCCTCGTCGGCTTCATGGGAACGTGCATCCCATCGCTCGCGCCGACCAGGACCAATCCAGCCATACTCTCTGGGTATTTCAGAGAATAATACTGCCCGAGGAGGCCCCCGTAAGAATGTCCGACGACGACCCACTTGACTATTTTCAGGGCCTTACGCAACTTTTCAAGGTCATCTGCAGCCTGGCCAATAGTATATCCCTTGCCCGGACAATAACCGGAGATTCCGCATCCTCGCTGGTCATAGTAGATGACCCTGGCAAAGTCCTTAGCGCGTGAGAAGTAGGGATGAAAATAGTGATGCGTGGCGCCCGGCCCGCCGTGAAGGAGAACTATCGGCAGCCCCTTGCCTTCCTCTTCAACGTAAAGCTCACAGTCGCCAACATTGATCCGTTGCTTTTTCAAATTTAGCTCGTCGCAAAGGCGCGGGACATTAGGGACCTCTAAATGCAGATCCTTATCGATATAAGTGACCCGGTCAAGGACGGTCTCCCTTTTTTCTTTTTCTGTTTGGCTCAACGGTAGGACCGACCCAAAGCCCGAACCTGCGATAAAGCAAACAGATAAACAAGCCACAAAACGTTTCATCGTTCTTCTCACGCTTGGAGACTTGACTCCAAGGCAGTTCGTTGATAAATACAAAAACAGATTAAGAAGCCAAAAAACTCCATTTTTGGCCGGACCAGTTTTCGGGTGAGGCTCCCCAAAATATTTTTCTAACATGAAAAATGGATCTAGTGTGGGGAGCACCTCAGATGCGGTAGACTTCCTTGGATTTGCCCGCGTAAACCAGATTGTCTTTCTTAAGGATTTGAGCGATATCCATCGGATTTCCCATCTCCTTCTGTGAATTTATCAATTCGCGCCTACTTCCAGTCCGGCAGCCGGCCGGGGGTGTAGGGCGCGCCGACGGCGTCGAGCCGCTTCTCGATGGCCTTGACGTCTTCGGCCAGGATCTTCTTGAGTTCTTCGTAAACCGGCTTGAACTCCTCTTCGGCGATGGCGTAGGCGTCGCGCTGGGTCTGGGTCGGGGCCGAGGTCGAACGGGATTGCCCGCTGATGATCCCTTCGATCCGGACGGCGATCGCGGGCCGCGTTTCCTCGGAGAGACGCCAAAGAAAGAGCCGCCGGTCGCCCGTCAAGAGCACCTGGAGGTCTTCAAGCCTTGTTTCGAGGGCCTTGATGAAATCGAGGAGGTCCTGGTGGGGGACGGTGACGCTCTTGAGAGCGGTCCTGCAGTTCCCGGCGAGCGCCAGGAGATCGGCCACGGCGTTCGAAGCCCCGTTGACCGAGTTGCCGAGTTTGCGGACCTTTTTCTGGAAGGCGGCGAGCTCGGCCCGGTCGGCGGCAGGAAGCGAAACCGAGGTCAGGGCCTGGACCTTGAACGGCACGGGCCCGGCGAGCTGACGGACCTTGCTGTCGACGCTCAGGGCCATTGAAACCGTGTAGACACCCGGGATGACGAACGTGCTTGACCGGCCCCGGGCGGCCCACGCAGGCTGGGCCTGGGGCGCGTCGAGGCCCGGGTACTTGAGGTCCCAGGCGGCCCGGTTGAGGCCTTGGCGCGCCGGCTCTTGAAGGACGCGGACGACCTGGCCGTCCTCGTCGGCGATCGTGAAGAGGAGGACCGCCGGTTCCTCTCTCTCTTCGGCCTTGAGCCGTTCGTAGGTGGGATAGGACACGGGCTTGCCCGCCTTGATCAGCTCGGCCTCCGCCTCGAGCCTCCGGGCGCGCAGCGATTTCGGCGCCTCCTTAAGATGATAGGTGAAGATCGCGGCCACGGGGGGGTTGGGAGTGGCGAAGAAGCTTCCTCCCTGGCCGCCTGGCTGGGACGTCGTCGGGGCGAACATCCAGGCGTCCTTGACCGGGAAGAGGTGGCCATCGGCGGCCAGGACTTCGGGCTTGAGGTTCCGAAGGGCCGAGTAGTCGTCGAGGATATAGATTCCCCGGCCGAACGTGGCCACGACGAGGTCGTTCTCTCGTTTCTGGATGGCCAGGTCGCGGACCGTGGCGGGGGGCAGTCCCGAACTGAGCTTCCTCCAATGCCGGCCTCCGTCCATGGTGACGAAGAGCCCGAACTCGGTCCCGGCAAAGAGCAGTTCCTTGCGGCCGTGGTCCTCGGCCAGAGAGTAGACCGAGCCCCGCTCGGGCAGATCCGAAGCGACCGAGGTCCAGGTCCGGCCGAGGTCGGCGCTCTTGAGGATGTAGGGCTTGAAGTCGCCCCGCTCGTGGTTGTTGAAGGCGGCGTAAACCGTGTTCCGGTCGTGATGCGAGGCGATGATGTCGTTGACGTAGGTGATGTCGGGGATGCCTGGGAACTTGTCGATGCGGCGCCAGTTCGCTCCGCCGTCCTCGGTCACGTGGATGAGGCCGTCGTCGGTCCCGGCGTAGAGAAGGCCCTCGGCGACCGGCGACTCATCCAGGGCGACGATGTTGCCGTAAGGAGAGGTGTTGAGGTTCTTGGCTACGGCGCCCAGGGGCCAGACGCGGCCCATGACCTCGAGCGTGTTGCGGTCGATCCTCCGGGTCAGGTCGTCGCTGATGACCGTCCAGGAATCGCCCCGGTCGTCGCTGCGGAAGACTTTGTTGGCGGCGAGATAGAGGCGGGTGTGCGAATGGGGGCTGACGAAGAGGGGCGAGTCCCAGTTCCACCGGTATTCCGATTCGCCCCGGCGCGGCTTGGGCTGGATGCCCGTGGACTCGCCGCTTTTCCTGTCGTACCGGACAAGGTTGCCGTACTGGGACTGGGCGTAGACGATGTTGGGATCCTCGGGATCGGCGGCCGACTCGAAGCCGTCGTCGCCCTGGGTGGAGTACCAATCGGCGTTGACGATGCCGCGGGCGCTCGTCGTGCGCGACGGCCCGCCGAAGCTGCCGTTGTCCTGGGTCCCGCCGTAGATGTTGTAGAAGGGCAGGTCGTAATCGACGGCGACCTTGTAGAACTGGGTCAGAGGCAAATTGGGCATGAACTTCCAGGTCCGGCCTCGGTCGAACGACTCGTAAACGCCGCCGTCGTTGCCGTCCAGGTAATAGTCCGTGTCGTCGGGGTCGATCCAGAAGGCATGGGAATCGGAGTGCTTGTTCTCGCTGCCGAGGGGTCTCCAGGTCGCTCCGCCGTCGTCGGTGACGCCGAGGACGATGTCCATGGCGTAGACTCGCCCCGGGTCCTTGGGATCGCAGAAGATCTCCTGGTAGTAGTTCCCGCTCGAGAAGTAGCCGCTTCTCCTCTCCCACGAGGCGCCGCCGTTCACGCTCCGGTAGAAGCCGCCTTTGTCCTCCTGGGCTTCGACGATGGCATAGATGAGATTTGGAACGACGGGGGAAAGGGCTAGACCGATCCGCCCGAGGTCCCCGGCGGGAAATCCCTTGACGATCTTTTCCCAGGTCCTGCCCGCGTCCGTCGACTTGTAGACGGCCGATCCCGGGCCGCCGCCGATCTGGGAGAAGACATGGCGGCGGCGCTGATGGGCCGACGCGTAGAGGACGTCGGGGTTGCGCGGATCGAGGTGGACCTCGCAGACGCCGGTGTCTTGGTCGATGGTCAGGACGGCCGTCCAGGTTTTGCCGCCGTCCGTCGTCTTATAGAGGCCGCGCTCCCCGCCGGGTCTCCACAGGGAGCCATAGGCCGCGGCGTAGACGACGTTCGAGTCGTGGGGATCGACGGCGATCATGCCGATATGCTCGGAGTCCTTCAGGCCGACATTCGTCCAGGAAGCGCCGGCGTCCACGGACTTGTAAACGCCGTCGCCATAGGTCACGCAGCGGTGGTTGCCGTTCTCGCCCGTCCCGACCCAGACGTTGTTCGGATCCCGGGGGTCGATGGTCACGCAGCCGATGGAATGCGAGCCTTCGGCGTCGAAAACCGGGGTGAACGTCGTCCCGGCATTGACCGTCTTCCAGACGCCGCCCGAGGCCGCGGCGACATAGAATTCATACCGCTTTCCGGGCCGGACGGCCAGGTCGGAGACGCGGCCCGACTTCAGCGCGGGCCCGATGGACCGGAGCTTGAAGGCGCCGAGGGACAGGCCGGCGTAAGGGTCGGGCTCCTTCGCGGCCGGCTGCCGGGCCTTCGACTGCGCCGAGAGGGGAGTGGTGGGGATGACTGCGGCCGTAAGGATCAGGGCGAGGGCCCCAATGGAGATGCTACTCAAATAGACTCGGTTCAACATTTCAACCTCCCGAGGCGGGCTTTTTGGGACGACGGACACCGCATTCGGCGGGTCAATCCTCCAAAACTGGCGGACGGAGCCTCACCCAAAAACTGGTCCAGCCAAAAATGGAGTTTTTTGGCTTCTTAAGCTGCTCTTGTATTTATCAACGAACTGCCGTGGCGTCAGGTCCGCCACCAGCCGCTTGAGCTGCCGG
>Ga0187886_1000231_pt1 | contig 75939 bp, 68 predicted proteins | sample June2016WEW_20_1_FD_133001 | JGI IMG/M metagenome (GOLD analysis project Ga0187886, IMG submission 133001) | Peatland microbial communities from SPRUCE experiment site at the Marcell Experimental Forest, Minnesota, USA - June2016WEW_20_150 | ecosystem: Environmental > Terrestrial > Soil >... | reverse complement strand
GGCATCACCATCGACATTGAGGTCTATATTTATAACCTCTACTGCCCCGGCCGTCGCGGAAATGCCGAGACAAAATAAAATAACTACTAGTAATTTCTTTTTCATCTTGACGCCTCCTAAAATTAATTCGTTTTTTCTCTTTATCATTTGCTATCCTTTTTTACATCCAGTTTATTTTTATAACCAGCCTCACTGGCATATATACCCTTTAAAAGACAGAAAAATTACTGTTTTGGCGGCGGTGAAGTAGAATCCCGTATTATCAAATCCTGCGAAAGCTTTATGCACTCAGGATGATTATCCCGAGGCGACTCGATATGCCTGAGCAGCTTCTCAGCCGCTATTCTGCCTATTTGCTTCAGCGACATACCAATGGAAGTAAGCGAAGGTGTAACAATACTGCACAGATACTCATCATTAAAACACATTAAACTAACCTGTTTCGGTATCTGAATATTAAGCACATGAGCGCCGTGGAGAATTTTCAGCGCTTCTACGTGGTCATACGCGAGAATAGCCGTCGCGTGATTTTCCAGCACTGCCGAAGTCAGAAACGCAGGAGCTGAGCGAAAAACGGTATCGTGCCCCGGAATCGGCTCGAAATTATACTCTGCCAACACAGAAAGATATGTATTATGACGGTCATCGATACTCCTGTGTTTCTTGTGGCTGGAAGTAGGACCTGCATAAGCTATACGACGATGTCCGATGTCCGCCAGATAACTTATCGCCCGCCTGGTAGCCTCAATATCATCAGGAATAACCGAAGAACATTTTGAGCCGCCGACGCCGTTAATGACCACATATGACAGATTGGTCTTTTCCATTTGCTCAATCGTTCTGGCCGAACATTCCTGAAGCACTATTACTCCATCCACTTTCCAATTCGGCAGTTCCGTTTCATCCTTTTCCAAACTCGGAACGGTAATACAAACATCATAGCCGCGAACACGAAGGGTTTTCACAAGGGTATTGACAATTTCCTGATATATGTTGCCCGGCCAGCCTATGACAATATTGCTGCCGAGAATTGCCACCATTTTGGTTTGACGCTTGACAAGATTTTTGGCCGCGAGGTTGGGACGATAACCTAAAGCGTCAGCCGCTTCGGTAATCCGCTGACGAACTTCATCCCTTACAGAGAAACCGTGCTTGTAGTTGCCGTTTAATACACGGCTGACTGTAGCCTCGCTGACTCCACTACGAACTGCCACTTCTTTTACCCTGGGTACCGAATTATTTTCAGCCATTTCCAAAATATCTCATATCTCATACTTGTGTTATGCCATATCCCTGACATTCTTAAAAACAAGTAAACGTTTACTTACCTTGCATAAATTATCAGCATCAGGGAAAAAAGTCAAGGTTTTTTATTTATTTTTTCTATTTTTTGGGACTACAGCTATGAATTTTTTAAAAATCGCCAGCACAGCCATTAGAAGAAGTTAATATATGTCTTTTATGCCCTAAAATACTTGTTTATTTGGATGTTTATTTCCTTTAAAGTTTCCTGACCCCGGCACTAAATATATGTTTATTTTCTTCAACGGTTCTTGACCTATCTAATAACATCGGCTATAATAATTATATGATTAGGAAGCCGGTAAATTATTCATTCTAATTCACTTTTCTCACTTGAATTTGAATGAGTTAGTCGCTATATCGGCGGTATCTTCAAAAAAAGGTGAATTTTTGCCAGCAATTTAGGCAACTCGAAATGGAGGCAGGTTAAAGATAGAAAAACATATTCGCAGACCAAATCGTTTTAATTTTTTGGCATTAATCCCTTCAGTAATACTGATAACACGGTTTTTCAGCGCTAAAAAAGAGATTGCGCTTTTATTCTTATTTTTTCAGAAAAATCCTATAAAACTGCAAAAAACCTTGATTTCTGGGGATAAACCCGTTATACTATAATCAAATTATAATTTAGTTAAGGAGAACAAAAAAATGTCAAAGTATTTGAGTGCAGTGTTGTTTTTTGTAGCTTGCTTGAGCTTGAGTTGCTTCGGCGAAACAAACCTGATTGCAAATCCAGGCTTTGAAGATAGTAATTCTACCGCCTGGGGCGGCCGCGGCGCCAAGTTAGAAATAACAACCGAACAAAAACACAGCGGCCAGCAATGCGGAAAAGCAAGCGACAGGACGGATAACTGGCAGGGAATCAAGCAATCTCTTTCAAACAAAATGAAGGCCGGGGAAACTTACAAGATTTCCGGCTGGGTCAGACTCGAAAATTCTGTCAGCGCCCGCGTCATTGTATCAATTGAGCAAAAGGACGACCAGGGAACCAAATATACTAATATAGCCAATACAGACGCCACCGACAGCAACTGGGTGGAGGTGTCGGGAACTTTTACTTTGAGTGTTATGGGAACACCGTCAGTTTTGGATATTTACTTCGAAGGCCCTCCCGCGGGCATAAATTTCTATGTGGATGACGTTAGCGTATCCAGCCTATCCGCTACAGCCGCACCCGCTGCCGAACCAAACAAGCCGACCGAGCCAAACGTCCCTGCAAAAAGATAAGGTCAATATGTCAATAAATTACCAAAGGACAGAAAACCTCGGAATAAGGAATAACCGGTAATCGCTACGAAAATAAGGGTTGCGCACCGGACTAATGAGCTTTTAGTGGCACATTTATAAAAGGAAGGTAGGTTAGGAAGATGTTTGTTAAGAAGTATGCATGTTTGTTTTTGACGGTAATTTTAGTATCATCGTCTTATGCCGACTGGAAAACCGATGCCAACGCCAGAATCGAACAGATACGCAAGAGGAACGCCGAAATTACGGTTCTCGGCTCTAATGGACAGCCTGTCTCCGACGTTAACGTCCAAATAGTGCAGGTTGGACATCGATTCAAATTCGGCACGTGTTTGAATTATTCGGACACCAGCGGCAATACCACTTATCAAAATTTCGTTAAAGACCATTTCAACTACGCGGTATGTGAAAACGAATCAAAATGGCCCGCCAATGAACCATCCAAGGACAATGAAACCTATACGCAAGCGGATTATATCTACAATTTTTGCCACACTAACGGCATTCATATGCGAGGCCATTGCCTTTTTTGGGAGCAGACTTCTTCAGTTCCATCCTGGGTCCAGTCTCTCGGCTGCTCAGATATGCAGACCCAAGTCAACGAGCGTATCGACCATGGAGTAGCTCATTTCAGAAATGAATTCGAGCAATGGGACGTTGACAATGAAATGTTAAACAATGATTTCTACGGCTCCTGCCTTGGCGAGCAGGGCAGAGCCAATATGTTCATCCGGGCACATGGGGTTGATCCAAATTGCCTGCTGTTTATGAACGAATACAACGGAAATTCATTCGGCGGCTTCGATGAAACGTCATATATAAATCGAGTTATTAACCTGCAAAGCCTTGGGGCGACAATTCACGGCATCGGCATTCAGGCGCATATTAGTGGAGGCTTTGGCGATTCACAGGCCCAGCAATACTGGAACAGTGTTCTTAAACCGCTGGGAACGCTGGGACTGCCGATTATGGCTACCGAATTCGATTCAGACACCACAAGTGATTCCACGCGGGCATCCGATGTGGAAAATTTCTATCGTATAGTATATAGCGACCCCAATGTCATTGGAATAGTTATGTGGGGCTTTATGGTCGGCCATACCTGGCGTGCCAGCGGCCAATGGGGGCTTGTAAGCTCCAGCGGCGTTTTAAACGCAGCCGGCCAGAAATACGAAGATTTAATGGATGAATGGACGACAGAAGACGCTAATTACACCAATGCGTCAGGTATAACAGGTTTCAGAGGATTTCACGGCACTTATGAAATAACGCTCAGCAAGCCCGGCGAGCCTAATACAGAAATACACACAATAGAACTCGAACCGGGAACGGGAACCGAGGAATTCGTGCTTAATACCGGTTTCTACAGCGGCCCGCCGGACGTCAATGCTCCAACACCGAACCCGATGACCTGGGCTTCAGTGCCTGCGGCAACGGGGCCATACTCAATTACAATGACGGCAACAACCGCAACGGACAATAGCCCGCCTGTGCGGTATTACTTCGAATGCACTAATCACGGCGAGGCCAATAGCACATGGCAAACAAGCCAGACTTATGTAGCTACCGGCCTCAATCCTTCAACATTATATACATTCAGGGTCAAGGCTCGAGACAACTCCCCTGCTCAGAATCAAACGGGCTGGTCAGGCACGCAGTCTGCAACAACCGACCCGCCGGACACTGATCCTCCGACACCGAATCTAATGACTTGGGCTTCTGTTCCGACGGCAACCGGCTCAACAACAATCACAATGACGGCAACTACTGCCACCGATACTACATCTCCTCCTGTGCAGTATTATTTTGAATGCACCAACGATGGCAGCAAAAGCAGCGGCTGGCAGTCAAGCCCGACTTATTTGGCAACCGGCCTTACGCCTTTGACTCAGTATTCATTCAGGGTCAAGGCTCGCGACAGCGCCGTTCCAACCCTCAATGAGACGGGCTGGTCAAACACTTTATCGGCAACTACTCCGGCGCCGCCGACAGATGTTAACATCATCGGCTCGTGGGTTACAGGCACAACTCACGCTGTAGAAAGCGGAAGTAACCGCGCTTTGATTTTCATCGCTCACGAGGAATCAACCACCGGCGCGCCAACTTTGACTTCCGTAACTTATGGCGGACAGCCAATGACCAAAATTATTGACTACAATGCCATTACCAGCGGCGGTTACGGCAATTACGTGGCCGCGTTTATTCTCAAAGAGCCGAATATCGCCCTTGCAAGCGGCAGCACTTTTACTCCAACCTGGAGCGCTACTACCAGTTCCGTCGCTTATTCCAGTGCATTTTTTGTAAACATTAATGAGACAAATTCCATCGGAGCAACCGCCGGCAACGGGACAATAAGCAGCACCCCAAATCCAATTACAACGACGGCACTTGCCACAAGCGAAGGCGATATGGCTATTCTCGGCGCTACCTGCGGCCAGCCCGGTTCTTACACGCTGAATAACAGCTTCACTGAAGGCAACGACCAGCAAGCCGGGGGGTCAACAGGGATTACCGGCGTAACCGGCTATAAACCCGCGACAGGCGCTGCCGAAACGCCAAGCGCTACTTACTCCGGAACTGTAAACCGCCAGGTGATTATCGGCTTTGTCCTCAAGGCTATGCCAACCTGTGCCACGGTTCAGGCCGGAGGCTATGGTATGCCGGCAGACCTCAATAAAGATTGCTACGTTGACTCCAAGGACCTTAAAATTATGGCTGACCATTGGCTCGATACCGGATGCACTTCGCCGGATTACTGCGGCGGCGCTGATTTTGTGCCGAGAGACGGCACTGTCAATTTCCTGGATTTCAGCGACTTTGCTTCTGATTGGATGCGGTGCAACAACCCGCGGGATGCCAATTGTAACTAACTGAAAAAATTAAATTCAGGAAGTTTGAAAATATGTTGAAATATTTCAGCACAGCCTTGCTTTGGGCGGCGAGTTTGGTAATATCGCCTTGTTTTGGCGACACTAATCTGCTTACAAATCCCGGCTTCGAATCCGGAACCACCGGTTGGTCAGCAATGGGCTGCAGCTTCACAACATCAGCGACTATATATCATAGCGGCAGCCGCAGCGGCTATGCATCCAACAGAACCGCAACCTGGCAGGGAATCAGCCAGTCGCTATTGGGGAAAATGGCAGCGGGCAAAACTTACAATATCACCGGCTGGATGAGACTCGAAAATGCTTCAGGCAATGGCGACACAATAGCAGCAACCATAAAGAAAGTTGACGACAGCGGCACCAGTTATTCTCCGGTATGCTGGACAGCCGGATTCAATAACGAATGGGCGCCGTTATCAGGCTCATATACCCTTACCGTCAGCGGGACATTAACGACTTTGCTCCTTTACTTCGAAGGTCCCGCGGCTGAGGTTAATTACTATCTCGATGACGTAAATGCAGTGCTTTACGAGCCGCCGACGCCCAGTCCCAATGCGACAGCCGAGGTGAATTTCGCGGCCGTTTATCAGAAACTGGAAGGTTTCGGGGCCGCAGGCGCCTGGTATGAAAACTGGCTTGTCGCTCATCCCAGTAAAAATACTCTTTATGATATCCTCTTTAGTCAACTGGGTCTTGACATTTACAGGGTCCGAAACTGTTATAATCTGGGCAGTGAAACAAACGATTATATATCAAACACAAAGCAAATTGTCCAGGCAGCCAAGAGCCGAAACCCGTCTTTGAAAATTCTGCTTTCCGCCTGGTCGCCGCCGGCAAGCCTAAAAAGAAATAACGATGTCAACGGCTTTCCGCAGCCCGGCACACTTAAAAAAGAGCCCAACGGAGTTTATGTGTATGACGCTTACGGCAACTGGTGGGCCGACAGCGTTTCGGCCTATGAAAGCAACGGCATACACGCTGATTATATCGGTATGCAAAACGAGCCGGACTATGAAACCACTTATGAATCCTGCAAATTTCTTCCCACTGAAGATTCCAATTATGCCGGCCACGACAAGGCCTGTGAAGCGGTTTATCAGAAACTGTATTCAAGATTCGGCCCGAATATGCCAAAAATACTTGCCTCGGAAGCGACGGGTCTTGGTGCTTCCAAAGCGTATAATAATTCTTTTATAGACGCTAATCACGTTTACGGTTTCGCTCACCATCTTTACAGTGACGGCAGCTTCGATTCGCCTGATGATTTCATTCTGCGAATGCAGGGCTACGGCGCTCGATACGGCTACAAGCCTCTGTTCCAAACCGAGTATGCAAAATTAGACGGCAATATGGTTGACTTCACCGCGGCAATGAATACCGCGCTTCATATTTATAACAGTTTTGTCTATGAAGGCGTGTGCTCATATTTCTACTGGGATTTATATTGGGGGGATAACGAAGGACTCGTAACGCTTATTCAGCCGTGGGGGCCGAGCCCAAGTTATATTATCAATCCTGTTTATTATGCCTTCAAACACTACGCAGCGTTTACCGACCCAAACTGGTATCGCGTCGGGGCATCGACCGATTCCAACGGACTGCGCATAACAGCCTTCAAAAGCCCCGATGATTCGAACCTGACGGTCGTAATTCTTAACGTCTCACCCGCCGTCGATATTAATTTGTCGCTTTCACTGAACAATTTTTATCCAGCCGGCTCTGCGGTGTATCAAACCAAATCGGATGCGAACTTTGCATACATCGGGACATTCAATAAGTCATCCCGGCTGTTTCTTCCGCATCAGTCAATAACAACAATCTGCCTGGCAGCACCCACAGATTGCAACGGCGTCCAGACTGCCGGTTCAGCTTTGCCGTCAGACCTAAACAAAGATTGCTATGTTGATTTCAAAGACCTCGATATATTCGCAGACAATTGGCTCAGCACCAACTGCGGCAGCTCAAATAACTGCAATGGTGCCGATTTCAAACCTGTCGATGGGATTGTCAATTTCCTTGATTTTAAGGCTTTTGCCCAGCAGTGGATGCTGTGCAATGACCCGCAGAATTCAAACTGCACGCCTAACTGGTAGAGAATTTTAGGTAACGGTATCGGTATTAGAATTTCGGATACCAATTTTCACACAAATTTGAGCCGCTCACAGTTTTTTACTGGTTAGCTGACCACATACTAAAGCTGCGGGGAGGATTGTAAATTTCCTGTTTTTTCATATACTTAATATGGCCGTCATAAAATACGCAATTAGCGCCTTCACTATGACGATAAATTACCGGGCCATAGACATCAGGCCATCCCTTTCCTCGAGCTTCACCCTGACCTCTATACGCACCGATATTCATTTGATGACGCTTGTCCCATCCTCTTCTGTAATCTGCTCCGGACCAGCCCGTCCACCAGTCAATAGTATCGATAAAAATAAGCTTTGCGGAAGGCTGCCTCACATCAGAAACCTTATAACCCATATAATCGTTTTCTGGGGCTCCACCGCTCCAATTAATGGGGAAATCTGTAGAATTATATCCGTAACTGACCAATACGTTACTTAAACAGTTCAACCAGTCTGTGCTTATTCTGTCGGTCGGACAAAGAATGGCCTTGGGCATATTATAAGAACCGTTATATCCGTTCCATTGCGCACTACCTGGTTTAGGCGCATTTTTTTTATCCTTAGGATACGAATCGTAATTAAGATAACTCTTAAAAAGCCTGTTATGCAGCCATCTTATATCGTCATAACTACTCGAGAATTTGTGGGTTGCTCCTTTGGGGTTCGGATCTAAATATTCCACAGGAAGAAAAAAACCGGGGCAGGTAACTGAATATGCGGTATTTGCCGTGCCAAAATCCTTCAGATGGTGACCGCATATTACGCGGTAGGCCACCTCTCTGGCTTTGCTTAAACTCGGTATCAGAACGGCCAGCAGCCGTGCAATTATTGAAATTACGACCAGCAATTAAACTAATGTGAATCCCGCGTATAAGTTTTGAGTTTTGCGTTTTAAGTCCGTTATGGGATGGCTTACGCCATTTTGAGTTTTGAACACCCTCAGCAACTGCATATTAAAAGCCATTTACTTAATTAATATAACATCTTTACATTCAATGAGCAATAAAAATCCGCTTTGAGATGCCTTACGGCAAATATCTGAACACCGCCCCTGAAAAAATAGTATGCTTGACAAAGTAGAATATTGAGTTTAAAAAAGAGTAAGCAGGTAGAAAATTTCCTCTGCTTCTATTATATTCTATAAATTGAAAGGTAATAAGAAACGAAAATTCAAATGGCCCAGCGAATATCCGACAAATTCACTATTTTTCTGATTAGCCTGGCTCTTATAGTAACAATTTTAATTGCTTATGAGCCGATACGGCACAATGAATTCGTCGGCTATGATGACGACAAGTACATCACCGAAAACCCTAACGTACGCGAGGGAACAACACGAGATTCTGTAATCTGGGCGTTTACGAAATACCATTACCATATGTGGCATCCCTTAACCACGCTCAGCCATATGCTGGACTGCGAAATCTACGGGCTTAATCCGCTGGGCCATCATATAACAAGCCTGCTTATTCACATCGCAAACAGTTTGCTTTTGTTTTTGCTGCTCTCGAAGATGACGGGTGCGGTGTGGCCAAGCGCATTTGTGGCTGCGGCCTTCGCCCTGCACCCGCTTCAGGTGGAGTCGGTTGCCTGGGCAGCAGAGCGAAAGACGGTGCTCAGTGGTCTTTTCTGGTTTCTCACAATGGCCGTTTATATCTGGTACACAAAGCGACCGGGTACCGGACGATACACATTGCTTTGCGGCGTCTATGGTTTGTGTATTATGACCAAGCCGGTTGTCGTAACCCTTCCATTTGCATTGCTCCTTCTGGACTATTGGCCCCTTGACAGAGTCAAATGGGGGCGTCAAATTGAAAATACAAAGCTGTCCGAAACCACACCAAATGCGCCGTCCCTGCAAAAAGCATCGGTGGGATGGTTAGTGACGGAGAAAGTCCCCCTGTTTGCGCTGTCGGCAGTTCTGAGTATCGTTACCTTCGTCGCACAGCAACGAGCAGGGGCGGTGAAGAGCCTGGAGTTTTGGCCTTTGCGTATGCGGGTAATAAACGCGATGGGCAGCTACTCTAACTACATTGCGAAAATGCTTTATCCAAAGGACCTGGCGGTTCTGTATCCGTTTCCGGAGAAAATGACGATAGATGCCGCGGTGCTGGCGGTTATGGGCGTGACGGTGTTACTGGTCTTATGGAGGCGCGGGCGACCATGGCTGGTCGTTGGGCTTTTGTGGTATCTGGGAACATTAGTGCCGGTGATTGGGCTGGTGCAGTCAGGAGAACAGATTATGGCCGACCGATACGCCTATCTGCCGTCGATAGGCGTGTTTCTTGTCATAGCCTGGGGTGCAGATGAAATATTCTCGAAGATGCGTTATTCAAAAACGATATTGGTATCAGGAGCAGCCGCGGTATTAATTGCTATGGTGCTATTGACGCGGATTCAGGTGGGTTACTGGCGGGACAGCCTCACCCTGTTTGGTAGAGCGGTTGCTGTTACAAAAAACAACTTCGTTATGCACTGTAACTACGGCTCGTATCTTTGCACGCAGGGACAATTTGATGAGGGAATCCGGCACTTTAAGGAAGCCGCCCGTATTTACCCGGAATATCTACCTGCGCGAAAGAACATTTGCACGGCGCTTTTGGAACAGGGAAAACTCGACGAGGCTATCACTTGTTTTACCGAGGTACTGGAGGAGAGAAATGACTGGCCCAATATGCACCAGATGTACAATGAGTTAGGCAGAGCATACGAATTAAAGGGCAATCTCACCCTGGCGGAAACAAATTACAGGAAGGCGTTAACGCTGCAACCGGATTATAAACCCGCCGCGGACAACCTCGCGAGAGTACTAGCCAAACAGGGCAAAATACGGTAGCCGCCAAAGTTCGGATTAACCCATAACCTCCATAAAGAACGACAGTGCCCCGGAACACCGCGCAAAAAAAACGTCCCTTCCTAGAAAGGAACGCTTAATTTTTAATTAGCTAAATAACGTTAGCTGCGAATTAGCTGCGCTTCCTGAGAAGAGCCAGTCCACCCAAGCAGAGTAAAGTCATTGTTGCAGGCTCAGGAGTAATCTGAAAACCATTAATATAGGTGGTATCAGCGCTGTTATGACCGGTGATGCCGTCGCCGCCCCAGCCCCATACAGTAACAACACCGCTGCTATTTGCGGTTAACGTAAATACTGCCGGAGCCGGCCTGGCGCCACCACTTGTCCACGTAATCGTCTGCTCATCCGCCGGAGCCGTAAAATTACCGTTAGTTGCGACCCATCCCTCCGAATTTATCGGGGCGGTCGCCGTCCAGTTCACTGTTTTGGCATTTTGCCAATCATAGGAATAAAGAGCGAGTTGATACTGCATGCCTGGAGTTAGTCCGTTGACGTCAATCTGCATATAGTTGTTGCTCTGTTTGGAGCTGCCGCCGACGTAGAGAAGGTCCCGGAACATATCGTTGTCAGTATTGTAGTTGGGAGTTGGACTTCCGCGGTCTCTTGAATTCATATAACCTGAAGCGTATTTTGCTAAATTTCCAGGCAAACTGATTGTAACTTTTTTTGTTCCAAAAGTTTTGGAAATACTGCTAACGCCGGTACCAGACGGCAAAGCGGTCCCATCGCCGCAGGTGTTGGTCGGGCCGCCCCATGGTGACCATGTTACACCGTAGGGGTCTGCGTTCAAAACGGGGGTGGTTTTTGACCCGTTCCAGCCCTCAGTGGGACAATCGTTGCTGGTAGTACCGCCGTTGAGGTCCACCGACAGAATCGCGTTCGTTAACGGTCCCGTAAAAGTCCCCGTAGTCGTCGCCGAAGCATTCATCGCAAATGCTGCAGCTAATATAAGACAAAAAATCAATTTTTTCATACTCTTCCTCCAAAAACTTTCAATATAAATGCCCCTTCCTATAGCAGAAAGGGGCACTTAATTTCAATTAACCTTAGCTAAATACGTTAGCTGCGAATTAGCTGCGCTTCCTGAGAAGAGCCAGTCCGCCTAAGCAAAGCAGAGTAATTGTCGCCGGCTCAGGAATCAGATATATGGCCGTACCAGCAGTACGTGGGGCACCTCTCGGTATGTAATCTCGTACACCAGCGGTAGCTGATTGATCGTACATGCAGCCGTACGCATAATCATCGCCTCCGCGATACCAGAAGAAATTGCCATTGGGGCCGCCAGTAAGCTCAAACGCATAAGTGTGACCAACAGTGAGCACTTTCTCATCTGCGCCCGTTAAATCGAACTCCACGACTGCCCGCGCTGTACCATTGAAGGTCCATGAAATAGTACCACCCCACAGGTCGACACCATCATTGTAGGTAGCCGGTTTGTAAGCCGGAGCTGCGCCAGACAGGTCACCCAAATCCAAAAGACGCAGGGTATACGGAGTGGTAGGGTCACCAGCGCCAGCAATGGTTATGGCAATCTTGTCCAACTTCGTCTGCATGCCTGACAGGACAGTAAATGTCTCACTAATAACACCATTAACAAAGCTCTCACCCGTACCCGGGGTGCTGGGAAGAGCCTCTGTCGCAATTGTCGGCGTAGGGGTCCAAGCTACGTTTTGGCCAGTATTGGTGGGAATCATACCACCATATACCGTCACGCTCAAAGCTGCAACTAATACAAAACAAAAAATTAACTTTTTCATATAACTTCCTCCAAAAACTTTCAATATAAATGCCCCTTCCTATAGCAGAAAGGGGCACTTAATTTTAATTAACATTAGCTAAATAAGTTAGCTGCGAATTAGCTTCTCTTCTTAAGAAGAGCCAGTCCGCCTAAGCAAAGCAGAGTAATTGTTGCCGGTTCTGGAATAGCATCAAAGTGGGCCGTAACTTTAGTCTGATCGAGGGCGTAAGCATAGTAAGCGACTTCGTCCATTGCGCCTACTAAACCATTGAAAGCATACGTCTGGTGATTCTCGGCGCCGATCATGAGGTCCTGCCACGCACCGGGTGGTGTCAGAAGGCCTGCGTGCGTGCTGCTTCCTCTGTTGAGGGCGTCAATATACAAAGTCGCCGTCGTATTTGTGCCGTCATTAGTGTAAACTACATCGACCAGGTGCCACAGATTATTGGCGAGAATTGGCGGCCATGCGTACCAGGTAGTACCGGGAACACCGACGAACGGCTGACCGGCATTAGCTCCAGTGCTAGTCATGCCAACCCAGTAGTTACCAGTACCACCGGCTGCGTGCGAAATGAAACGGGCATAAGTCTCACTCGCAGTGGGGTTAGCCTTCTCCCAAAATTCTATGGAGCAGGTTGTTGAGCTCTCCAGCCTATAGGGGGGGACGGTGTAACTGCTATCCGGAACATCGACGAAATTACCGTTACCGCTGGCGCCAGTGCCGTTAAAGTAAGCTGCTTTGCCTCCGGTGCCTGGCACCCCTGCCACCAGTGAAATATCAGGTAAGCCAGTGGCGGTTGCGCCTCTGTTTTTATATATGCCGTTCGAAATGCCTACGGTATCGGCGCACGGAGCACCATCAGCACTTGAAGCATCTTCAAACTCCCAGAATGACAGGGGGTTATCGGCCAGGATAGTACTCTTATAATCTGCCCATGCTGGCACGGTCAAAACTGCTACAACTAACAAAACAATAAATTTTTTCATAATTTACTCCTCCTTAAAAAATTAAGGATTTTTTAGTAAACTTCTTCTTTTAGTTTTACGTTACATTCATTAACAACATTGAATGCCATCGACGGACACCCAGATTCTGACTGCACCTGGAGCCTGTCTTATACATTCTTTTGGGATTGATTCTGTCCTCCTCCAAATGGGGGACTTGTCAACACCCACAAACTTAACTTGATACACTCAAGTAACTAAAGAGCACGTAACCGTCGATTTTATAATACCATATCATGTGCAGACACGTCAAGCTTTTTTTTGCGCTTTTTCCATTTTTTTGGAGAATAATTGTAAAAAATCCCGTATGTCACCCCATAAAGCGATAATTATTAAAGATATACAAAATTAACAATACAGGATGTTTCAAGTCCTCAATACGTAATTTAGCCGGTTTTAAAGGCTACAGTGAAGGATATATCACAGCAAATCGGTCCCTTTCTTGGACTGATAATTTTTTTGCAGATATCGCGGCTCTTGGGCCGGTGAAGCACACTGTGGGTAAATCTTTGATTTCTGTATTGTTTAAAATATAAACCTAAGTTATAGAATTATCACTATGGCTAAAACTTTTTACATATATCGAGAGAAACGTGAACAAAAACCATTATAACCTCAATTATTTTCATACACTTTGGATTTGCGCGGCCTTGGTGCTTGCTGCCATAGCAGTTTATTATCAGGTTTGGACTTATGATTTCGTTAATTATGATGACCCTGAATATGTTTATGAAAATCGGCACATCCAGGCAGGCCTCACTTTCTCAACTGTCAAATGGGCTTTCACTACCGGTTACGCTGCCAACTGGCTTCCTTTAACCTGGCTTTCCCTTATGCTGGACTGGCAGTTCTTCGGCTCTAACGCCGGCGGTTATCACATCACTAACCTGGTTTTTCACATTGCAAATACCCTGCTCCTGTTTATTGTTTTAAAACAAATGACACAAACGCTTTGGCAGAGCGCATTTGTAGCAGCTCTATTTGCCCTTCATCCGCTCCACGTCGAATCCGTTGCCTGGGTCTCTGAACGCAAGGACGTCCTAAGTATTTTTTTCTGGATACTTACAATGTGGGCTTATGTTAGTTTTGTCGGTCGCCCCAAAATCAGCCGTTATCTGCTAGTAGTTGTATTTTTCGCTCTCGGTTCGATGTCAAAGCCTATGCTGGTTACCCTGCCTTTTGTGCTTTTGCTTTTGGATTATTGGCCGTTGGAGAGGCTCAATACGAAGCGTTCGCTGCCGCATCTACTCATTGAGAAGATTCCGCTGTTTGCAATGGTCATCGCGTCGTGCATAATTACTTTCATCGTCCAGAAAGAAGGCAAAGCAGTAGCGAATCTTGCCGGATTTTCTCCAGAGGCTTTAAAGATTTGCATCTACAATGCCTTTATCTCTTATATACAATATATTATCAAGATGATTTGGCCTGCCCGATTAGCATTTTTTTATCCGCATCCCTGCCGGGATGTTTCGGGTTTTTTTGCCGGAATATCTGCTGCTGTTCTGCTGGTCGCAACAATTTTAATATTGCGGGCCTGTAAAAAACACCGATACCTCGCCGTGGGCTGGTTTTGGTATCTCGGCACACTTGTGCCCGTCATTGGTTTTGTCCAAGTCGGCAGTCAGGCTATGGCCGACCGCTACAGTTATATCACTTTGACGGGTCTGTTCATTATCATCGCGTGGGGTTTGCCTGAGCTGCTCGGAAAATGGCTGTATCGGAAGATTTCGCTCTGGGCATTCTCATTGACGGTTTTATCCGCACTGGCTGTGCTGGCACACATCCAGCAGCGATACTGGAAAAACACCATAACGCTTTGCGAGCACGCACTGAAAGTAACTGAAAATAACTATGAGGCACACTATTGTATAACGGATATGCTCCTCGAGCAGGGCCGCATCGAAGAAGCAATATGGCATAATACCGAAGCGCTGCGAATCAAGCCCAACTACACCAATGCTCTCAATGGCCTTGGCTCGGCACTGATGAAAGCAGGAAAGATTGACGAAGCTATGGGCTATTATAAAAAAGCAATCGAAATAAGCCCCCGCAGCGCAATCAGTTATATCCATTTCGGTGAGGTCCTGGCAGCCAAAGGCAAATTCGATGAAGCTCTTTCGATGTACCAGAAAGCCCTTCAATTATCGCCCGATGTTGAACTGTATTCTAATATTGGATTCGTTTTGGCAAAAAGCGGCAAACTGGAAGAAGCAGCAAAAGAATATGAAAAAGTTCTGCTTATTGAGCCGCGAAATGCTACTGCCCACAAAAATCTCGGCGCAGTGTTCTTTCAGCAGAAAAAATTCGACCAGGCCGCCGCCGAATACCGCAAAGCTCTTGAGCTTAAGCCGGGCGAGCCGAACATCCTTAATGCGCTGGGCAATACACTTGGCAGGCAGGGTAAACTCGATGAAGCCGTCAAATATTTAAACGAAGCCGTGCGAATAAAACCTGACTTTGCCGCCGCCCAGGCCAATCTCGGCTACGCCCTGGCTGACGAAGGCAAATTCGACGAGGCGATTGTCCACTTCAATCAGGCGCTTCAAATCGAGCCTAATTACACAGCCGTACGAAACGCCCTCGAGGCAGCGACTGAAAAACAAAAACACAAGTAAATAATTTTTTTCAGTGATAATTATACAACTTGACACGCTGTATGCCGAACCTGCCGAAAGGCAGATTCAGATGCCTGCCCTGGTGATTTTCGTCGCCGTTCAATCGGCGGCCGCTGACCCAGCAGCCATTTACATATTTCCCTTCCTCAATAGCGACTATTCCAGCAATCTGTTCTGAAGGCGGATTTGCAGCAAACGTTACAATCAGGCCTGTGCCGGCAATCACGTACTCATCAGGGCCTGCAGAAATGATAATCCCCCCCGCCAACGGCCAGGTCTCAACACCGGCAGGCCTCGGCGTCCATTTAAACGTATAACCATGAGAAATTTTCAGCGTATATTCTCCTAGATTTACCTCCTGAGTCTGGTTTTCCTTGTCCAGCAATACGCCTGTCATTTGGCCGCTGCCCTGCTTTTCCAGAATCAAAGGAGCTAACTGAGAAAGAACTTCATAACTTTTGGAAATCGGCGCATTGACGGGGTCGGGAGCTGATTCAATCGAAAATGGACAGAATCCCATCGCATCATATTTTCCAATAACGTAAAACACGTTAATTTCACTGTGCAAATCCCTGCCCGTTTCCGGTATGAACAGCGGGTTTGAATCCTGATGATATTTTTGACACCAATCCACAAAATCGAAGTAAATATCCGGCGCAAAGAAATCAATTTGCGGCGCAGCAGCCCGCCAGATATCGAACAAATGCGGCAGCGGCCCGGCACTGGGATATTGGCCGGGTTTATAACCTGAACGTATCAGTGCAGCGTTCACAAACATCGGCAGAGGATATTCAGCCTTGCCTGCCGCGGCCACCTGATTAATATAACGCGCATAATACCAGGCCATAAAAATTTCATCTGTTGCAATACCCTTGCCGAAAACCGCTTCCCAATTTCCCTCATTTTTATGGAGGCAATCTATCAACTCTTTCGGCACCGGCAGGTTGAATGCTTTGTTAGCGGAATCGCTGTAATCTCTGGCGTCCTGGAGCATTCCAACTTCATTTTCTACCTGCACCATAATAACCGTATGTTTGTCGCCGTCTATTTTGCGAATGTGCCTCATAAGAGCCGCGAAAGCCTGCGCATCGACTTGACAGTTTTCATTATCGAAGGCAGAAAGAATCTCCATAGCCTGACCGTTTTGGGGTCTGGCCCGCGGGAATCGCTGCTGATTGGTTTTTACCCACGCCGGGACATAACAGGACATACTGTTTTTCCAGCTTCCAAACCACAGTAAAACCAGACGCAGGTTGTGCTGCCTTGCGCCGGTTATCAAGCCGTCAACAAGCGTCCAATCAAATTTACCTTCCTGCGGTTCGATTAAGTCCCAGTAAACAGGCGCAAGAACAGTATTAAGATTCATTTGAACCAGTTTGGGCCAGATGGGCTTCATATAATCGAGACTTGATGCGTTGGAATTGCCTAATTCACCGCCAAGAATCAAAAACGGTTTGTCATCCACTATAAGCTGAGTGACATTAGCCTGTTTTTGCAGGTGCGGGATTTTATTTCCGGCCAAACTAACCTGCGCAATAATCAAAATTGATATTGCACATAACGCAAAGGCAAGTTTTCTGAACATATATATCATTTTATCGTGCCAGCCAGCCGCCATCAACGGGAATTATTGAGCCTTGTAAATACGAAGCCGCCTCGGAAGCAAGAAAAACAACAATTCCTTTAAGGTCGTCAGGATTGCCCCATCGGCCCGCAGGAATCCTGTCGAGAATAGCCTTGCTCCGCACAGCATCCTGCCTGAGAGCGGCAGTATTATCGGTAGCCATATAGCCCGGCGCTATGGCATTGACATTTATATTTTGCCCGGCCAATTCATTGGCCATCAGTTTCGTCAAACCCGCTACTGCGCTTTTGGAAGCCGCGTAAGACGGCACAAGAATGCCGCCCTGAAAGCTCAAAAGGGAAGCGGTATTGATAATTTTGCCGCCCCTGCCCTGCCTGATAAACACTTTCGCAACCGCCTGGCTCAAAAAGAAGAGCGTTCTGATATTGATATTCATCACATCGTCCCAGTCCTTTTCGGAAAATTCAACAAACGGCGCCCTGCGGATTATGCCCGCGTTGTTCACCAGAATATCAATCCCGCCAAGCTTTTCGACCGTGGAATTCACAATCTCCTCGACGCAGTCCTTTGAGCTTAAATCCGCCTTTATCGTTACACATCGCCTGCCAAGTTTTTCAATCTGCTTCTGCGTATCCTTCATATCGAGAATGTCGACAAGAGCTAAACCAGCGCCGGTCTCGGCTAAACCTTCCGCCATCGCCCTGCCAAGCCCTCTTGCAGAACCTGTTACTATCGCAACTTTGCCGTCGAGTTTGAATTTATCTAAAATCATTTTTTACCTCCGAATTTAGCCACTAAGGCACGAAGGCACTAAGTTTTTTTATATATTATATCTACTTTTCTTTGTGTCTTAGTGTCTTCGTGGCTATTATTTTATAACGTCTATCGAAAAGCCCTGCATATCGGTAAATTCCTGATTTTCGCCGCCCATTGCCCAGATAAAACTGTAATTTTTCAGGCCCGCCCCGCTGTGAATCGACCAGCTCGGCGCAAATACTACCTGCTGATTGCGAACGACAATGTGCCGCGTCTGGTCGGGCTTACCCATAAAATGAAACACAACCGAATCCTGCTCCATCGCGAAATACATATAAATCTCAGTCCTTCTGATATGAGTATGAGCCGGCATAGTGTTCCAGACGCTGTTCGGAGCAAGGAAGGTAGCACCCATAACAAGCTGACAGCTTTTGATTCCCGCCGGATGAACGTATTTATATATGGTTCTCTTATTGGCCTCTGCGTCGCTGCCGATACTGACCGGCTGAACATCGGATTGTCTGGCGAATGTTAAAGGATATGAGGCGTGGGCCGGATAACTGACGATATAAAACTTTGCCGGTTTTAACGCGTTTGCGCTTTCAAACTGAATATCCCTGCTGCCCTTTCCTATATAAAGCAGGTCTTTAAACCCAAGCTCAAATTTTCTGCCGTCAACGGTGATAATTCCCGCATCACCGATATTAAAAACGCCCAATTCGCGCCTTTCGGCAAAATATTTACTGGCTAACTGCTCGCCCGCCTCTAATTTCAGCGCGCCTTTGCCCGGCACGGCCGAGCCGACTATCGCCCTGTCGTCAAAGAGATAAACCAGTTCTATCTTATCAGGCGCAAAAAGAGTCTTTATGAGGAATGTATCTCTTATTTCTTCGGTATTCATTCTTTCAAAACGAACAGAATCGGCAGAATAACGTGTTTCCATTTTAACTCCTTAAAACGGTTTTGTTCTTTTACACAACTGAAACGGCACGCCCCACGGGTCGCGAAACGTTATTATATGAGAGCCGTCGTCTAAATTTATTTCTTCAAAGACCGCTGCCCCCGCCGCGATAAGTTTATCCTTCATCGCTGCCGGGTCAGCCGCAAAAGCAATATGAAAAACCAGCGGCACCTGCGAGACATAATCAGGGATAGGAGCGTTCGGATTCGTATATATCTCGATACAAACCCTGCCCTTTCCGTCGGCAAGAAAATGCGTCTGGCTCGGCTTAGGTATGGCGCGGACAATCTTCATATTGCAGTTCTTGACATACCACTGCGCCATCGCCGCCGCGTCCGGCACGTTTATTCCAAAATGCTCAAATTGCATATAAAACTACCGTCAGCCAGTCAGTTATTTTCTTTGTCCAGCAGGCATCGAAATTGCTCCATTCTGTTATTTTATGCCCGGCACCTTTTATCGTAATAATATCGCATTTACCCCCGACATCTTCAAGCCTTGTTTTAAAATTCAAAGACTGCTGATATGAAACCGATTTATCCGCTGTGCCGTGCACCAGCAAAAACGGAGGTAACCCGGGCTTGAGGTGATTTATTGGCGAACAGTTCCAAAGTATCTCCAGCGAATTGCTTTCAGACCCCTCGAAGTCAAACAGGTTCATCAAATAGGTGGACACCCCGCCCCGCCGAAGTGAATCCAACACTAAATCCGTCGGCGGCGCCAAACCGACAACCGCCCGCACAGCCGTATCCTTATCCGCTGTCACAGCCGCAAGAGTCACAATCTGCCCGCCCGCCGAGTATCCGATTATCGCTATGCGGTTCGGGTCGGCTTTGAACCTGGCCGCGTTTGCCTTTACCCATCGAATCGCTTGTTTAACATCTTCGAAACACGCAGGCCAATGACTTTTAGGCGCAAGACGATAATTGATGGAAAACCATACGAAATTAGCGTCGGTCAAAGGCTTAAAAAGCACATCAATATCCTGCTGTTTATCGCCGTCGCTCCAGCCTCCGCCGTGAACGATTATAACCGCCGCAAACGGCCCGACGCCTGCCGGCGAACAAGCGTCAAGAAGCAGAGTTTCATCGCCCACTTTTCCATATTCAATATTAGTCTGCACCTCCGCCGAAACGATTGACAAAAAATTCAGCAGCAAAAATAACGCAAAACCAACTTTTCTCATTTTACTATTCTCAAAAAAACTAATCATCGCCTAATAACCAGCAATTAGCGACTAACAACTAGCGACTCAATTATTTATATGCAGTATCCTCGCTCCATCAAAGCCGTTGAACTTCGTTGTCGAAGCGGTGCTGTAAGCCCCGATATTTACCGTGCAGAGGAAATCGCCGATTTGCAGATTGCCCGGCAATTGCTCCGAAACGGAAATCTTATCGAAACTATCGCACGTCGGCCCGACAACGGCACAAACTTCTGTTTTGCCGCGTTTAAAAGCCTTAAAGTTCGGCTGCCAATGGTCGAAAACAATGCCTGAGAACGTATGATATACGCCGTCGTTTATATGATAGAAGATTTTGCCGTCCCGCCGGGCCTTGCCTATTATTTCCGAAACTAACGTCGCGGCCGTTGCCACCATAAACCTTCCCGGCTCGGCTATAAGCTCTACACCTTCGGGAAACAGTCTGGCGCATTCGGAAGCGATTATTTCCGCAAGCTGCTCGAATCTCGGCACCTGCGAATCGTAAGGCACAGGAAATCCGCCGCCGATATCGACTATTCTCGTATTGTATCCTTTTTTTCGGCAGGTCTGAAAAACATCAGAGACAATATGCAGCGCGGAACTGTAATTATCGAAATTTGTGCATTGGCTCCCAACGTGAAAGCTCAGACCTTCAACAGTCAACCCATTATCGAACGCTAAATTTATCAAATCCAGCGCCTCACCCGGCTCAGCGCCGAATTTTGAGCTTAGCTCCACCTGCGAGCCGTTGTCAGGCACTTTCAAACGCAAAACTAATCCTGCCGTCGGGCAATATGCTTTTATCTTTTTTACCTCATCTGCGTTGTCATAAGTAACCAAAGGCTTGTATTTCTTTATCTTTTTTAAGGTATGCCTGTCTTTGATAGTGTTGGAGAAGATAATTTTGTCCCAGATGAAGAAGTCCTTGTCTTTTTTTCTAAAACTCCTTATCTGGTCGTATATCTGTATGAATTCATTATAGGAAGCGACGTCGAAGCTTGAGCCTTCTTTAAACAGTGTTTTGATTATTTCCTGATTTGAGTTTGCCTTTACCGCGTAATAAGCCTGGACTTTGGGCAGATTTTTCTTAAAAGTGCGGAAATTCTCCCTGATTTTATCGTGGTCGATAATAAACAACGGCGTCCCATATTTTTTCGCTAATTTTACAAGATTTTCCTTCATCTATTCCCTTTCACTGATGCCCCCGCGCTTAGTTTTGCCTTGCCTCTGCGATTCTCATCGCAGGATGAGGCAGCAGGCCGCCGGCAAAACTGTGGGGGTAATTGTCCACTTTATTTGCAATAACAATAATATGGGATTGCCTTATAATCAAGTGAAATACGGTTAGCCCTGTCAATACTTTGTCAGGATCAATTTCTTAGTTCAGTTATTTGGTAATTTTTTTCTCTTCTTACGTTTTTGTTGCTGAATTTCATAAAGATGATCAAGAGGATTAGTTGAGAGAAACTCTTTAAGTGAATCTCTCTTTTGTCTATTACAAATGGTACATAAAAGCCGTAGGTTATCGGCGGTGGAAGCCCCTCCCTTAGAATAAGGGATAATATGGTCAAATTCTACTTCCAAGTCTGGAACTGGTTGAAAACAACCTTGGCATATTTGTCCATCTCTACGAATGACTTTTAACATAACGTCACGTGGGATAGATCTAGAACGCCTTCTTCTTTCCTTTGTTTCCGTTAAAGGTTCTGCAGATAAAAAAACTGGACAAATGTGCCCAAAAATTGAACATTGCAATTCTTCGGTTTGAAACTGCTTTATCCATCCCCAACGATCGGGTTTAAGGCACAATATCTTTTCAATAGCTTCATAAATTCTCCTGTGAGTTTTAAGTCGTCCTTCTTTAATAGCATCAATCCAGCTTTTGTAACTTCTCCGAACCATAGCAGTTGTTATATCGTCAGCGGGCAAAGGGAAAAACTCTACAAGTGGTCCATAGGGGCAGTACTTCAATTCCCAACATGGTTTACAAACGATGTGTTTTAAACGTGGTTTCTTAACGGTTGATTTTGGGTTTTTCTTTGCCATTTTTTCTAAAATTTTCCCCCAATTTTATTCTGCCATTATACTAGTATCAACAAAATATCTTTTCCAATTTCGGCAATCAATCCAAAAACTTTTCAACTGCCCTATTACACCTTACTTGTTTCTTAACTCTTGTTCAATCTGCTTCAGAGCGTTATTAAGATTCCGAGCTTGTGTAAAAGCGTCATAATACAATTTATCCAATCGCTTCCCGACAAGAGTCGGGTTCCCAACATAGAGGTTAACACAAATACCACCGACCGGATGACCTTCATTGGATTGGACTTCAAAGAACACTGTCCCCCATACGTTAACTTCAGATAAGTCAGGGGCTTCGACCTCTTCTAACCACAGAGCTATTTGGAACCTCTCGAAGCGGATTATTATCTTTTCGCTTCCAGGCGGGTCTTCGACCCAATTAATTCGCTTGTCTTTAGTAGCTTTCTCCACAAGGTCAACTATTTCAATAAAATCATTCGGAATCCCGCCATCGGCAGAGAGTATATTCCTATCCACATGCATAACAAAATTCTCCCTTGTGTTTATTTCTCACATGCTCATTTTCGTTTATCAACCGATTATGCAATGAAACATTAGAACAGAACTGTCCGTCCACCACAAGGCCGGTCACCACCAAATGAAATATTGCACATCCTTTCACCGCTAAGGGCCGAGCTTTTCCCTGGCAATGCCCTGCCGCAGTCTGGACAGTAAATCGCTCCGCATCTCGTACAACGATGCCACTTGTTAACAACACTGGGCAACATTCCGTGTACTTCTCCACAATTAACACATCGTTCTCCAGCCATAAACAATACCTCCGAATAAATTAGGATAAATGAATAAATATGAACAGGTTAATTTTAATCTCACCGCTGCCGCTCCCTCGCTGCAGATTTAAATTATACTTTTTCTTTTTCCAAACTCAACCGAAATAATCTCATTTAAAAACCACACTTTTTGCCTACGCATTTTACTTTACTTGCCCCGCCTGCCCTGTGAGACCTGCCCCGTTAGATGCGTTAGCTATCTAACTGGGGTTTATCCTATATCTTTATTCATCTTCATCAATATTGAATACTAACGAGGCTATTAAACAGCACATCAAAAATACAATCGCCAAGCCGATGTGCAGCAGGAAAAGAACTAATAACTTGTCAAAATCTAAATTCGTTCTTAATAAAGGCAAAAAAGTTCCGAATATCTGTGCTGAACTAAAAATTACGCTTCCAAGACACCAATATATGAGATTGGGCCGGGGAAATATCATTCGTTTAAAGATAACTCCTGCCAGAGCTGCTTGAGATACGGCATTAACCCCGGATAGCATAATAAGCCATATTTTGTGATACCCTCCAATATTTACCGCAAAAGACAAACAAAACAGAAGAACCCATAATGCTATCATTACTATTATGCTTCCTTTTTTCAAAGTCATCTGCAATCCTCAAAATTATAAATAAAATAAGAACAATCGCCGTTTTATATAATCATACAACACTCTTATTCCCAGTAATTTTATCCTCCTATTATACTAATATCAACAAAACTTACCCGCCTTCGGCGGACGTTTTTCAGTGCCAGTCAGTGTTTAAGTCAGTGTCCGTCCGTGTAAAATTACAGCTTCTTTATTAAGCCTTTAATTTTTTCAATTTCCTTATTGTTTTCAAGGTAAGATTCGATGAGCTTCTTATGCAGTTCATCGCCTCTGTCATATAACCTCTTTAATCTCTTGGGTTTAGTGGTTTGGATTGTGTAGGCTGTCATTATCGGGAACGCCACCGTTACATCCAAATAGGCGGTTACGGTTTCTTCTAATTTTGTCGGGTCTATTTTGCCCCAGCTTGCCGCTTCGCTCGGCGGCGCGCCGGAAAGCCCGCCTGTATCAGGTCTTGCGTCAGTTATGTTAATATCGTAGTCCTGCCCGACTTCGGGTATCATCAAAACTTCCTGAATCTGCGGCTCGGTCTGGAGCATAAAATTCTTCGGGCTTCCGCCGCCGATGAGGATTACGCCTGTTTTGCCTTTTTCATATCTTTTGGCGTTTAAGATAATCGCTGTCGAATCGTTGACATCAATACTCGGATTTATCTTCAATTTGAATTTATCCAACAAGCCCGAAGCTTCAGCGAGAAGTTCGATACCCGCCACGTTCATACCGATAGTTGAGTCGCCCGGCGATGATGTAAAAACAGGAATGCCGTTGCGATAGGCAGCGGCGAGGATACTTACCTGGCCGAGGTTATTTTTCTGTTCAAGGTCACTGAGTATTTTGCCGAGGTGGTGATAAAATTCACGGGTTCCCATCTCTTTCTGAAATTCAGGTCTGATGAGAATCTCACGCAGGCGGCGGTCTGTTTCCATAAGGACATCTTCATAGTCGAAGAGGATATCATAGATTCTTGTTACGCCTTTTGCTTTCAGGTCTGCGTCATCGACATTATGGCTGCCGCGGAACATCGGCAGGTTAAAGGCATAATGGACATCGTGATACATATTTGCGCCGGTAGCTACTAACCAATCGACAAAGCCGTGGTTCATAAGAGGAATTACCGTTGAAGGGCCAAGTCCGGCAGGAGTTAAAGCGCCGGCAAGACTCAATCCGATTGTAACATCATCCTGCGAATATTTGTCGCGAAGCAGGTGACAGGCGGCTCTTAATCTTCCGACGTTATAGGCGTCGAGACTGTCGATTAGCTGTTCGATATTAGTGTTTTTGTCGATAGCTTTTGGCAGAATCCTTTTGCCGGCGAGGTATCTTGCTTTGCCGGGACAATTTGGTTTATTGTGGTGCATTTTTTGGACTTTCAATATTAGTTTTATCTTGATTTAAAAAACTTACAAAAGCTTGCATAATAATAGTAAATTCCAGCTTCTGAACAACCAAAATCTGAAACAATTGAAAATTACAGGCACAACAAGACTCTTTTTGTCCTAATTATTAAAAATGAATACAAAAATCTGAGCAAAAAATCTTGATAAATAAAAATATTTAGTGATAGTATATCTATTAAGCTAGTAACTTAATATTCGGATAGGAACAAAACATTAGAATCGCGTTTTTTGCTTAGAAGACAAAAAACGCCTGTTACGGGAGGTAGGAAAAATGGCAAGAAGAAGATTAGAGAGTTTATTTGTATTGTTCATCTCTGTAAGTATCATCTCAACCACATCAGCGACATCTGTATCATTAATGCCTGATATGTTAAACGCGACTCGTGGTTCAACGGTGGACGTATCGGTTGATATGTCTGTCTCGCCGGGCTTTACTATGGAAACCTTTGATTTAATCATTATGTATGACAGCAGTGTATTTACATTCGTGGCCACCCCGCCAGAGTATCTGCTTAATCAAGGCAATTTACTCACACACGCCTTTTCTATAATCGGTGCCGCAGAAGTCCCGGGCACATTGCGCATCAGTGCATTCGAATATGGATTCGACCCTATCACTCATCAACCTTATCCTACCGATGGAGAAGACCTGGCTGATGATGCTTCTGGAACATTGTTCACATTCTCCCTGATGGTAAATTCTGATGCGGCTCTGGGAATTTCCGAGCTGACCTTTGCTCATGAAAACGACGATTTCAGCGGAACGTTCGGAGTGGATTGGGGTGTGTATAGCGATGCTGGCCCTGTGTCGGTGACTGACTTTGCCGGTTCTATCAACATAATTCCTGAGCCGGCGACGATGACACTGCTGGGTATTGGCGGACTGCTGCTTGCCCGCAAAAAGAAGTAATTATGTGAATATGGAATTGAAGCCGGGACTGAGACTTGTTTCTGGTCCCGGCTTTTTTTAAAAAAAATCAACCAAAGATGACCTGCAACCGTATTTAATCCTATAAACTATTGACTTTTCAAACCTTAAACGATACAGTTTTTTCACAATCTAAACGAAACTCAAATTGAATATTCAATGCCAGTTATGTCCGAAACAGTGCCTTATCAAGCCGGGGCAGAGCGGCGAATGCCGGGTAAGAATAAATGTTGACGGCGTTCTGCGGACGGTTGTGTATTCCTATCCCTGCTCGATGCACATAGACCCGGTAGAGAAGAAGCCTTGTTTTCATTTCCTGCCCGGTAGCAGCACATTTTCATTAGCAACTGTCGGCTGTAATCTTCACTGCAAGAACTGCCAGAACTGGGAAATCTCACAGGCAAACCCCGAAGACAGCGAGGCTGTTTTCTGCCCGCCTGAAAAACTCGTTGAGCTTGCCAAAACCAACCGGTGCACATCGTTAGCCTATACCTATACCGACCCGGTTATTTATTATGAATACACTTTAGACACTTCAAAGCTGGCAAAGGCCGCCGGTGTCCGCAATATCCTCGTTACAGCAGGATACATAAATAAAGAACCCTGGAAAGAACTTTTGCAATATGTGGACGCGGCGAGGATAGACCTGAAATCAATTTCCGACGATTTTTACAGGGAAAATTGCTCCGCAACTTTAAAACCTGTTTTAGACAGTTTGGTTTTGACAAAGGCAAGCGGCGTTCATCTTGAAGTTATAAACCTTGTTATTCCGACTCTTAACGACAAGCCCGAACAAATTCGCGCACTCGTTCAATGGGTAAAGGCAAATCTTGGCGGCGAGACGCCATTGCATTTTTCGCAGTTTTATCCGCAATACAAAATGCGATACCTGCCTCCGACTTCAGCGGAAACGCTCGATACCGCCCGGCAGATAGCAATGGCCGAAGGAATGAAATACGTCTATATCGGCAATATCGCCAGCGAAACCGGACAGAATACTTATTGTCCCGGCTGCAAAAGGCTGCTGATTGAACGCAGCGGCTTTACTGTTTTGCAAAACCGGCTCAAAGAAGGGTGCTGTCCGGATTGCGGCGAAAAAATTTACGGAGTCTGGAAATGACACGAAGAGAATTTTTTCAATCTGTTTTCAAAACAGCCGCGGCAATAACAATCGGCGCGTTTGTTTTAACTGAAAAAGTTTTGCCGCGAGGATTTATCCGAGCCATTCGGCATAATAAATATCCAGGCAGTTTAAAACAATTACCAAATATTTTCACACAAGGAAAATGGAGAGGTTAAAATGCAAAAAGAATATAAAATTTTTGTTCTCATCATCACGGGTTTACTTCTTGCCGCAGCTTATGCGGCAACCGAAAAACAAACCGTATTTAATTCGACATTAGCAGGCCGATGGTATCCGGCAGATGCAAATGAGCTTAAAAAAGAAGTCGGTCAGCTTTTTCAAAAATCTGATATTAAGCCTGACAAAGATATTATCGCGCTGATTTTGCCTCACGCGGGTTACCAGTATTCCGGCCGAACCGCTGCTATGGGAATCCAGAGCCTCGGCAGACAGTATAAAAGAATTATAGTCATAGGCCCTTCACATCATATGCCGATGGAGGATGTGCTAAGCATTCCGCAGGAAACGGTATATCAGACGCCGATGGGGCAGGTTGAGATTGACACTGAATTTGTCAAAAAACTTCTGGAGCATCCGCAATTTCAGGTAATCCCGCAGGCAAATCTGCCGGAGCACAGCACTCAAATAGAAGTCCCCCTGCTGCAATATGCGCAAAAGGATTTTAAAGTTGTGCTTATCGTCGCCGGCCAATGCTCGATGCAAACGATAACCAAAGCCGCTTCGATTCTTAACAGTCTGATTGATAAAGATACGCTGGTAATCGCAAGCTCGGATTTTGTCCATTACGGCCCTGACTACGGTTATGTGCCTTTTAAGAAAAACGTGCAGGAAGGCCTTAAAAACCTCGATATGGGCGCATATAAATATATCGAGAAGTTAGACAGCAGCGGCTTTATCGAATACAGAGAAAAAACCGGCGCGACAATCTGCGGCTATGTTCCGATTGCGATACTGCTTTCGATGCTCGATAAGACAGCGCAGGCTCATTTAATAAACTACGCTACATCGGGCCAATTGACAGGCGACTTTACTAATTCCGTCAGCTACTTTGCTATCGCTTTCTCCGGTAAGTGGCAGACTTCGGCGAGCTCAGTCGAGTCGAAATCTTCGCCGGCTAAACAGGAAACCACTTCTACGCAATTGACCGAAGAAGATAAAAAACAGCTTTTGGATTTTGCCAGGAAATCAATCGTTTATTATCTTGACAAGCACGAAATGCTGGAAGTGCAGGACAGTGGTATCAGCGAGCGATTGAAAGAGCCGCGAGCCGCGTTTGTTACTCTTAACGAAAATCATCAGTTGAGAGGCTGCATCGGCGATATTTTCCCCCGGCAGCCTTTGTATAAATCCGTCATTTCCAACGCAGTCAACGCTGCGGTAAATGACCCGCGATTTAATCCTGTCGGCAAAGACGAATTAAAAGATATTACGATTGAAATATCCGCTTTGACTGTGCCGAAACCTATCGCTTCGTATCAGGAAATCAGGATTGGAATTGACGGCGTTGTTTTGGAGAAGAATGGTTATCGTGCCGTTTTTCTGCCGCAGGTAGCGCCGGAGCAAAAATGGAGCAGAGATGAAATGCTGCAAAATTTGTCTTTAAAAGCCGGCCTGCCGCCCGACGGCTGGAAAGAAGGCGCAAGTTTTCTCGTATTCCAGGCTGAGGTTTTTGGCGAAGCTGAAAAATGAAATTTGCCCGCGGCTTTTTAATATTTTGTTATGGTCTTTTCACTATTGCCGCACAGACCCTGCTTTTTCGCGAATTCATCACGGCATTCGAAGGCAATGATATCAGCGTCGGCCTGTTTTTCGCATCGTGGCTTTTCTGGATTGGTTTGGGAGCAATACTTGCATACCACCCTTCCAAAATTACGCACCGGCTGCTTGAAAATATCGACCTTTTATTCCTGATTTATATTCCTGCCTTTGTGCTTGAGCTGATTTTAATTGTCCAGGGGCGGCAAATCGCAGGCGTCGGCTCCTACACATTGCTGTCAATTCGCCAAATGGTGTTTTTATCGCTGCTTGTCAATGCTCCGGTCAGCGTTATCACCGGCATATTTTTTCCGCTTGCCTGCCGATGGATTGAGCGGGATAGTTTATTTCCCGTTTCGAATGTTTATATCCTCGAAGCGGCAGGCAGCTTTCTCGGCGGTATCGGCACAACTATTCTGCTCAGCCTCGGCGTCCATTCCATAACCATTTTCTTCCTGCTGGCATTTATTATTTCTTTTGCAGTATTTATTATCCACATAAAAGCGCGCAACCTTGTTTTTCCTTCTCTAATTTGCATAAGCATCTTATTGTGTCTTGCCGGCGGCATCGATAAACGTCTTAATCATTATATTCAGACCGTAAAATGGACTAAATTGCTGCCTGCTGATGCCTTGGCAGGTTCGTTTCAGACCGCTCAGGCTGAATATCTTTACGGAACATATCGCAATCAGTGGGTCGTTGTCAGTCAGGGCAGCACCTGCGAGGCTTTACCCGACAAGGCCGGAAATGGTCGAATCGCGGCAATTGCCCTATCTCAAAAACCGGACGCCAAAAAAATATTAGTTATCGGCTCAGGACTCGGCCTTTGTTATGAATTTCTCTCGCTGCCGCAGATAGAACAGATAGTCTGGACGCACAGCGACAGTCAATATGCGCAAAAAGTTGATAGTTTCCTGCCTGCGAATTTCAAAATCAATGACAAGCGATTGTCTATCTCTGCAGGCGACATTCGCAGCCAACTGGAAAAATCGAAAAATCTATACGATATTGTGATAATCAATCTGCCTTCAGCAACCAGTTCGGTTTTGAATCGTTATTTCACTTTGGAATTTTACGGGCAGCTTAAAAAATCAATGTCGCCAAGTGGCGTTTTAGCTGTCCGGATTACCGGCGGCGAAAATATTATGGGGACAGAAATGATTGATTTGGGCGCCTCGACAAAACGCACGCTCGAAAAGGTTTTTTCACATCTGGTTTTGACGCCCGGCGACGATACGTTTTTCTTGGCCTCTGACAGTGATAATCTTACGGGCGAGCCTGATATTTTACAGAGGCGTTTCGCAAAAATAAAAAATGCCGAAACTATTCTCGCGCCTGCTGCTCTGCTTTCCATTTATCTGCCCGACCGCGCCGCCGCTGCGATAGCAGGTTACAATAGCGCAGATTTACCGCAGGATTTGCTTATAAATACAGATTCAAAACCACTTGCTAATCTGTATAGTCTCCTGCTTGCCGCAAAACAATCCGGAGCACCGGTTACAAGGATTGTAAAACTCCTTGCGCTGGCAGGTATTGGCGTTTTTCTGGTTCCGGTTTTTGTTTTTGTTATTTTGCGGCTTTTCTATATCGTCCGCACGAAAAAACAGAATAGCAATTCGAGCCCGCCCGGGGGCGAGGTCTCGCCGAAAGCGGATTTCGACAGCAGTTTTCTGGTTTTCTCAGCCGGCTGGCTCGGAATCGGCACAGTAATTGTGCTGATGTATATATATCAGACAATATTCGGCTCACTGTATCTGTATATAGGAGTTATTTCCTCTTTGTTTATGATTGGCCTGTCTATTGGCGCCGCTTTGATTAGATACATCCCGGGACGTTCATATCGAAAATTGTTTATAGTAATCGCGGCTCACGCGATACTACTTATCGCGGTTACTCATTTAACCGTCGTTTTCTGGACACATCAAAATTTCGCGCTCGTTTTCTTCCTGTGCGGCCTGTGCAGCGGTGCGTATTTTCCAATCGCCGCTGGACAATTGGCTGAAAGCGGCATTGAAACAGGTCTTGCCGGCGGCAAACTTGAATTGGCAGACCATATCGGTGCATCGGCTGGCAGCCTGATAACAGGTCTTGTCCTTATGCCGGTGCTCGGTGCAAATGGAACAATATTTATTTTTATTGCACTTATTTTAGCAAACTTGCCGGCAGCCTTGTTTCAGTCATTTAAAAAAACATCAGTGTTCGCCGCTGATACCCTGAATTTCCGAAAAGCCGGCTACGCCTTGTTCGGTATAGCAGCTTGTGTAATTATTTGCTCAAATTTACTTTCATATTCGGCGGTTCGGACCAATCCTTTTTTGCCCCGGGACACAGCAAAGACTCTGGCAGGAGAGCTTCGCATCAAACCTGCGCAATCCGCTTCGGGAAAAATAAACTATTTCAATGTTTATGAAACAAAAGGGAAATTGGCAGGCTACATTTTCAGCACCGAAAATTTAGCACCCGAGGTTCAGGGCTTTGGCGGGAAAATAAATCTCGCTGTTTATACCGACACAACCGGAAAACTAATAAACTTTCAAATAATCCGTTCCAATGAGACCCCCTCTTATCTGGCAATGCTGACAGACTGGTTCGGAAAATTAAAAGGACATCAGCTTTTCCGGTCTGGGGCGCTTAGTGATGTCGATACAACCACAGGGGCGACAATAAGCGCTACCGCCATTGTCTCGGCTATTGAGACCGCAAGCAAAAAATTCGCCGATGAAGCGATTAGTAAAAATGTAGCTGTTTCTGCCGCAAAAAATAATCTTCTGCCCGACCGTCGCGGACTTTATCTTCTGACAGCAGTTATCTTCTCTCTTTGGGTCATTTACAAAGGCAATTTCTGGAGCAGATTGATTGTTCTTGTGTTCAATCTTGTCATCGGCGGCTTTGTTCTTAATACACAATATTCCAGCGAGCATATTATCCCTCTGCTGTCGGGGCAAATAAGCAATTTTCAGTTATCAGGCGTTTTCCTGCTTATAGCAGGTGTTCCGCTTCTGATTTTGCTTTTTGGCAATATGTATTGCGGCTATCTTTGTCCATTCGGTGCGGCACAGGAATTACTCAGTTATATTATTCCGGATAAATTTAAACGGCCTGTCTCTTATGAAAAAATGCGAAAGGCAAGATTCGTAAAATATATAATGCTCTTCATTATGGTAATGGTATTTTTCCTGTCCCGCAGCAAACAAACCCTGACGCCGGACCCGCTAATCGCGGCTTTTAATCTTAAAATTTCGCATACTTCTATAATTTTTGTAATAATAATACTTGCTGTTACCGGTTCTGTTTTTTACAGACGCTTCTGGTGCAGGTATCTTTGTCCTGTCGGAGCGTTTTTATCGCTGTTCAATAATCTGATAATACTCAAAAAGATTATCCCCGCTAAAATTTTCGGCCGATGCGAATTCGGCCTTACCGCAAAAGACAATATGGACTGCATTTACTGCGACAGGTGCCGGTATTATCTTAAACCCTCCCTGTCTCCAATAAAATCACAGCAAGCAGCCGGCCCGGCAGCAAAATATTTACTGGTTATTGTATCAATATATGCAATTTTCATATCAGTTATTTATATAGATAAGTTTCACACAACCAATTCAGCGGCAGCGATGCCTGTATTGAAACCAATTCCTGCCGTATCGCAGCCGGGCAACGACAACACAATACCAAAGTCCTGGGGTCAGCCGCGAGACGTCGATATTCAGAAGATTGATACTATGATTAAAGAAAAAAAACTCTCCGACCACGAGGCTGAATATTATAAAAAAAGTCAGTAACCCTGCACAAGTTCTTGCTTTTTCAAGTCTTAACCGCTATAGTTTATCCGTTGTCTATAATTAAAGGAGTCTGTGATGTCGCAGCAGACATCTGAGCAGAAAAAAACACCGGCTTATGCCAAATGGCTTGGTTTCGGAACTGAATTCGGCGGTGTAATAGCGGTTTTCTGCTATATCGGCTACAAGGTTGATACCGCCCTTAACACAAGTCCTTATTTTTTACTGGCGGGTTTCTTTATAAGTTTTATTGGAATGTTATATCTGGTCATTAAACAGACAATGGATAATCGGCGAAAATAATGCTTTTGACCACTATCAAACGAAACGGCCGTTATTTATTTGCTTTGGCAGCAATTTTTGTCCTTGCGATTATATCAGCGGTTCTTCTCGGACAAGCGGTATTGAAAAGCTGCCTGCTGGCGCTTGTATTGGTTGGTTTTTCAGGCATAGTGAGTATATTGCCGGTCATTCGAAGCGTTTATTTAACATCAGCCGTATCAAGCAGTTGCGCTATATTTTCAATAGCTCTCAGGCTGGTAATTATGCTCTTAGGAACCGCAAGCATATTGTTTTTAACGCAGATTAGTGTATTATACTTTGTTTTATGGCTGGCTGTATTTTATCTACCAATGATAACCGTTGAGGTTTTGATAATTTTATCCCTTGCAAACGGCAAAAAAATATGACTGCTGCAACATTATATAGTTTTACTTTAGCTGACTTCGGCGAGCTCAGTCAAGTCGAGTTTAACCCTCTCAAGCCGATTACACCTGTCCCGATTTTCACTTTTTCGATTGGTCATTATAATATTGTCGTCAGCAATCACATGTTTATGGTTGCTCTTGCAGCAGTAATATTATTATTGTTACTGACTATCGCGATGCGGCCTAAAGGACTTGTTCCAAAAGGTATTCAAAACCTAATCGAGTCTGTATGCGTCTTTTTGCGCGATAAAATGGCAAAGCCTGTCCTCGGTGATTTTACCGACCGGTATATTTATTTTATCTGGACGATATTCTTTTTCGTTCTGTGTCTTAACCTGCTCGGCCTGATTCCCTTGGATGCGTTTATTTACCTGATAACCGGAAAACCAAATCATCTTGCAGGCTCAGCGACTGCAAATATCTGGATTACCGGCGGTTTAGCCGCAACTACCTTTTTCACAGTGCATATCGCGGGCATAAAAAAACAGGGCCTATTGTCTTATATAACTCACTTCGCCCCGCCGGTGCCCTGGCCGATGATACCGATTATTTATCTTCTTGAAATCATAAGCGCATTTGTCCGACCGTTTGCCTTGGCTATTCGTCTTTTTGCGAATATGCTTGCCGGACATATGGTATTGGCAACTTTTATGGCTTTGATAATTGTCTTCAAAAATTACGGTGTGGCACTGGCGGCAATTATTGCCGCCGTAGCGCTGTCTTTTCTCGAATTGCTTGTGGCATTCGTGCAGGCGTATATATTCGCGTTTCTTTCGACGCTTTTTATAAGTTTTTCGATAACATCGGAACATTAAATTTTTGGAGGTCAAAAGTCTATGGAAAATTTAGCACCAATAGTATTGGCCCTGACTTCAGACAGCAGCGCTTATGCATTTATCGGCGCAGCTGTAAGCTGCGGTCTGATTATCGCAGGCGCCGCTTTCGGCATCAGCAGAATCGGCAGCAGCGCGGTGGAATCAATGGCCCGCCAGCCCGAAGCCGGCGGACAGATGTTTTCCACTATGGTTATTGCAGCCGCTCTGATTGAAGGCATCACATTTTTTGCGCTGCTGATTTGTTTTTTGGCAGTTTTCTGGGCAAAATAAAAAACTTAAAATAAAATGCGGAACAGAATTTTAATAACATCTCTGATAATCTTTTTTGCCTGCGCTTTTGCTATCGGCTCTGAAAATCAAACTCCGGCCGGTCAGGAAGGCATTTTCAACGGAACTCTGGCTGACGCGATATGGGCGATAATTGCCTTTGTAGTGTTGCTGCTTGTTTTAACCAAAGTGGCCTGGAAACCTCTCCTGAATAATTTAAAAGCACGGGAGGAACACATAAGGCATCATTTATCTCAGGCCGAAAATGCCCAAATAAAGGCTGAAAAGCTGCTTGACGATTACAAACAGCAGAGCCAGGAAATAATCGAAAAAGCAGCCAGACATGCGACGCAGGCGGAAAAAGAGATTATCGAAAAAGCCGGCAAAGAAGCTATGGCGATGAAAGAAAGGGCTATCGCGGAAATCAACCACGCAAGAGACATAGCTTCCGAGCAGTTATGGCAGCAGACAAGCGATATGCTTCTGCTGCTCAATCGTGAAATACTCGGTCGTTCTGTAACAACCGACGATAATAAACGGCTTATTGACGAAGCAATATCGAAACTTCATCAGGAAATGTCGGGAAAACAAAAATGACTCTGATAGGCACAATGGGCAATACAGCACAGGTTTACTCTCAAACGCTCTTCGAGCTCGCCGGGCAGGAGCGGCTGGTCGATACTGTTCAAAAAGATTTAAACGTCCTGGCAAATTTGATAACCGCTGAAAAAGATTTTCTGATTTTTATGACATCGCCGAATTTTGAATTTGAACAAAAACAGCGTTTGATTCAAAAAATCTGCGCCGGCTTCGAAAATTTAACGCTGAATTTCCTTAAAACTGTATTGGCCCATAATCGAATATCTCTATTGCCTTATATCATTGAAAAATATGAAAAGCTGTATCAGGATAGCCTCAATTTCTTCAATATTCAACTTACAGTATCGCAGGCTCTCGGCCGCAGTGAATTAGAAGCGGTTAAAACCGCTCTCGCTGCCGCAATGAACAACAAAGATATAACACTTGAAGTAAAGGTTGACTCTTCGATATTAGGCGGGGCCGTTATCCGTTATAATGACAAGGTTATTGACAATTCCATAAGAAACAGATTGCACCAAGCTGTTGAAACCATAATGACGAGGGGCAAAAATCGCGGAAAAATTTATGAAACCTGACATAACTGAAATAAGCAGCATCTTAAAGGAAGAAATCAGTCGGTATAAAAACAAACTCGATACCTCCACAGTCGGACGAGTTGTCGAAATCGGCGACGGCATCGCTCGCGTTTACGGCCTTGAAAACGCAATGGCCGGTGAAATGTTGTTATTTGAAAATCACGTCAAAGGTGAAATATTCAATCTTGAGGAAGGCTCAATCGGGGCGGTAATTTACGGCGATTATACAAAAGTAAAAGAAGGCTCGGATGTTTACTCGACCGGACAACTGCTTTCCGTGCCTGTCGGCCATAGTTTGCTTGGCAGAGTCATTAATCCGCTTTGCGAGCCGCTGGATGGCGGCCCGCCGATAAAAGCAGCCGCAACAAGACTTGTTGAGTCCGATGCACCGGGTGTCGCGCAGCGGCAACCGGTCAAAAAGCCTCTGCAGACCGGCATTAAAAGCGTCGATTCGATGATTCCCATAGGCCGCGGACAGCGCGAGCTTATAATTGGCGACCGCAAAACCGGCAAAACCGCTATTGCACTCGATACGATAATAAACCAGCACGACAAAAACGTAATATGTATTTACGTAGCCATCGGCCAGAAGGATTCCACAATAGCCGAAGTAGTGGAGACTCTCCGCAAATATGGCGCGATGAAATATACCACGGTGATTGCCGCGGCCGCAGCCGACAGCGCATCAACTCAGTATATTGCCCCTTATGTCGGCTGCGCTCTGGCAGAATATTTTATGTATGAACATCATCAGGATACGCTATGCGTTTACGATGATTTGAGCAAGCACGCCGTAGCGTATCGCCAATTAAGCCTTGTTTTAAGGCGGCCTCCGGGCAGAGAAGCATATCCCGGCGACATATTTTATCTTCACAGCCGGCTGCTTGAACGCAGCGCCTGCCTTTCAGAAAAACGCGGCGGCGGCTCTCTGACCGCCCTACCGATAGTAGAAACTCTCGAAGAACAGCTTTCATCTTATATCCCTACAAATGTAATTTCGATTACCGATGGGCAGATTTATTTAAAGAGAGACCTCTTTTTGTCCGGCATAAGGCCGGCCATTGATGTCGGCACCAGCGTCAGCCGTGTAGGCGGCAATGCTCAGGTGGACGCAATGAAAAAAGTTGCTGCCAAATTAAGATTAGACCTTGCGGCTTATAACGAATTGCTGGATTTTGCAAGGCTTGGCACAGAACTTGATTCTGCTGCACAGGCCCGGATTGACAGGGGAAGCCGAATGGTCGAGCTTCTCAAGCAGCCTCAATTTGCGCCCGTTACCGTCAGCGAGCAGGTAATCACAATCTTTGCAGGCTCAAGCGGTCTTTTAGACGATATTCCTGTCGAAAACATAAGCAAATTTGCAGACTCATTCCTCAAATGGCTTGGTAAAGAACACAGCGATTATATTGCTGAAATTAATCAGACATTAAAATTGTCCGACGAACTCGCAGGCAAACTTATCGAAGCGATAAAAACTTTTAAAACAATAAATAAATAATGGCAGGCACAAGACAAATACAACGGCGCCTCAAGGCGGTTAATAACATTGGTCGTGTAACACGAACAATGGAAATGATATCGACCGCCAAATACAAGGCTTATCATAACAGAAGAAAGGCCGCTGTTGAATATCATAACGCCCTTGCACAAATTGGTTATCTGCTTACCACGCCGCAAAAGCCGATAGACCATCCTCTTTTAAGGGAGAATAAGTCCGGACGAATGGCAATCTTTGCCATAGGCTCAACCCGCGGTTTATGCGGTTCATACAACGACCAGATATATCGCATTGTCGATGCCAACATCCAAAACGCCTCCCTGCTCGGCAAAGAGCTGGACATATATGCTGCAGAAAGCAGACTTATAAATACGTTTAATTATCATCGCATAAAGCTGCAAAAAAAATACAGCAACACCGATGAAATTCTTGCTTCCGGCCAGCTTGATGAAATAGCTAATTATTTTATTGAACAATATATGGCCGGGCTAATCAACCGCTTCGGCATAGTTTATATGCGGTATTATTCGGCATCGAGTCAGCGGCCTGAAACACTGTCTATTTTGCCTTTGACGGAGCTGATAAGCGATTTGACTATCCGTTCTACAATCATTTGGCCGTGGAAATATACTTTTGAAGATTTCTATCTCTCCCCTTCGGCTTCTGAAATCATCAAAAGTCTCGCAAGAATAATTATGCGCTCGTCCATCGAAACCTGTCTTATGGATGCAGCTTTGAGTGAACATCTTGCACGAATGATAGCTATGAGAAACGCCACCGAAAATGCCGAAGATATGACCAAAGAGCTTACCAACGACTACAATCGCGCAAGACAAGGCCAGATAACGAGCGAATTACTGGACATAATCAGCGGAACCGGAGACCTACGATGAACAAAGGGAAACTTACTCAGGTAATCGGCAGTGTTTTTGACGCCAAGTTTGAATCGCAGGCTATCCCTGCAGTGTATAACGCGCTCGAAATACCCTGCGACAATAATAAGAAATTATATGGCGAAGTGCAGCAGCATCTCGGCGACGGCAAAATTCGCGCCATCGCCCTGGGCAGCACACTGGGACTTCGCCGCGGTATGGATGTTTTCGATACCGGCTCCGCTCTTATGGTGCCGGTTGGCAGGGAAACTTTAGGCAGAGTTATGAATCTGCTGGGCGAACCAATCGACGGTCTTGGACCTATCAATACTGCCGAAAAAAAACCTATACACCGTCTGCCTCCAAAACTGGCGGAACTTTCCGCCAAAACTGAAATGTTTGAGACCGGCATAAAGGTAATTGACCTTCTTTGTCCTTTTGTCCGAGGTGGCAAAACCGGCCTGTTCGGCGGTGCCGGCGTCGGAAAAACGGTCATCATTCAAGAGCTTATCGCCAGAATTGCCACAAAGCACGGCGGCTATTCTGTCTTTGCGGGTATAGGCGAAAGAACACGCGAAGGCAACGACCTGTGGCTGGAAATGCAGCACACTCGAATAGGCGATGCCGATGATACTGTTTTGAAGCATACCTGCCTGGTTTTCGGCCAGATGAACGAACCGCCGGGAGCAAGATTGAGGGTGGGACTGACGGCAATGACGCAGGCAGAATATTTTTGTGAAAGCGGAGTCGGCGATACGCTGCTCTTTATTGATAATATTTTCAGGTTTTCGCAGGCGGGTTCGGAAGTATCCGCTTTGTTGGGTCGTATCCCGTCGGCAGTTGGTTATCAGCCGACGCTTGCAACCGAGATGGGACAATTGCAGGAGAGAATAACCTCGACAAAGTCAGGTTCAATTACATCTGTGCAAGCAATATATGTTCCCGCTGATGATTTAACCGACCCTGCGCCAGCAACAACATTTTCACATCTGGATTCGTTTGTCGTTCTGAAACGCTCTATCACGCAAAAAGGCATCTACCCGGCCGTTGACCCGCTGGAAAGCACTTCGCGGATACTCAGCCCGAATATTGTCGGAGACGAGCATTACAACGTCGCCCAGACCACTCTCGAATACCTGCAGCGATACCACGACCTTCAGGATATTATCGCCATTCTTGGCGTATCTGAGCTCAGCCAGGAAGATCAGATAATAGTCGCGCGAGCAAGGAAAATCGAAAGGTTTTTCTCCCAGCCGTTCTTGGTAACGCGCCAGTTCATAGGGCTGGAAGGCAAATATGTGGAAAAAAAGGATACGATTGAAAGCTGCAAACAGATATGCCAGGGTAAATGGGACCATTTGCCCGAAGAGGCTTTTATGTATGTCGGAACGGTTGAAGACGCTGCCGAAAAGGCAGCCCTTCTGACAGGGAGACAAAAGTAACGGATATGTCAAACGGCGAAAAAAATTTTAGATGTGTTATCGTCTCGCCGGCAGGAAGACTTTTAGACTGCCAAAGTATCGAGGTTACATTTATCGCACACGACGGCAGCAGAGGAATCCTGTATAATCATATGCCGATGTTATGCGAGCTGGGTCTGGGCATTATGGAAATAAAACTCCCCGGCGCTGAGCTGGAAGAAAATAATAATGGAAATACGAAACTTGCTCTTATAGACGGCGGCTTTGCCCTTGTCAGCTCGAATATGATAAATATTATAGCAACAGAGGCTGTTTGTCAGGGCCAGACAAGAGAAAAAATCGAACATCTTCTTGAAAGAGGTCAAAAAAGACTCAGTAAGCTCCCCTCTTCATCGCTGCAATACCAGCACGAAACAAGAAAAAATACGCTTCTGAAAAAAATCCTCGAAGAATCCTGAAATAGTCAATGCAAACCCACCAGGGCTTCGGATACCTTTTTCCTTCTGAATTTGCGGACTACAACTCTAATGTTATCGCTTTCGATTATTTCCCCTCCTTCAAGCGGATGACTGGCCTTCTGTATGCACCATTCGCTAAGCGTCGGCACCCTCGAATCCTTAAAATTGTCTTCGCCTTTAAGGCCGATAGTTGAAAATACCCTCGTCATCGGCAATCCGCCTCCCATAATCCAGGCCGAGCCGCAGGGTTGAATATGCGCGGGAAGATAATCAAATTCATCTTCTATTTCGCCGACAAGCTCCTCAAGAATATCCTCCAGCGTTACCATTCCCGAAATCTTTCCGTCGCCGGAAACGACAAGAGCAATGTGAAGTTTGCCCTGTATCATTATTTCCAATGCCTGCGATATGGAAGTGTCACCGTTAATTTTGTTTATTGACCTCGTTATGGATTTCAATGAAGGCGCCGCTGGACTCGCCTTGAGGGTATATACGATATCCTTGAAATTAACGTATCCTTCGATCGATTGCGGGGCATCCTGATTTCTGCAAACGGGAAATCTTGTATGCATATCGAGATGCGCTTTGATAAGGGCCTCCATAAGACTGCATTCCATCCAAATCATAGTAATATCCTGGGCGGGGATAAGTATGTCTTTTACCGGCCGCTTGGCTAAAAGAGCGCTCGACAGAACAATTTTTTCTTCACGGGCGCTTAGAAGTTTTGAAGCGCGGGCAAGCGAAACAGCCGCTCTGAAATCACTAAATCCGTGTATCCTGTCTCTGCTCTCGGCCGGGCTTAGCTTTGTAATAATCCTTACCAGCCATTTAACAACGGCCTCGATAACCGAAACAACAGGGTCGGCAATCACCGAAAGACGCTTCATAAATGGAGAAAGCCTTAAAACTACAAGCTCTTTGTTGTTCATCGCCAGCATCTTTGGAACAAGCTCTACAAACACTATGACAATGAATGTAAAAGGTATAATTAAAAAGACAAGAGACAATATGCTGGCAAGGAATTCAGGCATCCTGAAGGTCTCCACCAGATACGGGCTTAACCGCTCCTCAATTCCAATACCGCCCGTTGCCGCTGCCAGTGCGCCCACAAGCGTCATCCCAAGCTGGATAACCGCAAGGCTCGCTTCCATCCTGCTTTTCATATATACCGCTTCAGCCGAGCCTCTTTTCTTTTCATCAAGCAGCACCTGAAGCCTGGCCGCGGATACCGAGGCAAGCCCCATTTCATAAGCGGCAAATACCGCGTTAAAGAACAGCATAATTACTATCGCTATCAGTCCGTATATCAGCATAGTCAGCCCTTAATTAAACCGCCGCGGTCAAAAGCTCTTTTTCAGCATCTTTTGTCCACAAGTTCCCGTTTAGCTTATCAGCCGCCGCGGGATAATATTTTCGCATATCCGCAAGAAGTATTAACGGCATTTGGGTAAGTCCCGGATAAACGATAATTTTACCCGTAACGGACCTTTTTTCAACCACCCTGATGCCGGCAACTGCGCCAGCCATTCCGCTGACTGCATCGACGGACAAATTCGTGTCCAATTGGCCGCCGGTAACTTTCTTTAAAACAGATTTCATATCTTCAAGTCTTGAGCCGCTTGTTCCAAACATAAACAATCTTTTTTCTATGTAAAGATTCAAATCGATTTTATGTTTAACATTTACCGGAATTCCGGCAAATATATTTATCAATGCCCTATTTCCCCCGTTTTTAACAGACTCCGCAACCAGGGCCGCCGATGGCGCCATAATCGCAAAATAGCTGGATTGGCCGGCGCCGGCATTCTTTTCAGGATTGACAATTTCTAAATCGACCGGATTTTTCTGTTTAACCATTTTTATTTTTTCTTCAAGAACAGATAATCTGCCGCTGTCGGTATCAGAGGCTGTAATCGAAATATCTTTTTTACCTAAACTGATAAGCCGAATGGTATGCATTTGCCCCATCGGCCCTGCGGCGCCGATTATATTTATTTTTTCTCCATTCCGTATCTCGCCGTTTTGAGGTATGTTTTCGTAAGATTCTGCCCCATTTTTGCCGGTCGTGCCAATCCAGCGGGTATTGCTGTAATGTATTCTTCCAATGCCGACCGAAACATCGTCTGATATTTTATTGCCCGCCAGAACAATATTGATTATGCCGCCTGTAGCCAATTTGTCGTTAAGTATCTCAATAATATTTTTCTGAGAACCAAAATAGATAATATCGTCAAAACCTTCGGCCGGAACATTATCAAAGTTGTCGATTTTTCTTGTTACAATATCAAGCCGTTTTATTTCGTCATATTGCGACCCGTCGGGACAAACAGCGTAAACAGAAGATGGTTTGCCTTTGACAGAAAAACTCTCGCTTATCCCGCATATTTCACAGCCTCTGTCGGCGACCACAAGCAGTTTTCCCTGTGGTTTTATGAAATTTCTTTCAGGCGTGCTGTATGAACTTTCCACGCAGGCCCAGGGCTCAACCAATGCAACAGCCGAAACGCTAAGTCCGGCATTTACCGGAATAAGAAAACTTTCGCCGCTTTGTGGCTCGGTGATAATTCGCTCATCCAGTAAGACAAATTGCTGCAATGCGCCTTCGAAATTATAGCCGAATGTCGCGTTTGAACCTGTTGTTTTCAGCCAGCGGTAATCTGTTTCAACAAGCACTCGCTGACCGACAAAATGATGTATGACTTTTTCTCCGACTGCTACAATAACACAGCAGGCCTCGTGCCCCGGCACTGTCGGCATTTTCCCGGGTTTATACGATGGAATTTCGCTCAAAATCTCTTTATCTATACCTGAAATTATCGCCCCTTTCCGAGCGTGAAGGTCAAATTGCTTAAGCAGCTTCAAATCGGAAAAGCAAAGTCCTACAGCTTCGACTCTTGCAAGTATTCCATAAGGGCCGGGGCGATAAACTTGTTTTTTTGAATTAACACAAAGCTCATCTGCACCTGTTAATTGGACCGCATATTGTGTCGCGGGAATTTTTTCTGCAATACTATTTGCCATAAGGCAATATTATAACGGTCGATTCGTAAAAACAGAAGTGATTTCTACGCAACGTCCCGTGGCGGCCGGCTTGCTATTTTGTCATAGCCGGAAAATTGTCCGTCCTGAAAGTCGCCGCCGGCAGACCTTCCTTGTTATAAAGATTGCAATCAATCCAGTCCGCCCATCCATACCGGACTGCTGTCGGATTTTTAACCTGTTTCGACCATACCAGAACCGTATCGCCGTCAATTTTCGCATCCGCCCAGACGAATTTCTCGTCCGCGCCGGCTATCGCAAAACCTTTAAGCGAATTTCCTTTTACCATAAGGCCTGAGCCTGTCTGCTCGAAAAAGATTCTTGCTTTATCGCCTTCGATTTCCATCTTTTTATACAGCGGCCCTGAATAAACAATATTTTTAAAACCATAAGTCTTCGCCAATGCCCATAGTGCAAGGCGTTTCCCGACATCCTGTTTGTTTTTCGGATGAATAGTATCAATTTCGCCGACATCCATTGCGACCGCCATTCCGGTATTCGGCAAAGACAGCGTCATAAGCTGTCCTTCGCGAAGCTCCGCCCATTTTGAATTCGTCGGAACTTCCAGATTCGGCAGGCCGGCAGGTGTTTTTTTCATATCGACTCCAAAGGATGCAAGCTGAACGTAATAAAACGGAAAATCGCCTTGTTTCCATTCTTCTCTCCAGCTTTTAATCATCGCCGGAAACAATTTTCTATATGGAAAAGCCTTATCGACATTTCCCTCGCCCTGATACCATATAACGCCTTTTATCGCAAAAGGAATCAGCGGATGAATCATAACGTTATACAATCTTGAGCACTTAAATTTTTCTTCAAGCTCCTGAGGCCCACGCGGCTTTTTGGGCGGCTTTGCCCCGCTCGCCTGGGCGGCGTTAACATCTTTTTGCCACTGTTCAAGCATTTGGTCATATCGCCGCTCGTATTTTCCCCTTTGCTTTTCAATTATCGCGTCTCTTTCAGGATATCTTTTCAGGTCGTCGTTATTTTCAAGAATTTCCCTTCTTGTCCACGCCTCCGCCGGCGTTCCGCCGAATGATGAATTGATAAGCCCGACCGGCACGTTCAATCTCTTATAAATTTCTCTGCCGAAGAAATAGCCGACCGCGCTGAACTTGGCAGCGCTTTTAGGACTGCAGACTTTCCATTGGCCGTTGCAATCATCAACAGGCTCCTTAGACGTTCCTTCCTGAACTTTAAAAAGGCGTATATCGGGATACGTAGCTTCGGAAATTTCTTTTTCAGCGTTGTTTGCCTGCATTACAAGCCATTCCATATTCGATTGTCCCGAACAGAGCCAAACCTCGCCTATAAGGATATTATTTATTGTTTTGCTTTCCTGCCCGCAGGTTATGGTTATCTCATATTTTCCGCCGCTTTTGGGCGTGTCCACTTTAACCAGCCATCTGCCGTTACTGTCCGAATGAGCAGTATATTCTGTCGGACTCCACGAGCAGGTTACTTTAATTTCGCTTTGCGCTTCTGCCCAGCCCCATATTGGCACTTTGGTCTGTGCCTGAAGAACCATATTATCAGAGATTATCGCCGGCAGTTTTATCTCCGCATAAGCAGCAGACGCAAATAAAACAAGAGCCAAAAAAACAAATTGCTTCCTGCACATAACGAACCTTTCCTTAAAGTAATTTACCCTTTTTCTTTGCAAAGTATTTCGGCGATTGTTTTGCTGAGGTTTTTTACCGCCCCACTCACTTCCTTCGACACAGGGCTGCCAACAGCAATATCCTTGGGCTGAATACCGATAATTATAACACGGCATTTGCAGAATTGCAGAAGATAATCAATCATTAGTTTAATGGGCAGTTTGTGCGTAAAGAATGAAACTTTCTCAATCTCCGGCACGTCCATTACGATGACCTGGCCGGGCGGAGCATTCGAATAAATCGAATCTATAATTATAAGATGAGAAGGCTGAAACCTTTTTATTTCGCCGGTCAGGTTTTCAGGGGCTGTTGCGCCAATAAAAAACTTTACCTGAGGCAATGCTGTTTTGGATTTTGTCAGTTTTTCTGTTTGTTCAACGACGCTGATACCGGCGATGTCGTCGCCTCGGAGGTCTGAACCTATGCCAAGGATGGCGACTCTTTCGGCATTATCAAGTTTTCGCCTTAATGTCTTCGCCAGTTCCTGCACCGAGCACCACTTTTAATTCTTTTTTATCGACTTTGGCTAATTCGAACTCCTTCGTGGATTCGAGCGCATCTTTGGGACAGGTATCTACGCACTGCCCGCAGTATATGCACCTGGACAGGTCTATTTCGGCTATATATTTTTTCTCGCCGATTTTTTTGATGACTATCGCATCGGAGGGACAATCCTTCATACACAGCATACAGCCTATGCACTTTTCGGGATAGTATTTGAGCTTGCCGCGAAATTTATCCGGCATTTCAGTCTTTACATACGGATATTTTGTGGTCGCCGGCTTTTTAAAAATCGAACGCAGCACCTGAACAATCATTCTGCCGGGTCTTATCATAATTTAACTGCTCCTTTCAGTATAAGGTCGGCAACAAGCTGCAGCAGGGCAATAGGAGCAAGATATTTCCAGCAGAAATTTATCATCTGGTCGATTCGCAAACGCGCAAATACGTTACGAAGCAAAGACAAAAGCGATACTATGAACAAAACCTTGACTATATAAAGCGCAAATCCTGCGGCGAAACCGTAGTTTAATCCGAACGGCAGAAATACCGCCGACACTACCGATGAAACAACAACAAGCTCGACATCCATTGACAGCCTGAAAATAGCCAATAATTTCCCGCTGTATTCTGAAAAACTGCCGGCCACAATTTCAGTTTCAGCTTCAGGTATATCGAATGGCACTTTTTCCAATTTGCCTAAAAGCGAAATCAGTGCCACGACAAACCCTACAATATTGAATAATATAAGCCACGGATGTTTACTGAAAAATACGGTTATTTCGCCTAATGACCATGTATTGGCCAGCATTGCGGGGGCAAGAACACTTAAAAATAAAGGAATCTCGTAAGCGAATAGTTGCGTAATTGAACGCGCTGCTCCTATCATTGAAAAAGGCCCTCTGGCATACCAGCCGCCGAGGAAAAATGTAAATGTTGGAATCGTCAGCAAATAAAGCACAACAATAACATCGCCTTTAAATGACAGCAATGCCTGCTGCTGCCAGATTGGCACATATAAAAATGCTGTGGTCGTCGCGGCCAGAGCCAGAACAGGCATAAAAGTAAAAATCGTCGGGTCGGCATATTCGGGAATCATATTCGCCTTGGCGACAAGTTTGATAAAATCCGCCAAAGGCTGAAACCACGACGGGCCTATCCTGTTTTGAAGTCTCGCGCAGAGTTTGCGGTCAACATACTCCATCACCATACCAAACAGGCAGACAAATAAAAATCCCGGAAATATTAAAATATTTAACAATGTATCCATCAGTTTATGTCCCTTGCGGTATCTTAAATTCTCTGTTCAATTGCGAAAAATCAATGCCCCTGCTGCGATGCCATTCGATGCTCCGCTGCCGTAAAGCAGGCCAGGTCAAAATCTCAGGCGATTTATTTTCATCACAAACAGCTATCATCCTGTCTGTGCAGGAAAAACACGGGTCAATCGCCGCTATCACAATCGGCAAATCCGCAAGATAGCCGTCTTTAAGCATATGACTAACCGCCTGCACGTTTGCCAGCGTCGGGGCCCTTACTTTTACGCGTTCAGGCTTATCGGTGCCGTTTGCCTGAACATAATGAACGTCTTCGCCTCTCGGCGCTTCATACCGGCTGAATGCCTGGCCGGGTTTGATTTTCCGCGGCGCCTTCACGGTAATTGGCCCTTCGGGCATATTCGCCAAAAGCTGGCGAATCATTTTATATGACTCCATAAGTTCGCCGACGCGGACGACCGCCCTGCCGTAAACGTCGCAATGCTTGTCCGTTATTACATTAAATGAAAGTTCTCCATAAGCCGCGTAAGGGTCGTCGTGCCGGACATCTCTTTCAACACCTGATGCACGGGCAGTCGGCCCGACCGCTCCGAGCCGGATAGCGTCTTCATAAGCCACAACCCCGACATTTGAAAGGCGTTTTATAAAAGTTATTTCCTCAGTGGCAATTTGTATATAATATTTCGTTCGTTCTTCGAGGATATCGACCGCCTTTAATATCTGCGGTATCTGCTCTGCCGTTATATCGCGTCGGACGCCCCCGATAGTATTCATACCGTAGTTGACGCGGTTGCCGGTCAGCATCGCAAGCAAATCCATCACAACCTCGCGGTCCCGCCAGGTATACATCAAAAGCGTATCGAAACCAACTTCGTGTCCTGCGACACCGAGCCACAGCAGATGGCTGTGTATTCTTTCAAGCTCGGCAATCAGCGTGCGAATGTAAAGTGCGCGTTTGGGCACTTCCAGTCCCGCAATTTCCTCAACCGCCTGTATAAAACAGGTCGCGTGTGAATGTGAACAAATGCCGCAGACCCGTTCGAGCAGATACATATCCTGTATATACGTCTGCTGCTCGCAGGCTTTTTCGATGCCGCGGTGATTATAGCCTAATCGCACGCCGGAAGACGTGATTTTTTCGCCGTTCAGCACAATCTGGAAACACTCCGGCTCTTTAAGTGCCGGGTGCTGCGGCCCAATCGGAATTTTAAAATTACGATGTGGCATTTTCGTTCGCCCCCTTCCCATCAAGCATTTCAACTTTCCAATCCTTGCGAAGAGGATATTGACCTGCAGGCCAGTCATCAGGCAAAGGATACCTGTTACCCTCCGGCAGCCCCTCTACCTTGGCGCCAAGCAAATCTGCAAGTTCTCTTTCATAAGCGTCCGCTGCCGGAAAATAACCGGTAACTGTTTTAATTACCGGTTTTTCTTTAGGCGCCTTCGTATGTAAATTCAGCACAATACCGCTCGGACGGGCAAGGTGATAAATAAAACCCAGCGATGCCCCCTCGTCGAGTCCGGTTATAGTGCAGAGAATCGAAAATTTCATTTGTTTCACCGCGTAATCGAATACTTCGGAAAATTTCCCCAGCGGAACATCGGCAAACAGACGTCTCGCCCTTGGAATTGTCGTCTCGTTTAAAAATCCGAATTTCTCGACTAATTGCGATTTTATCTCATTTTCTTCTGACATATAAATTACCCTTTCGCCGCCACAGGGGTTTCCTCCAGGCTTGCCAGCAGTTTGACAACCCCATCGATAATCGCCTTGGGACTTGCCGGACAGCCGGGAATGAAAACGGAAACAGGTATTACCTCATTAATGCCCCCTTTGACATTATAACAGCTTTTAAAAACTCCGCCCGAGCAGGCACAGGTGCCGACCGCTACTACGAACTTCGGCTCCGGCATCTGCTCATAGATTCTAATCAGCCTGTCTTTTATCTGTCTGGTAACCGGCCCTGAGCAGACAAGAACATCTGCGTGTCGTGGCGTCCCTTTCAAAAGAATGCCGAAACGCTCAATATCGAAAGTCGGCGTCAATGACGCTATAATTTCAATATCGCAGGCGTTGCAGGCCCCGGTATTGAAATGAATTATCCACGGCGATTTGATTCTTGCCCAGGTAACTATTTTTTTAAGTAAAGCCACTCCAGCCTACCTCCTGTATAAAACCGTCAGGCCGACAACGGCGCCGACGATATAAATAATTGCTATTAGACGCGTCGCTATTGACTCTGCCGGCACTGCGGAAATCATAAGCGCGACCACGTGTAATATCGTAAAATAATATACGAACGGGAAAAACTGGCTGTAGTTCGGCTGAATCATATAGTTTGTTATTTCTTCGCCGCAGGCATAAGGCTTGGTCAGCCCCTCAACTTTCTTCTGCGGCCGAAATGCCAGCTTTGCCAGCACTGCCGATATGCAAAAAACCGCACCCAGAATTATAATAAACGTAATCGGCGGTGATAATAACAGGTTATTTCCCATCTTTAACCCTTCATATTTCTAATTGTTCTGACATCAAGTGTTTTATTATGTTTATATACGTTAATAATTACACCCATCGCAACCACCATAATAACCACTTCGATTACGATAAGTGTTATCGCGAATGTCTGTGCCAAACCCGTCCTGCCGGTTATATAGCCGGCTAAAATAATGAACAGCGTTACAGCTTTAATCATCAGTTCAATGCCGATAACCGCACGAATAAGGTTAAACGTCGCCAGAACGCAGTAAAGTCCCGCGATAAACAAAAGAAATATACCTACGCTATACATCCAGAACATTTGAGACATATCGCCAGTCATTATTTCTCCCTAAAGAAGGTTACAACCCCAAACGCTCCGGCGAGCAGGACTACAATCTGTCCGAAAAGATCCAGGAATCTGGACCCCCATAATATTATATTTACGTTATTTTCCGCCGGAGGTGCGGGTAAATTTAAGGTTAGGAGATTGGGATTTATATGATGAATTATTGTTAAAGTCACAAACACCAGGATAACAATTACAGGCAAAACACCGAATTTCCGGAAATGCTCCTTTTGCCTTTCTGTTAGTTCTTCCGGCGTAATCCGGCCTGTAAGACTAATTGTGCTGATAAATATAGCGGATATAAGCCCGGCACAGACCGACAATTCAAAAACAGCCGCAAGAGACGAAGCGAGCTTAAATATTATTATCGCCAGTATCGCGCTTGCTATCGCAAGTCCTATCGCCGAGTGAATCAGCCGCGGCGTCATCACTGTATAAACCGCCGCGATAACCAGCGTTACGACAAGAACAGAATTTAAAACCATATCATTATTCATCAAATATCTATTTCAAAAAGTTGTCGATTGGAATCATAAAGCTGTTGAACATCACCGGGAAAAATAATCCAACGCCTATAATAATTGCAGCCAGAATGACCGCAGGCAGAACTATTCCTATTCCTGCTTCTTTGGTATTTTGCAGATGCTCCGGCAGAATCCCGAAGAATACCTTCCGCTGAATCACAAGCAGATAGGCAAGAGTTAAAACAGCGACAAGTATCGCGACTGTTACATAAACGTAATGTTCGCCCTGCCACAGGGCCATAATGATTATCAGCTTGCTCCAGAAGCCCGCGGTCGGCGGAACGCCCGCCGCAGATAAAATACCGACTAATGAAGTTGCGTTGCTGATTGGCATTTTCGCTCCCAGCCCGCCCATCTGGTCCATATCGGTTGTGTGCGTCTCGTTATAAACAGCCGCCGCATTGGTGAACAAAAGAGACTTGAATACAGAATGATTGAACATATGGAATATCGCGCCTGCGATTCCAATCGGCGAGCCGCATCCGAAACCCAAAATGATATATCCCATATTGCTGACGCTCGAGTAGGCGAGCATTCTTTTGAAATCGTGCTGCGCCAGCGCTCCAAAAGCGCCAATAACAATCGAAACCACTCCTGCCAGTAAAAGTAAATTCGAGATAGAATTTGTCCAGCCGAATACCGATGTAACGAGTCGTATTATAGTATATGCACCTAACGCCTTAATCTGCACGCCGGACAAAAATATCGATACCGCCGTTGGCGCCGCTGAATGTGCGTCAGGCAGCCAGGCATGAAAAGGAACTAAACCCGCTTTTACAAAAAGCCCGCACAAAAATACCGCTATAGCCGAGACAATAATAACATTTCCATTATTGTTTTTGACCGCTTCGCTGACAGAGGCAAAGGAACTGTCGCCTGAAAACAGCATTAACGCAGCAATAGCCGCAAGTATCAGCATCGTCGCCAGAGCCGAGAGAATTATATATTTAAACGCTCCTTCGAGCGCCTTTAAATCGCATTGAAACGCTATCAGAATAAAAGAGGCAACAGCTGTAACTTCCAGAAAAACATACAGCGAAAAAATGTCCGTCAGCAGAACCGTGCCGTTCATTCCGATAAGGGCAATAAGCATCAGGCTTACAAAATTCATCCTCCGTTTCGGCTCTTCGATTGTCTGCCATGCCACAAAAAGAGAAGTGAACACTACGATACCGATTGAAAGAAGCAGCACATAAGTCAGGTTGTCTGCGAACAATTTTAATTTAAAGAAATTCGCCCAGTCATCAGTCCTGTCCCAAAATCCTGCCGGATGGGCCAAAACCAGGTATGCCTGCCCGGCTACCAAAAGCATCGCGCACCAGAACGCAATCTTCTGCATAATCTTCAGCGGAAGATTAAGTATTATCAAAAAAAGCAAAGGCACTAATAAAAATGATGAAAGCATTTATTTATACCTGTTTCAATAACATAATTAAAACCGCTATAGTCCCGGCAAGCACCCAGATAACGTAAAAAGAATAATTGCCGGTTTGAGCCTTTGACACAGCCCTGCTCAGCAGCATAGCCAATCCCGCCGACAAGCCCTGGTAAAACTTATCTACAATCCTGTCAATTACAAATAACGCCTTTGAAGCTCCTTTGACAATTGCCAGGACTATATCGTAAGGGTCGAAAAATCTTTTTTCAGCTTTATCGTAAATCCAGTTTAAAATCGGAGCGTTGCGAATATGGTTCAGAGCTTTATAACCGCTTCCTGCGACCTTGGCGGCAAGGAGATGATGCAAAATCGCTCCGAATATTACAAGCACAGTAATTATTATCAGTATATGGCTGGTGCCTTCTTCGTGTATTTCTCCCCCTAATATCGGCTCGATAAAATTCTTTAACGGAAAACTATTATATACGCCGAAGAACACGCAAAGCGAAGCGATAACTATCATTGGCACAAGCATCGGCCAGGGCGACTCTTTTACTTTTTCATCCGCCGGACTTTCTTTGCTGAAAAACGCCGCGTGTCCAAGTTTCAAAAACGACGCCGCCGTAAAGAATGAGCCGACAACAGCCGCAAGATAAAATATTGTCCCTCTCTGCAATGCCCCGCTATAAACCATTTCTTTCGAGAAAAATCCGTTGAGAGGCGGAACGCCGCTGATGGAAGCCGCCGCGATAAAGAAGCAGACAAACGTTACAGGCATCTTCACCCATAACCTGCCCAGCTTATCCAAACTCGTAGTGCCTGCCTGTCTCTCAACAGAACCAGCCGTAAGAAACAGACAGCTTTTATACATCGCGTGATTAATCATATGAAACAGTCCGCCGATAATTCCTATCGGCAGACAAGTCCCGATTCCCATGACCATATACCCGACCTGGCTGATTGCGTGATATGAAAGCAGCCTCTTATAATCTTTTTGTATCAGCGCCATCATCACCGCCAGCACAATAGTAACAGAGCCGATTATCATAAGCAGGATACTCAGCCACGAATCCGCGCTGAGTTTGAACATATCCAGCGAAATTCTCGCAAGCAGATAAATCCCAAGCAGTTTTTCAAGCGACGCTGGCAGAAACGCCATAAACGGCAGCGGAGCGTCAACAGCCGCGTCTGGAATCCACGTATGAAACGGCATTGAGCCTGCCTTTGAAATCGCCCCAATCATCAAAAATATGAATGCCGCACTTCCCAATGCGCCCGTCTGCACGTGAATTTGCGATATCGTCAGCGTCTTAGTCAGATACGCTGTAATACCTATACCAATCATCAGGCACAAATCGGAAATGCCGACAATGATAAACGCCTTGGTCGCGGTTTTAAACGCCTCTTTGCCGCCAAGGGCAATCAGCCCAAACAGCGTCAGCAAAAGTCCTTCCCAGAAAAACAGCATCAAAACAAGATTGTCCGCCAAAACCGCGCCGTTAACCATCGTAACGGATATTAACAAATAGCAGTAAAATTGATTGAGTTTTTCTTTGCCTCTCATAAACGAACTGCTGTAAAGCATAAATAGGAACGCAAACCCCGCAGTCGCCAGAAGTATAAATGCGCTGAAATGATACAGGCGAAGGATAAATTCCATTCCGTAACCAGCCCACGGCAGCGAATAAGTCAATTCCTGTTTGAACAAAACGATTGCTACAGCCAGATTCAAGAAAGTGCCAATCAAAGCGATTGCACTCCTGATGCGCGGCATAATCACTATTGCCAGAGCGGCAACCACTGGAATAATTATTGGCAGTAATATCATATTAATCATTAGTCGTTAGTCGTTAAATTTTAAATTTTAAATATTAAATTTTAAATTATCTCACTATCCCCGGCAATTGTTGAATTGCTGATTGCGCCAGTTGAAACGGGAAGTAAATCAGGATACCGGCCGCCAATGAAAGCACCGCTAAAGTCGCAACGCTGATTACCATCGTAGGCGAACCTTCTTTGTGGGCCTCGATTTTTTCCTGCCCCATAAATACAAGATTAAAAACTCTAAACAGGTATATAACCGTCATTACGGCTCCGACAAGGAAGATGTATGAAATCCAAACCTGTCCGTTTTGTGTCGCAGCCGTCATAACCATATATTTGCTGAAGAATCCTCCGAACGGCGGAATACCCATTACAGAAAAAGCACAGAATAAAAATGCTATTGCGGTAATCGGCATCGTTTTAATCAGTCCGCCCATCTTCGTAATATCTTTAGTGCCTGTGCCGTGTTCGATAATTCCTGCGCAAAGGAACAGGCCGCCTTTTGCAAGTCCGTGCATAAGAATAAACAATAGCGCGCCCGCAACGCCGATTTCGTTGCCGATTGCAAGGCCGAGAAAGATAAATCCGATTTGGCTTATTGTGCTGTATGCGATAATTCGCTTGAGGTCTGTTTCGACCATTGCCGCACCTGCCGATATAAGCGAGCTTGCCGCCGCAACAACAGGCACAACGGTATGCCAGAATGGGTCGATTTCAAAATTGGCGATAAATAACCGAGCATAAACATAAACGCCGATTTTCACTAAGAGTGCCGCGTGAAGCAAAGCGGTAACAGGCGATGGAGCAACGCCGGCATCCGGCAGCCACGTATGCAGCGGAAGGGTCGCCGACTTGGAAAGTATGCCGGCCAGAATCAGCGCAACCGCCACGTTGGATATATGACTGTTTTTCAAAACCGCCAAATCAAACGAGCCGTATTGCTGATAAATACTGATAAATCCGACGAGCATCAGAACCGAGCCGAACACTGTTACAAGGAAAGCCTTGTCTGCTCGCAGCACTTGCAGTTTGCCGCGGAAAAATCCGATTAATCGCCAGCTCGTTATTGCCGTTATTTCCCAGAATATATATAGGGATATAAGATTAGATGAGAAAACCAGCCCTATCATTGCGCCGAAAAACAGCACAACCATCAGGTAATATTCATTCTGGTTTTCGTAATGGCTGATATAACCGAAGGAATAGAAAACAATTACGGTTGTTATCAAAGCAGCCACCAATGCCATAAATACTGCCAATTTGTCGGCAAGGAATGTGAAATTTCCCATATTGCCGGAAAATACTTGTGCCGTTATTATTTGCCCGCCGGCTCGACTGAGCTCGCCGAAGCCAAAAACAGTCGGCAAAAGGGAAAGCGTCAATACGAATGATATTATAACGAAGCTTAGCGCAAAGATGTTCCTTGCCGGATCCGCTATGGGATGCCTTACGGCGCTTGATATCTTATTTATCAATGGCAGGAGTATCGCTCCAAAGGTTGGAACGAAAACGGCGAGTAACAGTATTAATTGTTCTTTCACACTTTGCCTTCCCGTTGCGACGCGGCATTTATGCGACAGGCTTCTAAACGTTAAAATACACAATAATTCAAAATCCCTGCAATCACAAAAAATGTCGCACCGCGGCGAATACTATTTGGTAAATATAATAAATTTTTTATTTTACTCTGTCTTATTTTCAAAATCAACAACTAAAAATCCCTTAAATCCCTACATTTTTGTATCCCGTTAGACCTTCTTTCAGTTTGTAAGGCAGCTAAACAATCTGTCTGTCCTTTCGCACATTTAAAAAATTTAAATAAAACCAATCCGGTCTAACGGGATGTATGCAAAAATCAACCCCTCATTCACCCATCTACTCATTTACTTTTTTCATCCTGAACCCTGATATCCTGATATCCGCTGCCTGATAACCTGATTTCCTGATATTCTGATAAATCTTCAATTTTCATTTTTCAATCTTCAATCCCCCTTACTCGTATATTCCACTTTCCAGCCAATAGCTCATAAGCTCGATAAGGTCATCGTAATCTACAGAGCCGTCGAAGTTTAAATCCGCCCAGTCGCAGTAATCGTTATATACCCTGCAATCTTCTCTCAGCCAATATTGAGCGAAAACGGCAAAATCTCTGAAGTTATTCCTGCCGTCGGTATAAATATCCGCAGGCGATATCTGCCAGGTTAAAATCGGATACTCATCGATTTGTCCAAACCATTCCGCAGGGTTACCATCAGTATAAGAAAAATCCCAGCCTGCCGATGTAAATGTTGAAAGCGTTTGCATTTCCTCTGTAGTTTTTCCTTCTCCGCCGGCACTTGTAGCTTGCCCCGATGTATTCACATCCCAAAAACTGCTGACAACACTGCCGAGAAAATTAGATCCGACCAGCCCGCCGATTTGAGAATTCCCACTGACCGAACCCATTGAATAACAATAACTGATATTGCCGTTGTTATTGAATGCCACCAGCCCGCCGACTTCTTCAGAACCACTGACCGTTCCCATCGAATAGCAATTACTGATAATGCCGCTATGTTCACCTACCAACCCCCCTATGCAAGCAAAACCGCTGACCGAACCCATTGAATAACAATTGCTGACAATGTTGGAATAGCCGTTAGAGTTATAAGAATTACCTCCCACCAGACCGCCAGCACGATTGCCCCCAATGACTATTCCAGTGGTGTAACAATCGGAGATTATGCCCCGATAGTTAGTAGAGTGAGTTTGGCCTCCATTACCTCCCACCAGACCGCCAACATAACCGTTTCCAATGACTATTCCAGTGGTGTAACAACCGGAAATGATGGCATCTTTATATGCATAATTATTCAATCCAACCAAGCCACCAACGGATTCGCCTCCAGTAACCGCTCCCGTAGCATAACTGCCGGCGATAGTACCTCCTCTATTCTCTCCCACTAAGCCTCCAACATCAGGACAAATGTTTCCTGTAACCGCACAGGTCGCGTAACAATCGCTGATAGTGCCTTGACTGTTCCATCCCACCAGACCGCCAATTTTGTGACTCATTGCGGTAACTATTCCTGTGGCATAACAAGAAGTGATGGTGCCTCTATTATAACCCACTAAGCCGCCTACGCTATAGAACCCATTTATATTGACATCTTCTACGCCTAAGTCGTGAATCTGTCCGCTTACAGAACCGAACAAGCTGATATTATAACCGCCAGACATATTTATATTTATATTGCGGATTATATGGCTACCACCATCAAAAACACCATTAAAGAGTATACCGACGTTGTATTGATTGTAGTTCCCAATTGGCGTTAGTGCTACACCCTGCAAATCTATATCGTTTGTCAAAAGAAAACATTGGTTCCAATCATCCGGCGTATTCATTAACTGCTGCCAGTCAGAAACGGTCGCAATCTGGTATGGGTTATTTGGTTCTCCGCTTCCTCCGGAATAGGCGAAAACAGTGGAAAATAAACAGAATACAATACCGGCAATTACTGCCGCTTTGCGGTGTGTGCAAAACAGAAATTTATCTCCCTGCCTCATTATTACCCTCAAATGTTCAAACCAATAGGATACACTCTTTATCTACAAAATGCAAGCCTTTTTCGCTGCAAAAAATGAATTATTGAACAATGAAGTGACCCAAATTCCTATAAAATTTGTGGTTAAATTTTAAATATTAAATCTTAAATTTTAAATCATCCCTTGTCCTTTGGCTCATTTGCATCTGCCGGCTTTTCATCCTCAATAAGTTCCGCCATCGGCTTTATCAAACTTTTAGCCTCATACTCCGGCAAATGATAAACCCAGCCTTCGCAGGTGTTCTTAAATTTAATGGCCTTGTCTTTCGCAAGCAGTTTGGCCTCTTTCTTTTTGAGTTCTTCCTGCGATTCAACGCCTTGTTCTTTTGTTACTTGTGTTTTATCCAAAAAATCTACGCTGCATTTTGCAAAAGTTTTCGAGCCGTCTTGTGCGATTTCAATTGTGTATAAAGTTGAATCTTTCAATTGGCAGGTCCATCTTTGGTTGAAATCCAGATATGCCGTTTCCGTTGCAGCATTGACATCGTCGAATCTCAAATTTGCAATCGCATCGAAAACCATTGCGCACTCCTGTTTCTTCTCTTTTTTCCCTGCCGGCAGTTCTTTTAATTTAACTTCTGTGCCGTTAGCTTCGCCAATCAGGGTATAAGCCGTTTTGGGAGTTGAGACTATAACGCTTTCGATATTGGCCTTATCGACGGATACAAGCCCCTGTTCAACGTATTCTATCGGCGTCTCTATCACCGCCGGCGTATTATAAATTACATATACCTTATTATCATTGACGAGTCTGCCGTAAGCCATACCGTCTTTTTCGCGTGTCAGGCCGGTGATAACGCCCGTAATAATTTTCCCGTTTGAATCGAAAAATTTAACAACATTTGCGCCTGTTTCTTCGGTTACGCCGAGGTCTTTAAAATTTTTCTCATCCTGTGTATAGAGTTCGACAATTCGAATATCAAGGCAGCTTGCAATCAGGTCGTTTATTGCCCTGTTCGATGCGGGATAATAGCTTTTATTTACGACGACAAAGTTTTTATCTTTTCGTTTCAGAACAATTTGTTCTCCTTTGCCTGCCCCTAAGGGGCCTATCGTAATTTGTGCGATACCTGCCGGGTCGAGTCCCTGTATAAGGTTGCTGCCCTGCCCTGCCGGCGATTGTTTGCTTCTGTGTGACATTTGTGAAACTAAAACCGCGCCGGCAATTGCCGCTGCCGCCAGAACGCCTAAAACTATAAGTTTTTTATTACTCATTTACCAGCTCCAATTTCAGTATTTCACCTGTTCCACTGTTCCACTGTTCACCTGTTCACCTGTTCTAATTCGCCTTCGGCGAATTACGCATCGCTCTTATGACGATATAAGGCTTCTATCTTTCTCCTTATTTAGATTATCACTTCATTGGGAAATTAACAAAACTTTTGAAACTGCCGTATAAGTTTTTTTCGCAAAACTAAAAACCACTTCATCGGCAGAAGACACCTTTTCTTTGTTGAAAAATTCATCTATTTTTGAAAAGACCAAATCAAAATTTCTTTTCAATTTCCAGCTTTAGTCCATTAAGCAAAAAATTCAGCAGAGATTTTTGCTTTTTCTAATGATTTTAAATACAGATTGTCAACTTGTTCAAAAGATTTAAAGAAGCATCTTTTTCGAATCTCTTTAAATATCGGCCTAGAAAGTTCCCTTTCATACTTATGCTTATATTCTAATCGACTAATCGTATAAAATGTTGTATAAAAATCTACCAAGTCTGCATATTTAACGAAAATATCACGAAATTGAGGTGTCGTTTGTACTTCAAAAGCAAACTTGGGGAAAGCTCTATCATTAAACCATAAAACATCGATAAATTTTATCCTTCCAATAAGTTGTTGAAATGTAAATTCCGGACAAGAATCTACTGTCATAAGTGAAGAAAGTGTCTTATTTTCAAATATTGCATTTTTATTTGGTGAATATGTCTCATAACCCTCTGTATTACCTATCTCTAGAAGCATTCCGATGACAGAAAAATGAACACGATTTTCTTTTTCCTGTTTAGTTTTTGCATCTGGAACTCTTGGAAGTTGATTTAAATATTCGGTCAAAGCGTATACCCCTAATCCAATCTTGGTAAATCGAGGGTCTCTCTGCACCCTCTCTTGAATAGTATTAAATGGGGTCTTTCCGGTTAGCGGGCGATATTTATTTATTTCCCTATAAATCTTCTTGAGAGGGGCAAAGTAATTATTATCTAATAGAACCTTTTCAATTGCCTCAGAGTAAGTCATTATTTTCTTAAGCATTATTGTTACCCTTGCCTTAATAATGTTCTTCTATTATTTTTTTGATTGCTTCATCATTATCAATATCAATGAAATCAAAACTTCCTAGCAAATCCTCTTCAGGAGAAAATATCATAACTCCTTTAATGTCTCCTGACATTATTTCATGTCCTTCTCCTGTTCTGAGGTCTACTTCTTCTTTTCTAACATCAATATCAAGAAAATATCTAACTCTGAATTTTTGCTCTAAATAATCAATGCTCCTTTCCATGTCTGTTTTTCACCTTCCTTGATTATTGTTTCCAACGGTTGAGATTTATATCATTAATTCTACTTGTTTTTATAACGCTTATTCCCTTTTTAAGTCTCTCAAGATAGTATTTTGCCCTTTCAATTGTCTGAGATTCATCGATTTGATTCAACTCTTCAAGAAGGGGTTCCTTTTTTAAAACCATAGTGTCGCCATTTTGGTCTATATTTACTAACCCTTCTTTATCACTTCTGGGGAAATTGATTACAGATTTAATAAAAGAAATTCCGCGTTTTAATAAATTGAAATTATCTGTTTGGTTGACTTCTTCTATTTTCTCCAACAGTTTGGATTTGTTGATGATAATATCTTTCTGCCAGTTGTATGGCTCTTTTTCTAAATCAACAAACAAATCTAAAACTTGACCATCTATTTTCATAACTCAAAAGCCGTGTCTAAAAATATCCGTGTTAATCCGTGCCTGCCCCGTGAGATGACGCTTCGGCTATCTCATCGGGGTCTTAAAAACACAGCGTTTATCCGTGTCCATTCTCTACCATTCTTATCTCTTTGTCAACCCCGCACTTATTTGCTATTCAATTATGTCTATTATCACTACGGTATAATGAATTGGTGCGGGGTCAAAACTTCTTTTTTACCTATCCCCTATACGCTAAACGCTATTCCATAACTCAAAACTAAGAACTCAAAACTATTTTGTGTCTTTGTGCCTTCGTGGCGGAGCTTGCCCCGTGAGATGCCAGTTTACCCTGTGAGATGCCGTTTCGGCTATCTCATCAGGGGCTATCTCATCGGGGTCGCTACGCGTCGCTCGCATGGCTTATATACCGTCTTTTCCTTGCGCTTCTTTGTATTCCCAGGACTATAGTGATAATCAGGATTATCGCCGGCGCCGTGAGCATATTAAAGTTTCTCAGTCTGTTGCCAAGCGACTCGATACGCTGCCGCCTGTCCTTTTTTATATGCTGGAGCTCCTTTTTCGCCTCGCGGATTTTCAGCTCAAGCTCGTTTTTCTTCTGCAGTATGGAGCTGCCGACAATTTCTTCCTGCCCCTGTTTTGAAGAGGACAGAATCGATTGCAGTTCATTTTCAAATCCTGCGATTTCGGTATTGATTTTTTCTTCCTGCTGGGCGGTCTGTGCTTCCGCTTCAGCCTCTATTTTATCGACAACCTCGAAAGGCCTTCTGAAATTCCCGCGCGACCGGATTGAAATCAGTTCATTTGACCCGCCCAAATCTTCGACGGCATTGAGTGCAAGCGCGCTGTTATCGCCGACGATAATCGTGCCGAAGAACATATTTTTGTTATAGGCTACCTGGTCGCCTATAAAATCAGCATCCGCAAAAATAACTACCGCACAATTGTCCTTCGCTTCCGTCAGGCCTGCGATATGTTCTCTTTTCGTTTTCGGCGCGTTCGGCTCATTTTTATCCGCCGGCAGTTCAACCTCGATATCTATGCCTTTCGGAAAAGCGCTTTTGAATCTGCCGGTAACCTCGTAAGCCATCACGACAGGTTTTGTGCCTTCCGTAAATTTTTTCATAAGTTTGTCTGCATCGAACATCATAAGTTCGAGCTGGTTCTCGACCGTCCAGCTGTTTCCTTTTGCCGTTGTCATTACTAATGGCGTTCGCTGGATATTTCTTTCTTTAAGTTCCTTATCATTTATTACTGTTTCGCGCAGCACTCCGCTAAACAGAAATTTCACATCGTTTAGCTGCGATGTTATGACATTATCGTGGTTGAAGCATTCCGGCGTCAAATCCAGAAAGCCTATTATCTTTTGAGGCCCCTGTCCTTCTTTGAGTTCAGCCTCGTGAGCTAATTGTTTATCGCCTGCGAAGGTATCTTTAGGCATTTCCAGTCCCCAGTTGACAAGTAGTTTATTCAAATCAGAGCTTGGATTATGTTCGATTCCCATTTGCATTTGCTCTCGGTTCGGCAAATCAGAAACGCAGTATGGGTCAACCAGAACGATTGTCCTGCCGCCTTTGAGAACAAACTGGTCGATTGCGAACAGGGTCTGCTCAGAAAAATCTTTCGGATGAACTACCATCAGAATATCCACATTTTTTATCTCATTGACATCAGTCGGTATGCTTTTTACTTCATATTGTTGCTTTAACTGCTCGACAAATGACCACGCCGGCCTTGGCTGTTGTCCCTGCATTCGCATCATTCTTGCCATATAGGGACTCATTTCATCGCCCATCATTGGCAGCGAGCTTAGTATTCCCACTCTTTTCTTCTGCCTCGTTATCGCCGTATCAATCAGGTAACTGATATCGTATTCGACAAAATTTTGCCTGTTCGGCGAAAATATCGGGATAACTTTTTCTACGCCGAACTCTGTTTTTACAACCAGCCCGAAGAAGAAGCTTTCATCTTCGGTAATAAGGAATCTTTTTAGTCCGTATCTCATCGCCGCGACCTCATCGTCCGAATATGGCCGGGGGTCGATAATCTCAAGTTTTACCATTCCATTCGATGCCGCCACATACTCTTCCAGCAGTGATTTCACAAACTCATAATAATTATTAAAATACCTAATCTGGTCCGGCCCCTTCATCGCCGCTGTCTTGGCGTAATAAAGTTTCATTGTTATCGGCTGGTTGAGTTTGCCTAAAATCGCTTTTGTGCCGTCGCTTAGCGTGTAAAGCCGCTGCCTGGTTACATCGACTTTCAAGCCTTTGCCGATATTTTGGCCTACACTGATTAGACAAAAAGTGATAATCAAAATAAATATTACACCTATAATTATCCTGATTGTCCGATTCATCCCGTTAGACCCCCTTTCTTGGCTGTAAAACGGTATAAAATAATTATTGCCTTATCATATTTTAAAGCACATACATAAATCCAATAAGGTCTAACGGGATTCATTAGCCTGCCTTCCTTTCTTCAAGAACAATCCCACACGCCATTAGCCAGCCTGCAATAAGAAGAATAAAATAGCTTAAATCCCTGAATTCGAGCACGCCTCTTTGCAAAGAATCAAAATGCTCCTGAAAACTCATTTGCCCTATACTTTCAACAAGCCCCGCAGGCAGAAACGTGGAAAAATAATTCATTGTCGAAGGCATACCGGTAAAAACAAGTATCGCGCACGCCACCACCGACAAAACAAAGCTGATTACCTGATTATTGCTTATCGCGGAAAAGAAACATCCAATCGCAAGAAATCCGCCGGCCATCAGGATACTCGCCAAATATCCTGTCAAAATCAGTCCCAAATCCGGCCTGCCTAAAAAATAAACCGTTATCACCATCGGAAAAGTCAGCGCCATCGCCACAATAAGAAATACCCACGCCGCGAAAAACTTCCCTAAAACCGCCTGCTTCACCGTAATCGGCAGCGTGAACAACAATTCAATCGAACCGGTCTTTCTTTCCTCAGCCCAAAGCCTCATCGCAGCCGCAGGGACGAGAAAAACAAACAGCAAAGGCATATTGACAAAAAACGCCGTCAAATCCGCCTGCCGAGTCTCGAAGAAACCTTCTTTAAACGTCAGGTATCCTGAGAAAAACAAAAAGACCACAAGAAACACATACGCCAGAGGCGTTGTGAAATACGACTTGAATTCCCTTTTAAATACCGCTTTAAAACCTGTCATCTTTTATTCCTTTTTTTAGCCACTAAGACACCAAGACACAAAGTTTTTTGTATATATATTTTTCTTAGTATCTTCATTTTTTTTATAAAATTATTCTTTTAATGCCTCTCATAATTACAGGCACATTGAAATTAATCAAAAAACCAAGTCTTTTCCCAGTCAGTTTTAAATAACTCAAAAGTTGTGCTTCCCATAATTTATTATTCTGCTCTACCGCTTTCAATTCGCAGATAACCAAATCTTCAACAAAAATATCCAGCCGTAAACCTTCATCAAAACATATACCGTCATAAATGACAGGGATATTCACCTGCCGCTGAAAAGAAAGCTTTCTTTTTGAAAGTTCATGGCAGAAGCAGGTTTCATAAACTTTTTCTAATAATCCAGGCCCAAGATTACTATGAACCTTGTATGCCGCATCTACTATTTGCGTAGCCACAAATTCTTCTTTTTCGGATAATTTATCGAATTGCTTTCCTGTAACTTCCATAATTTTTTTTTATATTCTATATCTTTTAATCTTCGTGCCTTTGTGTCTTCGTGGCTATAAAGCTACGCAACCTTATGCGCCGTTATTTTTCTGAACACTTCATCGAGTGTTCCGTGATATTTAGTTTTAAGTTCCTCCGGTGTTGAATCCGCCAGGATTTTGCCGCGGGCGATTATTATCGCCCTGTCGCAAACACCCTCAACTTCCTCAAGAATGTGCGTTGATACAACAATACATTTGTCTTTCGCCATTCTGCTGATTAACTGGCGAACCTCGAACTTTTGGTTCGGGTCAAGTCCATCTGTCGGCTCATCGAGAATCAGCACCGGCGGGTCGTGTATCAAAGCCTGTGCAAGACCTACCCTTCTTTTATAACCCTTCGACAGCGTTTCAATACTCTGATGATATACCGATTCGATATGACACATCGAAACAACTTTATCGAGCGCTTCTTTTCTTTTTTGTCCCGCCAGCTCCCGGACATCGCAGACAAAATTCAAAAACGCCCCAATAGTCATTTCATTATACGCAGGCACATTTTCAGCAAGGTATCCGATATTCCGGCGGACCTCGATTGGATTTTTCAGGATATCGAACCCGCAGACCTGAGCGGTTCCGCTGTCAGGCCGAAGAAAACAGGCAAGCATCCTCATCACTGTGCTTTTGCCCGCGCCGTTGGGGCCAAGAAAGCCAAGCACCTGCCCTTTTTGAACTTCAAAGGACACGCCATCGACGGCTACAATAGGCCCGAACCTTTTTCGCAGCTCATTTATCTTTATCATATCAGTCTCCACCGTTACTTTTATGAAAATACATAAGAGTAAAATTATAAACAATAGAATCTTGGCGTCAAGCAGGTTTAAGGAAGCAAGGAAATAAGGATGTAAAGATGTAAGGATATTATTTAGCGGCCGCCGCTCGCGGCGGCCTGCCCCGCCACAAGTGGCGGGGGCTAAATTTCCGAAGTTCAAAACTGCCCCGGTGAAGTAGTCTTTAAGATACCTCAAGGAAGAACCCAACGACACTTCACGGGGTAAACTTCCTTTTATGCAAATGATTTTGGTTTCAGATTCATTTGGGAAGTTCAGGACAGCGAAGTCACCATGGTAAATCCTTGCAGCATTGTCATACGCCCTTGCGGCGTCTTCTTCGTTATCGAAATATCCCAGATGCATTTCTTTATTGTTATATGTTATAAAGGCGTGCCATTTGTGGCGTTCTTTTCGTCGCCGGACTCCTCTGTATTTCGAACTTTTATTCTTTGCTCGTCTGCTATTGCAGGTGTTTTGTGAATGCGTTGCGAAACGCAGATTACTTTTAACATTATTAAGGCCATTACCGTCTTTATGGTCGATAATAGTGCCTTTGGGCGCGTTCATAATCACTCTGTGCATATATATGATATTTCTATTATCGAGTCTGAAAGCATAATAATTCTTATTAGTGGATTCAAAAAAATGCCAATCATATCCGATTAATTTATGATAATCTTCAGGGTCAACTTTGGCATATCGGTTTTTTGCTAATTTTATCAACCTGAATGGATAACCATATTTTTTCTTCCTGTAGCGAAGCAGAAAATAAACGATGATGCTTTCGATGAAAGTTGGATACGGGATTGTAAAATGAATTTTTGACATAGTTAATTTTCCGTTATCAGTTATCGGTTATCAGTTATCAGTAATAATTCTGTAAATTTTCAATCTTAAATATTCAATTTTCAATATATATGTCCCCCCGTATTACCTGAAAACTTGCGCGTTTTGGGCAAATTTCGACCAAAAGTCGACCAATGCGATTTTGTAAGTCGTTGTGGGATAAGGAGAAAAATTTTATTATTTTTTTTAAGCGCGCAAGTTTTTTCTTGCGCGCTTTCGACCAATATAGGACATTGAACCTCTATTTTCACGGCGGGTTTTTCCTTTTGCTTCCAATTAATCTAAGGGTATAATTCATCAAAAATTTAGGGGATACGAAAATGAAAAATTCATCTGATTACGCCCTACAGGTCGCAATGCTGATGGAACAGCGCGGCCTGACGTTTTATCAATCTCTTGCCGAAGGCAGTGATAATCCGGAGGTCTCGGCCCTGGCAGCGAGGCTTGCCGCTGAGGAGCTAAGGCACCTGCAGACCTTTGAGAATATGCGAAATGCGCTGCCTGCCGACCAGCGCGGCCCGAAGATGACTGAAGAACAGATTACCGCCGCTGCCGGCAATTTTTACAAACTGATTCTGCCGACCGCTGACAAAGTCCGTGAGGTCGCGATAGGCGGCGATACAGCCAAGATTCTGACAATGGCTATACAGATGGAAATGGATGCTGTTGCCTATTATGGAAATATGACTGCCGATTTTAGAAGTGATGCTGACGTTATAAAGGCTGTTATTGAGGAGGAGAAAAAGCATCTCAATCTCCTCCGCGATTACCGCAAACAAGTTGCTGTTTAACCCTGCTTGTCCCGCACCAATTTGCTATTCAATTACTTCTATTATCGTTACGGTATAATGAATTGGTGCGGGGTTGCGCGTTTGTCGAGTAAAACTCGATACAGATTATGCGGATTTACACGGTTTTATTGTGTCTGATAATCTCTTTAAGTGTAAGGACTTAGGACAAAGAGGCCATTATTGATTATTTTACTTGTTTTTGGTATTAAAAATTTGATATAATATAAACGGACAAAACTCACAGCAAAAGTTTGTTCAAAGGTTAAGGAGTAGGAAGTTATGAAAACGAGGCTGTTGAAAATAAGGATTTCAGTTCTTGCGGCTATTCTGCTGTGTTGTATCTGTCTGCCTGTTCAGGCTGATTTAATTACCATCGGGCTTACCGGAAAAATTATCCGTGCCGATGACCCGCAAAATGTCTTCGGCGGACAAATACAGTGGGGCGACACTGTAACAGGAACTTATACATACGACACATCAACGCCTGATTCAGAACCACTTGATCCTAGTGCAGGAGTTTACTGGCATTACAATACACCCTGTGGCGTGTCGGTTACTATCAATAATTTTATTTTCCAGACCAACCCTAATAATATTCGTTTCAAAGTTGGTATAGGGGATAATTATCCTAGTTTTGGAGACATATATAATTTCATTAGTTACAACAATTCCCCACTTCCAAATGGCACTTCGATAGACACGATTGTTTGGCAGATTACAGATTCGACCGGCACAGCCCTTTCGAGTGATGCTCTGCCGACAACGGCGCCAAATCTTGATGACTGGAATATGGATTATGGTTTGTCAATTACCGGTCCGCGGGGTTGGGACTATCTGCTACGAGCTGATATTACTTCTGTTATGCTTATACCTGAGCCAACAACATTATTATTGTTAGCTTTTGGTATTATAGTTTGTAAATTAAGAAAATCTTAATCGAGGAGAAATGCAATGGATTGTAGAAAAGTCATCATAGTATTTTGCTCTGTAATTTTTTCCATTCCAGACATATCCATAGCGGAACTTGTGTATATTCCTGTCGCAAAGGTCTCCGGCGGTGAGTTCCATACCCTTATCCTGACCAATTCAAACAACGTATATAGCTGCGGCTATAATGGCCAGTATCAGCTTGGCGATAATACGCAGACAAACAGGGTTGTCCCTGTTCAGGTTCACGGTGTTAATGATGTCAATTATCTGCAAAATATTATTGCAATTTCAGCCGGCTGGACTCACTCACTTGCTTTGGATGCAAATCATCACGTTCTCGCATTCGGCGATAATAGTGTCGGACAGCTTGGAATTGGTGAGCTACCTGCATATTCAGCAACTCCTGTTCAGGTTCGTGATGGCGAAATGAACACAGACGGTAATTTTCTTGAAAATATTATATGCATTGCGGCAGGTAGGAGCGGGAAACATTCTTTAGCTGTTGATGCCAGCCATTTTGCCTGGTCATGGGGAATCAACAATCTTGGTCAGCTCGGAAATGGTAAATCAGGTGATTTTAATACTTCACCTGTTAGGGTCCACGGCGTAAATAATGATGCCAATGGTCTGCGAAACATTATCGCCGTTTCGGCAGGTGAAGAACATTCAATGGCGCTGGATGTCAACGGTTTTGTCTATACCTGGGGCGATAATACTTACGGTAAGCTCGGAATAAATGATGTTGTAAGTGATATGTGTTCCGTTCCGGTTAAAGTTCACGGTGTCAATAACGTAAACTATCTGCAAAACATCGTTGCAATCTCCGCAGGCTGGGACCACTGTATGGCTCTGGAAAAAATCGATGCCAACGACCCTAACTGCAAAGGCAGGGTTTATACGTGGGGCCGTAATTACGATGGAAGGCTTGGCGATGGGACGACAAACTATAGTAGAGCCTTTCCTGTCATTGTTAAAGCAGGTCAGCAGGACCCGAACCATTCCACCTCGTCTTTATTACAAGACATCATTTCCATATCAGCGGGTGAAAACTATTGTATGGCTCTCGATGTCAATGGTTGTGTATGGACATGGGGCAACAATGATTACGGCCAGCTTGGAATAGGAAATTATAACAGTTCTCTGACTCCTGTTCGGGTAAAAGCGGGTTTGCAGAACCCCGATGACCCGAATTCGCCCCTTTCGAATATTGTTGCTATATCGGCAGGCTACTGGCACGGTCTTGCAGTTGACAGATTCGGCAGGGCATGGGTATGGGGTCGGGGAGAATACGGCAAACTTGGAATCGGCTCGATTGACAATAAAAATATGCCGGAGCCTCTCTATGTTTATGATTTAAACGTTTATAACGAAACGCAGAATAATAAACAATACAAGCGCATCCAGTCTGCGATTAATGAGGCAAATAATAATGATGTAATAGTAGTTTATGAAGGTTGTTACGGCGAAAACGTTGATTGCAACAAGACTGTAACACTTAGAAGCCGGGCCCCGAATGACTGGTCGGTTGTGGATAAGACGAGAATTTATGGTTCAACGGGGGTCGCGGTAATCTGTCTGACGAACGATAATAACAGCATAATCAACGGCCTTGCGATAATCGGCCGCGATAACGGAATATACTGCGATAGTGGTAATGCCCATCCGACAATAAGTCACTGTAAAATACTGAACGCTTCAAACACCGGCATATCTTTATCAAATTCTAATGCAAATATAATAAATAATATAATCTATCGTAACGGAACAGGCATAGCTGTGAATCTGAATCCATCGTTCGTTGTAATCAGAAATAATACCATAGTTAATAATTCCTATGATGGTATCTACAGCGTTTCCTACGGCGTCCTGAATTTAAACGGTAACATTGTTTGGGGTAATAATTTGTCCGGCTATTTTGATAGTGTAAATTACTGCTGTATTCAGGGCGGGGGCGATTGGAGCAGCGGTCAGAGTCAGGGTAATATAAGCAGCGACCCGTGCTTTAGAGACGCTGATGCAGATGATTATCATTTGCAAAGTTCTTCGCCTTGCATTGACAGAGGCGACCCGTGTTTCAGTTCTTCATCTGAAGTTGATATTGATGGTGAAGAGAGAGTAATGGACGGCAACAGCGATGGAAATTTAAGGATTGACATCGGCGCTGATGAGTTTTGTCCTTGGGATTTAAATCAGGACCATTTTGTGGATTTTTACGATTTTGTCATTTTCGCCAGAACCTGGAGGTTATCTTCGGGCGAACCTAATTACAATTATCTATGCGATTTTTCTCACGATAACAAAATTGATATTAATGATTTAAGAATATTTTCTGCTCATTGGCTTACACCTTCCGATTTTGAAGGCCTTGGCGGCCAAGGGGCATATTTTGCTGAAAACTCTGGCGGCGGTGGTGGTGAAATGATGATGTCGATGCAGGAACAGGAATCGGCAGCGTTTGAAGTTGAGCAGGCCGTCGATATTGATAAACTTGTCAATTGGCTTGACGAATTATGGCTCAGTGATGAGTTAAAAGGGGTTATGACACAAGAGGAATATCAGGAATTCAGAAAGGCTGTTGAAGGGTTAGAAGAGTATTAACCCTCAACCTATATATCAATTAAAGGGAAGGCCGGTTAAAAAACCGGCCTTTTTTATGTGCTAATGTTGCGTTATAAAAATTAAAAAAATCAATGGAATCAGCGTAGTCTGCGATTAACAAAATTCTATCTTTTATCTTTTTCTTTTCAAACTCAACAGAAATAATTTTATGGTTTTGGTTAGCATTTTTCACTTTTAATTTTTAACTTGATTCAGTTTAGGTAATCGCGGTTGATACGCCAGCCTGCGTAGACTCCAACTATACTGCCGATGCCGCTAACCACGATGCCGGTCATTAATCCAAATCTGTATCCTATCCACCATCCAATCCAGCCAAAGACTGTCATGCCAACGAAGATACAAAGTTTGTTCATATCTTATCCGATTCTAATTGTGCCCGGTTTTTATTCTATCTCTTTTTCTTTTCAAACTCAACCCTGCACCTTCAAATATTCGAATTTTAATTAACTGAAGGTGCGGGGTCAACGGAAACGATTTGCCGGGCGGATTCAGTTCATTTATATAAATTTTTTACGCCAATAATTTACGGTCATAAATCTTGTGAATGCCTGGATGGCTTGTGCCCGGCTTTCTTCTTTTGCCAAATCTTCTTTCATTTCCTGATAATCCGGACTTGCGTCCAGGAGCTGCTTGACGTATGTGTCAACTTCTGCATCGCTCATATAGTTATTTCGGATTTCGGTAAGTTCTCCGGAATCTAAAAAGAAACCGCCGCAGTTATAGCACTCGTCAACATTTACTTCTTTCGCCCTCTCGTATTTATGTGTGTGCATAGGAATATCGCACTTTGGACATTTAATCTGGCCTCTTTGACCCTGATTATTTCGGGGAGACCGGAGTGCCTCTTCGAGTGCCGCACCTAAACCTTCATTATTCTCATCCAGCTCTCTTAGTTCGCCCTGATCGAACCATATTCCCTTACATCCATTCTCACAAACGTCAACTTCGACACCGAAGTCCTTTTTCACCATCTCGGCGTTACATACGGGACATTTCATTTTCAAGTCTCCTTTTTAATAAATCTACACTGAAAATTATATCTCTTTTCTTCCCAAACTCAACGACAAAATTTATCCGCCTCGCGGCGTAGCTTTTTATGTTTACGCTAAACGCAAAACGATTGACGTAACGAGCATCGCAACCGCAGCCGTATAACGTTTGTTCTACTCTGCCGGGCTTGTCTTTGTATTTACGAAATAGATGAGGTTTTCGAATTCAGTTTCAAGATTGAGGTTATGGACTATTACTTTGTCATCGCTTTTTAAACGGATAGGCGCAAAGTTAAGAACGCCTTTAATGCCTGCTTTTATAAGTTTTTCAAATGCCTCCTGAGCCGCAAAGTCGGGAACGGAGATAATCGCAAGTGTAACCCCATTTGCTTTTACGAAGCCTGCCAATTCGTCCATTGGCAGGACGGGGGCATCGGCTTTGCGGTTGTATTTGGAAGGGTCGATATCGAAGCCTGCCACGATTTTGATTTCGCTTTTCGCAAAGCCGGGGTAGTTGATTAGTGCCCTGCCGAGATTTCCGACGCCGACAACGATGAATTTCTGCTGTTCATCCTTGCCCAGGACTTTATTAAGCTGAGTTAAAAGCTCGTCAATCTGATAGCCGCCTCTGCGATTTCCGGCGATGCCGAAAATCGAGAAATCCTTTCGAACCTGAGAAGCAGTGACCCCCGTTGCATCTCCCAAATTGTCGCTAAAAACTTTGACGAAATTTAAGGATTTGAGCCTTATAGCGGCGTTTTTATACCGCGACAGCCGCAATATCTTGCTCCGAGTTGACATTTTTCCGCCCTTCAATAAGAACTAATAAATTTATATTTTTGAGAAAAAAGAAAAGATTAAATGCCTTGAGATGTCAATTTTAGGAATATTATTTCATTTTGTAGTAATTGTCAAGTTGTATTTTGTGATTTTATTCACGAATTTTAGCCACTAAGACATCCACCTTCGATAAATCTATGGCGGACAGGCTCCGACACAAGGCAAAAAATGAGAAAATGGTCATACATTCGCTAAAGTCGTTAAAGTTTGCGCAGATTAACTTATTAGTCGTTAGTAGTTAGTCGCTGGTTGTAGTTGTTTTTAACTATACTTGTATGCAGTATACTGCATACAAGTATAGAGGATTGGGAATTTAAGATGGAAAATTTAATATTTGGTTATCGGTTATCAGCGAAGCGGGTGCGAGAGATTGACAATCTTTCACGGGCAGGGCTAACTCTAAATAGTTTCATTTTCGATGAAGTAAACAAAATCATCGGGATTTTTTGACGAGATGCAGGCCAACGAGCCTTGAAATAAAAATCGCAAGATACATCTGGCCAGCTACCACCTCCAGAGTTACAAGCGACATCGCCAGCCTGTTGATAGGATAGATATCGCCAAAGCCCAACGTGGTAAGCGTGGCAAAACTGAAATAAAAAATACTCGCCCTGCCGGCCTGCTCGGAGAAATGAAAAGCGTTAGGGTCAAATAAATATATGATGGTATAAAATGTCGCCCATAAAAACCCCAAAAGCAGATAAACACTAATGCCGCCCATTATCGTATCGCCTGTAACTTCTGTGACTGAAAACATCTTATGAACCAGCAGCACAATTGTGGCCATCAGAAAGAGGCAATACATTGTCAGGGAAACCATACGCAAATCATCCCTGAGGTCGCCATGGATAAATAAACCAAGCATCAGCTCGCACAAATACCACGCTGAACCGATTGACAGCACTGTCAGGAATATTCTTCTGCGCAAGTTCAGCGTCCTGAATGTAAATATGATGCCGACCAGAAGTATAAACGATAAGACCGGAATTCGTGTGCTGCCGCGAGAATGCGATATAAACGGCGATATTAAAAACGAGGATACGAGTATAATCAGAAGATGCATATATGTATCTTTTATCCGTATTTTCCAGCTTATATATTTCATAGGATTTCCCATATAAAGACCTGACTATGCGATTGAGCTTGTTAGTTTGAGTATAATGCCAAAAACTTCCGGGCGAAAGGCAAAAGATGGAAAGCAGGAGGTAGGAGGTAGAAGGTAGAAGATAGAAGATAGAAGATATAGAAAATCCAAAATTAAAATAACAATTAATCGTTTATAAATAAACAGAAAAAAAATAAAAACGGGTCTGGATTCCCTGTAGAAGCTCAAACGAAGCAAAATCTCGGGAATGACATTACAAATAACAGGCCCTACATAAAAAAGACAAAAACGGCCTGTAATTATTTTGGGCCGTAAAATGTTTAAAAACAACAAATTATCAAAAATTTAACAAATATCTTATTTTGGCTTGCCTAAAGCCGATAATTAGCGTATTATAGGATTGTTAGCGATTTAGCAAACTGTGTGGTTTGCGACGGATAATATCGCAAAGGCAAGGGCAAAAGCCCTGCTATGAGTTTTTAAAGTTACAAAAGCACTGAGAGCAGGCTGATTCGGCGATAGAGGTCCCGAGGGCAACCCAAGCGGGCAAGTTTTCGGGGTTCTCAAGTCGAAGAGCTTTGTAAATCAGTGAATCCGCTTCGGCGGATAAAAAAGAAATTCAATAATTCAGAACTATGGTTTGTAAACAATTGAAAATTAATTTACAGCAATTTCCAGTTAGAAAACGGCTGCGTAAGAGGGTCTATAAAAAACCCGATTAGGACAAGCCTTAAAAACCAGTTTTCTGAAAAGGATTTCTCACTTTTTTAGCATTTCTTTTGTAGCTTCAGGGGCCCTTCTGCCTGCGTTATCCGTTCTAATGACCAAAATTTATATTCGAATAGACAACGAACAGGAAAGGCGCAAAAGATGTGGACATTAGCAGAGCTTTCCGGTCAAACCAGCGCTGTTATAGCGGCAATAGGCATCGCAGCAGGAGCAGTTCTGGCATTTGCGGCCGGCAAGATTTTCGGAGTATTAAGACAGAGCAGTCTTGATAAAAGACTCGCCCTGCAGAAGGAACAGGCAAAGAGGGATGCGGAAGAAATAATCAAGGCCGCTCAGATTGAGGCAACGGCTGAAGCACTAAAGAAAAAAGAGGAATTTACCGCTGAAATCAACCAGGCAAAAGCCGAGCTTCGCGAGGCAGAAAGACGATTAACCAAGCACGAGGACGCAATCGATAAACAAAACGAATTGCTCAGCCAACGCGAAAAATCGCTTCAACAGACAGACAATAACCTTAAGCAGCGTTCTCATCAGTTAGATGAACGTGAAAAAGAAATCGGCAGTATTATCGCTCAGCAGAAGAACCAGCTTCTTAAAATCACCGCAATGAGCGCAGAAGAGGCGAAACAACTCCTGCTGAAAAAAATCGAAGACGAATGCGAACATGAGATGAACGCCGTCATCCAGCGGAAAACAGAAGAAGCTCAGGAAATTTCCGAGGAAAAAAGCAGGGAAATCATAAGCTCTGCTATCCAGAGATTCGCCGCAGAGCAAACCTGCGAAGTTACCGTCTCGACAATCGATATTCCAAGCGACGATATGAAAGGCAGAATCATCGGAAGAGAAGGCAGAAATATCCGGTCATTCGAAAAGGCAACCGGCGTCGATGTTATTGTTGACGATACGCCTGGTGTTATAGTCGTCAGCAGCTTCAACCCAATACGAAGAGAAGTCGCAAGACAATCAATGGAAAGACTTATACAGGACGGCAGAATACATCCGAGCAGAATCGAAGAACTCGTCGCACAGACCAAAAAAGACGTCGTTGCAAAAGTCCTGCAAATAGGAAAAGAGGCATCGGTCGAAGCGGATGTGCGAGGCCTTAATAATAAAATCCTTATGGAAATAGGAACGCTGCATTTCAGGACCAGCTACGGACAGAACGTTCTGCGGCACAGCATAGAAGTTGCATTTCTGGCGCAAGTAATGGCCGATGAACTCGGACTCGACGGGTCAATCGCAAGACGAGCGGGATTCCTGCACGATATCGGAAAAGCAATGGACCACGAAGTTGAAGGCGGGCATCCGGAAATCGGGGCAAATTACCTCAAAAGATTTAACGAGTCGCCTATAATTCTTAACGCAGTGGCGGCCCATCACGGCGATATTCCTGCGGACAATCCTTACACGCCTTTAATCGCAGCGGCTGACGCAATCAGCGCATCAAGGCCGGGAGCAAGACGCGAAACACTCGAAAGATATATCAAACGGCTCGAAAAACTTGAAGAAATCGCAAAACAGTTTCAGGGCGTTGAAAACTGCTACGCCATACAGGCAGGCAGGGAAATACGCGTTATAGTTGACGCACAGAACGTCGATGACGGCAGCGCAACAAAAATGGCCCGCGATATAGCCAATAAAGTCGAAGAAGAACTAACCTATCCGGGCGAAATAAAAGTAACGCTGCTAAGAGAACTCCGCTGTGTTGAATACGCGAAGTAAAATAGCCATCCGCCGTCGCCAAAGACTATGGCGGACAGGCGAAGGCACGAAGACACGAAGAATATTAAATAATGAATATTGAATAGCGAAGTTAATGAAACTGAATATCCTTTGCATAGGCGATATAGTGGGCAGGCCGGGGAAAAAAATCCTGGCTGATAATCTCGGCGCGATTATAGACGAACACAAAATAGACTGCGTAATCGCAAATGCCGAAAACGCCGCGGGCGGGTCGGGACTTACATCACAGATTTATGAAAAATTACTGCGATACGGCGTCAATCTTATTACGCTGGGCGACCATACCTACAAAAAAAAGGCGATAATACCAGTTCTCGAAAGCAACGATAACATCGCAAGGCCGGCAAACTTTTCGGGTTACGCAGCAGGTAAAAATTTCGCGATATGCAAAACTGAAAAAGGGCCAATTGTTGCCGCTGTGCCGATTATCGGCAGAATTTTTATGAAGCCGGCGGACAGCCCTTATGACTGCATCGATGCACTTTTGCCGAAGCTCGAAAAACAGGCGGACATTATTTTTGTCGATATGCACGCAGAGGCGACAAGCGAAAAAATTTCTATGGGCTACTACCTTGACGGCAGAGTAAGCTGCGTTTTCGGGACACATACGCACGTTGTTACAGCTGATGAAAAAATTCTGCCGAAAGGCACCGCTTATATAACCGATATCGGAATGACAGGAGCGCATCATTCGGTGCTCGGCAGAAAAATCGAGCCAGTGCTGAAAAATTTCAGGACACAAATGCCCTGCCCATTTGAAATCGCAACCGAAGACGTCCGATTAAACGGCATTATAGTAAGCGTTGACAGTAATAGTAAAAAAGCGGAAAAAATCAGCAGATTCGAATTCAAAGACGAAAAGTCAGATTCAGCCGGCTACGACAGCGATGACGGCAAGCCGGATTATAACAACGGGTTTGAATAAGTGTGGATTGCGTGCAATAGATGTTACTTTCCTCTCATACCCTTTTCCTCTATGCCTTCACCCCCAGCCAAAGGCGATTTTAATTATTTCATTTTACTTCTAGTGGATAAGAAACGTTTCCAGGCACTGCCTTCTGCGACTTCGTATCTTCATGGCGCACAATTACGATCGGGTTCTCTTCGGCACCCCAAAAGCATATCGAATGGCACCGGCCCGACAGTGATCGACGCAGTTTCCACACAGAACGCACTCGGCGTTCTGCAGGTTCCCTCTTTGCACCATCGCTGCGACGGGCAATCTCATGGGACAGTGTTGATCGCAATTACCGCAATCCTTGCAGGCTGCAGGGTTGGCGGTCAAATGCAGGGAAGGCCATCCGATTGTATTCTT